>Ga0308405_1000251_pt1 | contig 33805 bp, 30 predicted proteins | sample HotsprSampleMS13_FD_203473 | JGI IMG/M metagenome (GOLD analysis project Ga0308405, IMG submission 203473) | Hot spring phototrophic mat microbial communities from Mushroom Spring, Yellowstone National Park, Wyoming, United States - 20060912_MS13 ...
GACCGCCATGGTAACCTTCCTTCGCCGTCCCGGCCCCGATATAGGCGAGCTGCGTGAGGCGGGCGACGGGAACCTCGGTATGAGCGCGCCGGCACCGGAAGCAGAGCACCGGATCCGGCTGTCCGACGGCCGTCGGCTCGTTTGTGCCGAATACGGTGAGCCAGACCGATCACCACCGGTCCTCTATCTGCACGGCTTTCTCGGCAGCCGACTCGAGCCGCGCATCGCGGGCGAGCTGGGCCTCCACCTCTTCGCACCCGACCGACCCGGCTACGGCGCCTCGGAGCCGATGCCCGAGCACAGCTTGCGGCGGTTCGGGGCGGACATGGGCGCTGTCCTCGATGCGCTCGGGATCGGCGAGGTGGCGGTCGTCGGTGTCTCGGCGGGCGGACCCTACGCGCTCGCGGCCGCAGCCGTGTTGGGCCCCCGCGTGGGCTGGCGCTCGTAGCGGCTGTCGCCAACAAGAATGTCTTGCGCCGCGAGGGAGGGGCCGTCCGGCTGATGCACCTGGCTCGACGCCGAGGCCGCTTCGCCCTCGGGCTGGCACCGATCCTGCTCCGCCATCTGCGGCTGCACGGCCTGGACGAGACGGTGCTGCGGCTGATCCTCCTCCCCGAACGCCCACTTTTGCGCGCCGACGTCGACGCGGCCGCGCTCGAGCGACTCATTCTCGTCTCGCTTCGCGAGGGCACGCGGCGTGGCCTGGCCGGGGCCGAGGCGGATCTCGAGAACCTCACCCGACGCTGGGACGTGCGTCCTGAAGAGGTGCGTTGTCCGACTCTCGTCCTGCACGGCGGGCGCGACCGGGTCGTGCCGCCCGCGCACGCCCGCTGGTACGCGGCCCGGTTGCCGGCGGCACGGCTCGAGATCGTACCCGAGGACGGCCACATCTCGCTCGCGGTCAACGAGGCGCCGCGCATCGCCGCCTTCCTGCGCGGGGAGGGTTGACCGCCGAACGAAGCTCCTGCCCAGCTCTCGATCGCGCGGTCGCACCGCTGTCCGTCCTGCAGAGGAAGAGAACAATGCCCGAGCTCGATCCGGCCATGGCCGAGATCCTGGCGATGCTGCAGGCACAGGCCCTGCCGCCCTACGAGACGATGGTGGTAGCCGAAGCCCGAGCCGAGTGCGAACGGCGCAACGCCTTCTGGAATCAGGAGCCGCCCGCGCTGGCCGAGATCGACGACGTGACGATCGAGGGTCCGCGCGGGCCGCTGCGTCTGCGCTTCTACGTACCGCACGGCGTCGGCGAACCCGCGCCCGCGATCGCTTACTTGCACGGCGGCGGCTGGGTGATCGGCTCGCTCGACAGCCACGACCATGTGTGCCGCCGGTTGGCCCGCGCCTCGGGGCTCGTGGTGGCGAGCGTCGATTACGGTCTGGCGCCCGAGCATCCTTTCCCGCAGGGCCTGTTCGATGTCGTCCACGCCCTGCGCTGGCTCGCCGAGCACGGAGCGAGCGAGGGCGTCGATCCGAGCCGACTCGCCTTGGCCGGCGATTCGGCCGGCGCCAACTTGGCGCTCGCCGCCTGCCTACGTTTGCGGGATGCGGGCGGGCCGATCGTGCGCGCTGCAGCCCTGATCTACGGCTGCTTCTCGGCCGACCTCGACAGCCCGAGCCACGTCGCCTTCGGCGGCGGCGCCTACTTCCTCGGCACTTCCACCATGCGCTGGTTCTGGGACCACTATGTTCCCGACCCGGTGGCCCGCCGCGATCCGCTCGCCTCACCGCTCTGGGCCGATCTGCGCGGGCTGCCCCCGATCCTTCTCGCGGCCGCCGAGTTCGACCCGCTGCGCGACGATTCCGAACGGCTGGCGCACCGGCTGATCGAGGCCGGCATCGAGCTCGACTGGCGGCTCTGGCGCGGCGTTACCCATGGCTGCTTCCAGATGAGCCGACTGCTGCTGCGGGCCGAGCTGTTGATAGCCGAGGTCGCGGCTTTCCTCGCCCGGCGCCTGCTCTGAGCCGGCGGCGGCCCGCCGACGCGGCGACGCGGGCCGCCCCCGCCGACGGTTCAGCAGGCCTGCGGCCCGCTCGGCGGGGGGCATTCTTTGAAGTCGAACGGCATCGCCGGGTCGGTCCAGCTCGCATCGAACACCCGCCCGTCCTCGCAATGGGCTTTCGCGAAAATGACTTGGCGACCGTCGACGGACCGCTCGACGACCTGGCTCAAAAAGGTGACCGTGCAGCCTTTGGCGACGCGCAGCTCGACCGCCAGGTCCTCCTGCCAGCCGGCGGAGGCCAGGCCCGCGTCGAGCAGGAGTGCGCCCACCGCGAGGGCCCGGAGCCGATACCGCATTCGCCGCCCTCCCGAACAGCGCGGACGGGCTCCCCGCCCGGTGACGATCGAGACCTTCCTTTACCGGCCGGTGATCGGTCAAGCGGGCCAGCTCGCGCGGTCCCGCTACCGCCTGCGCCCCACCCGGCACTTTCCGCTGGGCTCGACCGCCCGCTCCCCGGTGCCGACCGGAGCCGATCCATCACCCCTCCACCTGGCAACCGTGGCGCGGCTGCGGCTTAGAGCCCTGTGCGCCGCCCGGTCGCCTCGACCGTCGCCGGCCGCTCGGCTATCGCGCTGCAGCGATCGCCCCGGAGTCCCGCATGGCCGCCACCGTCCGCCCCCGCCGCAGCGCCTTGTACGTCCCGGGCTCCAACGCGCGTGCGCTCAAGAAGGCTCGCGAACTGCCCGCCGACGTGCTGCTCTTCGACCTCGAGGATGCGGTCGCCCCCGACGCCAAGGAGGCGGCTCGCGCGACAGTGGCGGCCGCTCTCGCCGGGCGCGATCGCTACGGCCCGAAAGAGCTCGTGGTCCGGGTCAACGGCCTCGACACACCTTGGGGCCATGCCGATCTCGCGGCGTTCGCGACGGCCGGCGCCGACGCCATCCTCCTCCCCAAGGTCGAAAGCGCCGCTGCGGTGCGGCGGGCGCGGACGGTGCTCGCCGCCGCCGGCGCCCCCGAGACGTTGCCCCTCTGGTGCATGATGGAGACGCCACGGGGCGTCCTTCGCGCCGAAGAAATCGCCGACGCGCCTGAGGTGGCCTGCCTCGTCATGGGCACGTCCGACCTCACCAAGGATCTCCACGCGCTGCACACCGGTGAGCGGCTTCCCATGCTCGTTGCCCTCGGCACCTGCCTTTTGGCGGCGCGCGCTGCCGGGATCGCGATCCTCGACGGGGTACATCTCGATCTGAACGACGCCGAGGGCTTCCGCGCCGCCTGCCGGCAGGGACGCGAGCTCGGCTTCGACGGCAAGACGCTCATCCATCCGAGCCAGATCGGTCCGGCCAACGCGGCCTTCGGGCCGGACACCGCGGCGGTCGAGCAAGCCCGCCGGATCGTCGCGGCTTACGCCGAGGCGCGGGCCCGCGGCGCCGGCGTGGCGGTGCTCGACGGCCGACTCGTGGAGCTGCTGCACGTACGCGAGGCCGAGCGGCTCTTGGCCCTCGCCGCGGCGATCCAGGAACGCGGCGGCTGAAAAGCCCAAGGCCGGGGCCGCGGGACGTGGCAGGATCGCGTGCCCAGGGTGGGTGGGCGCGACGGCGATCAGCCGCCTGGCGGCGCAGGCTCGCTCGGCGAGGCGGCCTCGAACGCCGAGACCGCGTCCCAGAGCTCTTCGACGACCCGCTGCGGCAGGTCCCGCGTCACGAAGACGAGTCGGCTGGACCGATCGGCCGAGGGCCAACGATCCAACACGATCGGCTCGTGCACGACGTGTTGCACCGCGTGCAGCACCAACGGCCGGTCCGGCTCCTCGCGGATCGCCAAAAGCCCCTTGACGCGGAGCAAGTCCGGGCCGCGATGTGCGGTGAGCAGGGAGAGAAGGAGCCCCGCCGCGTCGGCCGAGAGCGGCTCGGTGCGTCGGACACAGAAGGTCCGAATTCCGGCCTCGTGCGACCGCGGCTCGGCCGGCTGCCCGGATCCCTCGCGGTGCTCGTGGTCGAGCGTGTGATGGTCCGGGTCGCCACCGTGGCGATGCGCCGTGGACCTTTCCGCGATCGTCATCTCACCCAGCCAGCGCTCGACCTCGGGCCGTCGGTCGGCGCTGCTCCATGGCCCGCAATCGAGGATCGCCGCCGGCTCGATCTCGCCCCGGATCACGCGGTGGATCGGTGCGAGCGGGTTGAGCACTCGCAGTCGTGCCTCGAGCGAAGCGATGGCGGCAGGCTCGGCCAGATCGACCTTGCTGATCACCAGCCGGTCGGCCATCGCCACTTGCCGGACGGCCTCCGGCGCCCGATCGAGGGTCAGGTCACCGTTGATCCCGTCGACCAGGGTCACGACACCGTCCACCCGATAGCGGTCGGCTGCGACCGGATCGACCATCAAGGTCTGCAGGATCGGCGCCGGGTCGGCGAGCCCGGTGGTCTCGATCACCACCCGCTCGATTTCCTTTCCGCGGGCCCGCCTTCGCCACAGCCGATCGAGCGCCCGGAGCAGGTCACCCCGAACGGTGCAGCAGAGGCAGCCGCCCGGGAGCTCAAGAAGGCTCTCCTCGGCCGTCTCGAGCAGGTCGTGGTCGATACCGACCTCGCCGAGCTCGTTGACGATCACCGCGCTGAGCGCGAGCTGTGGCCGTCGCAAGAGGCGAGCCAGCAGGGTCGTTTTGCCCGCGCCGAGATAGCCCGTCAGCACGGTGATCGGGACGCGCTCGTTCGGATCACCCGTCATCTCCTCGCCTCTCCGGCTGCCCACGACTCGCTCGTTCCGTCAGAGCGACAACATTATAACATGGCATCCGCTCCTTCCAAGACCGACCAACGTCGGCCGGGCCGCGGCGCAACCCGATCGACTCGGCAGCTCCGCAGATCCTTCCGTTCTTCGTCAGCGAAGATCGAGAAAAAGTGAACGACCAGCCTCCGTCGTGGAGTATGCGATGAGCAAGGGCGATCGTGGCCGTTTCTTCGAGGATTTCGAAATCGGGGAGGTTCTGGAGCACGCCGGACCCCGCACGGTGACCCGGGCCGATGCCGTACTTTACCTGGCGCTCACGGGGTCGCGCTTCGCCTTGCACGCGGCCGAGCCGATCGCCCGCGCCTGGGGCCTGCCGGCGACGCCGCTCGACGACCTCCTCGTGTTCCACCTGATCTTCGGCATGTCGGTGCCCGACCTTTCGGTCAACGCAGTGGCCAATCTCGGCTACGCCGACGGCCGGTTCCTCGCCCCCGTCTTCCCCGGCGACACGTTGTGCGCCCGATCGACCGTCATAGGCCGCAAGGAGACCTCCTCGGGTCGTACTGGGATCGTCTGGGTGCGCACCGAGGGCTTCAAGGCCGACGGAACCCCGGTGCTCACTTACGTCCGTTGGGTACTCGTCAACAAGCACGACCCGGCGTCACCGGCCCCTGCGGCGGTCGTTCCGGAACTCCCCGCGTGCGTCACGCCCGATCGGCTCGTCGTGCCGGCCGGCTTCGCGCCGCGTGAGGTCGACCCTCGCGTGACCGGCTCGCCCTGGTTCTTCGAAGACTACGCGATCGGTGAGCGGATCGACCATGTCGACGGCGTGGCGGTCATGGAGAGCGAGCACCGGCTCGCCACGCGGCTCTATCGCAACACCGCGCGCGTTCATTTCAACGATCACGTGGAGCGCCAGGGCCGGCTCGGCTCGGTCATCGTCTATGGCGGGGTAGTGATGTCGATCGCCCGGGCGCTCTCGTTCAACGGCCTCGGCAACGGGTGTACGCTCCTCGCCATCAACGCCGGCACGCACGCGAATCCCTGCCGGCCGGGCGACACCATCTATGCCTGGTCGGAAGTGCTCGACCGGGCGGAGTTGCCGGGGCGCCGGGATGTGGGTGCCCTCCGCCTGCGACTCGTCGCGCTGAAGAACCAGCCGGCGGCCACTTTCCCCTTGAGGGACGCGTCGGGCGCCTACTGGCCCGAAGTGCTGCTGGATCTCGACTATTGGGCCCTCCTGCCGCGCCGCGCCGCGGCGGCTCCGCACGCCCGCCGTTAACGGAACGTCAACCCTTTCCGGCGAAACTCACCCGGCAGTAGAGCGCGTCCTGGCGCGCGGGAACGACGGAAGTCCCCGATGAGCGAGCTGCCGCCGGTAGCCGGCATCGTGTCGACGGCCGTGGTCGGCAAAGGCTCGACCGCCGACCGATCGGCTGCCGACCGTGCCCCACCCGGGCACGGTCGGCCCCTGCCACGACCTCCGCCCGTTGCCCTCACGCCTTCGACCGAGCGCCACGGGCCGGCCGTCGAGCTGGCGCGGCAAGGCCTCTTGCTCGAGGCGCTGGTTCGGGAGCGGGCGGAGCCGGCCGCGCGAGGCCAGCCGCACGGACTCGCCGGTACCGTTCGCGTCGTCCCGCTCGCCCCGGGCGAGCCCGAGCCGCCGGCCGAGGCGGTAGCGCGACCCGGGCCCTGGCGCGAGGGTACCCGCCTTTTCACCGTCCTCGGCCCGGCCGGGCCGGAAGGTTTGCTCGCCGAAGGCCACGGGATCACGCTCCTTCTCCGCGGCGTCCATCTCCAACTGCCGCGCGGTGCCCGCGTTCGGGTCGCTTGGGAAGGCACACCGCGAGCACTCGACGAGGCGCCAGGCGGGCTCGATGCGCCCGAGTCGGCCGAAACGCCGGGTCGCCTCTCGGCAGCGAAACCGGGCGCATCGGCCGCGGCTCGTAACACGGCCGCTGCACCGACCTCATCCTCCTCGCCCCGCGGGCCGGACCGCCTCGGCCTCGCCCCGCCGCTCGTTCGCTCGCCGATCCTTTCGGCGCGCGGCCCCGAGCCGGGGCCCCGCGCACCGCCGATCTCGCCGATGATCCCCGCTCGGCCGATCCCCGGCACCGGGCCCGATGGCGCGTCCCCGACCGGCGCTCTGCCGCGGGTCCCGACAGCCTGGCCCGCCGCCGACCCGGCTCGGGATGCTCCCGAGACGATCCTGGCACGAGCAGCGATCGCCACGCGGTCGCGAAAAACCCCGATAGCCCCGGGCACCGAGCCGGAGCCGCCGCCGTCGCAGCCGGCAGATTACGCCGCGACGGGTTCCGCGGCCGAAGGCGGCGCCGAGACGGTCGCGCGGCTCGGGGTCGTTCCCGCCGAAGAGGCGATGGCTACGGGTCGGACGGTCGTCGGCCGTGACGAGCCGCTGCCGCTCGCCCAGGCCCTCGTTCACCTCGGTCGCGAGCTCGGTTTCGCGATCGAAGAGGAGGGTGACGGGGACGAGCGCGCTCCGCAGCGCCGATCGGCGGCGGCGGAACTCGAGGAGGGTCGCCGCCGACTCGTGCTGGTCTTGCCGGAGCTCGGCCGGATCGAGCTGCGGCTCGCTTGGTCGCCCCGAGGCGTCGATCTCGCCGTCTCCGGTCTCCCGGTCCTGAGCGGAGCGGAACGTGTGGCGTTCCTGCGCGCCTTCGAGGCGGCTCTTTCCGCGGTGGGTACGCGCGGCCGAGCGATCCTCCTGACGAAAAGGCCCAGCCCCGACACGATCGGGGGTGCAGCAGTCGGTGATCCCGCGGGCGCCGTGGTGGGTCACGCGAGCGGGAAATGAGGGACGGCGGAGCCGACCGGCCGGCCGGTCTCGGCGGAGCGGGGCGGCCGGTGCGACCCGCCTACCGCATGGACAAGGTGCGACCCCGACTGTTAAGTGCTCCCGTCGTCTTGGTGCAATGCAACACGCCGCTTGCCGGAGGTGTTCGGCATGTTCGAGCTCGATCGTCCGCTTTCGCCGCACCTGCAGATCTACCGCTGGTACCTCACCATGGCGCTGTCGATCCTGCACCGGGCGAGCGGTCTCGTCATGGCAGTGGGCCTTTTCCTGCTCACCTGGTGGCTCACGGCGCTCGCGCGCGGGCCCGAGGCTTTCGCCACCGTTCGTGCGGCGATCGACAATCCCTTGGGCGGGCTCGTCTTGTTCGGGTTCACTTTGGCGACGTTCTATCACATGGCGAATGGCGTCCGACATCTTCTTTGGGATTTGGGCTACGGCCTCGACAAGGACGAAGCTCATCGCTCGGGTCTTGTCGTGTTGGCTTTCGTCGGGCTCGCTACGCTGCTCGTCTGGGTCGTGATTTTGGTTTTCCCGGGAGCGCGTTGATGATCGCGACGGGTCGAAGCGAAATCGCCCGCCTCAAGGCCCTGGGCTCGGCCAAGAGCGGCGCGGAGCATTGGTGGCGGCAGCGTGTCACGGCGGTGGCCAACCTTCCTCTGGTCATCTGGTTCGTGGTTTCCGCCGTATCTCTCTCGGGTGCGAGCTACGAGGAGGTCAGGGCCTGGCTCGGCGGTCTCTTCAACGCCACGATGATGGTGCTCCTGGTGATCTCGGTCTTCTGGCACGCACGGCTCGGCGTGCAGGTCGTGCTCGAAGACTATGTGCACGCCCGTGGTCTCCGTCTTGCGGCGCTGGTCGGCCTCGATTTCCTCGTGGTGGCCCTCGCCGTTTCCTGCCTGTTGGCGATCCTCCAGGTCTCGCTCGGGAGCTGATCCGCATGTCGCGTGCCTATCCGATCGTCGACCATGCGTTCGACTGTGTCGTCGTCGGCGCCGGCGGCTCCGGCCTCAGAGCGGCCGTCGGGATGGTCGAGGCCGGTCTCGAGGTCGCCTGTATCACCAAGGTCTACCCGACCCGCTCGCACACGGTGGCGGCTCAAGGGGGCATCAACGCCGCGCTCGGGAACATGAATCCCGACGACTGGCGCTACCACATGTACGACACCGTCAAGGGCTCGGACTGGCTCGGTGATCAGGATGCGATCGAGTACATGACCAAGAATGCACCTGCGGCGGTCTACGAGCTCGAACATTACGGCGTACCCTTCTCGCGTACGCCGGACGGGCGGATCTATCAGCGTGCCTTCGGCGGCCAGTCGGTCGAGTACGGCAAAGCACAAGCTTATCGGACTTGTGCGGCCGCCGACCGGACCGGTCACGCGATTTTACACACGCTCTTTCAGCAAGCACTCAAGAACAAGGTGCGTTTCTTCAACGAATATTTCGCGCTCGACTTGCTGATGCACGAGGACGGCGCCTGCGCGGGCGTCATCGCCATGAACATCGCCGACGGCTCGATCCACCGGTTCGCGGCCCACCTGACCTGCCTCGCGACGGGCGGCTACGGCCGCGTCTATTTTTCCTGCACGAGCGCCCATACCTGCACCGGTGACGGCAACGCCATGGTCCTGCGCGCGGGCTTGCCACTCCAGGACATGGAGTTCGTGCAGTTCCATCCCACCGGCATATACGGCGCCGGCTGCCTCATCACGGAGGGGGCCCGCGGCGAAGGTGGGTATCTCACCAACGGCCTCGGCGAGCGTTTCATGGAGCGCTATGCGCCGACCGCCAAAGACCTCGCCTCGCGCGACGTCGTTGCCCGCGCCATGACGATCGAGATCAACGAAGGGCGCGGTTGCGGGCCGAACAAGGACTACATCGAGCTGCACCTCGAACATCTCGATCCGAAAGTGCTCAAGGAGCGGCTCCCGGGAATCTCCGAAACCGCCAAAATTTTCGCCGGCGTGGACGTGACGCGTCAGCCGATCCCGGTCGTGCCGACCTGCCATTACAACATGGGTGGCATTCCGACCAATTGGCGGGCCGAGGTCGTGGCACCCGCGAACGGCGATCCGGACGCGGTCGTGCCCGGGCTCATGGCGGTCGGCGAGGCGGCCTGTGCCTCCGTCCACGGCGCCAACCGGCTGGGCGGCAACTCGCTCATCGACCTCGTCGTGTTCGGCCGGGCCGCGGCCCACCGCGCTGCCGAGCTCGTTCGCCCGCACTCGCCGCCGCGGCCGTTGCCGAAGAATGCCGGCGAAGAAGCGCTCGACCGGGTCGATCGGATCCGCCACGCGAACGGAGAGTTCACGACCGGCGAAATCCGGCTCGCCATGCAGCGCATCATGCAGCGCCACGCCGCCGTGTTCCGCGACGGGCCGACGCTCGACGAGGGCTGCGCGAAGCTCGCCGAGGTCGTGAGCCGGCTCGAGCGGCTCAAGATCGCCGATCGCTCCCTCGTCTGGAACAGCGACCTCGTCGAGGCGCTCGAGCTCCACAACCTCGTGCCGCAAGCCATCGCGACGATGCACGCGGCACGCTTCCGGACCGAAAGCCGAGGCGCGCACGCTCGCGAGGACTATCCCGAGCGCGACGATGCCAACTGGCTCGTGCACACCTTGATCTGGGTCGATCGCCAGGGCGGCGTGAGGCTCGGCACCCGGCCGGTCCATCTCACGCCCCTCTCCAACGAAGTCGAGCCGATCCCGCCGACCAAACGGGTCTATTGAGGCATCGGCTCCAGCGAGGTCTCCGATGGTCCAACTCGCCCTTCCGAAGAACAGCCGCGTCCAGCCCGGCAAGCGCCACCCGGGGCCCCGCGTTGCTGCACGCCCGAAAGAATTCGTGATCTATCGGTGGAGTGGCCAAGCTGGCGAACCGCCGCGGCTCGACAGCTTCACGATCGATCTCGCCGACTGCGGGCCGATGGTGCTGGATGCGCTCATGAAGATCAAATCCGAAGTCGACAGTACACTCACCTTCCGTCGCTCCTGCCGAGAAGGTATCTGCGGCAGTTGCGCCATGAACATCGATGGCCACAATACCTTGGCCTGTACCAAGGCGATCGAGGACGTTCCCGGCACGGTAACGATCTACCCGCTGCCGCACATGTACGTCATCAAAGATCTCGTGGTCGATTTTTCTACCTTCTGGGCGCAATACGAGTCGATCCAACCCTGGCTCAAGACCTATACCCCGGCCCCGGCGCAGGAACGGCGGCAAAGTCCGGCCGAGCGCGCGCGCCTGGACGGGCTCTACGAATGCATCCTGTGCGCCTGCTGCTCGACGAGCTGTCCCTCCTATTGGTGGAACGGCGATCGCTATCTCGGCCCGGCCGTCCTTCTGCAAGCCTATCGCTGGCTCGCCGACTCGCGGGACGAAGCGACCGCGGAGCGGCTCGAGGATCTCGAGGACCCGTTCAAGCTCTACCGCTGCCACACCATCATGAACTGCACGAACACCTGTCCGAAGGGGCTCAATCCGGCGCGGGCGATCGCCGAGATCAAGAAACTCATAGTTGAAAAGCAGCTATGATTTTCTCGGTTTTCGGCCCTTGTCGACGCATGGTCTTCCACTTAACATTCTGTTCATAAAGAGGCGTAAGCCCGCACACGCAGGTCCGATCTGACAAGGAGGCCATCGGCCTCCTTTCTTTTCTCCCGAGATCTACCGTCGGGTGGAACGCCGGGCTCGGCGAGCGCGGTGCAGCCTTCGGCGTACGCTCGGACAATTCAGGCGACCGCCTCCACGGCCGACGCAGCGGGGAGGAAGACTTCGGCCCGGGCTTCGGCGAGTCCTCGGCGCAGATAGGCGCGGAGCTCTGTCGCCAGAAGCTTGCGGCTCGTGACCGACCAGGAGAGCCGAGGCGGGCCGACCCGGACAGCGACCTCGACCCCGTCGAGCTGCAGGACGCGCCACAGATGCGGCAACAGACTGGCTTCGCCGCACCAGGCATAGAGCTCGGCATTGGCGGCGTCGATCGGCGTACCGGAGGCCAGCCGCCGCCAGGCGAGCACCAGGGGCTGCACGGCGATCGGTCGCTCGAGCACCCCGGGCTCGGCGACCGAGAGGAGCGAACTCTTGAGCGGTAGGACGTCGAGCCCGTTCGAGCTCGTGCCCTCCGCGAAGAGCACGAACGATTCGCCGCGCGCCATGCGGGCAGCCAACGCATCGCGCTGCCGCTTCGCTTCCCGCCAATACCGCCGGACGAACATCGTGCCGGTGAGGCGCGCCAAAAAGCCGAAAAGCGGCCAGCGTGCCACCTCGGCCTTGGCCACGAAGGTAGCATCCAGGAGCGCCCCGAGCACGGGGATGTCGAGATAGGAAACGTGGTTCGGAACGAACACGGTCGGGCAGGCGCGGAACGGGACGCCGTCGATCAGGAGCCGGATCCCGAGCAACGCACAAACCCCGCGGCACCAGAGGCGCCGCAAACCTCGCCGCGGCGCGGAGCCCAGAGGCGCCGCTACCATCCAGAGTAGCAACAGCCCGCCCGTCAGAAGCGTGAAGCCGCCGAGCCGGCCAGCGACGCGGAGTGGCCGGGGTCTCACGCGGCCGTGCCGACCGGCGCCTCGACCGCCGCGCCGTAGTGCCGCCGATAACGGGCGTCGATGCGCTCACGCGGTAGGACGATGCACACGTCGATCGTGTCGAACACGGGATCGAGCACCGCGCCCTCACCGATCATCGCCCCGAGCCGCAGATAGCCTTTGAGCAAAGGCGGGAGCGCGCGGAACGCGGCCACCGGGTCGAAGCCCTCCGCGGCGAAGGGCTCGTGCGCCACCCGCCGGGCCGCGAGCGCGACGGGCCGCAAATGGAGCGGGGCGAGATGGCGTTCGTGGAGGTAGCGGATCGGCCCGGCGACCGCCGCCACGTCGCTACCGGGCAGACTCGCACAGCCGAACAGGAGCGCGCAGCGATGGACCTCGAGGTAGGCCGCGATCGCCCGCCACAGGAGCTGGACGACCGTACCGTTGCGATAGGCGGGGTCCACGCAGGATCGACCGAGCTCCAACAGCTCTCCCCGCCCGCTCTCGACGGAACTCGCGAGCAAAGGACCGAGATCGAACTCCTCTTGCGAATAAAAGCCGCCGGCGGCGAGCGCCACCCGCTCGCGGAGCAGCCGATAACAGCCGACCACGGCCGGTCGTCGAGCGGTCGAGCGGGCGAGATCGAGCACCACGAGATGGTCGGCGTGCTCGTCGAAGCGGTCCACGTCACACCGAGCCCGCCGCATCGTCGGGTCGGCGTACGCTCCCTGTTCCTCGAAGAACACGCGGTAACGCAGCTCTTGCGCAGCCCGAAGCTCGTTCCGGTCTTCGACGAGACGCGCTTCGAGCGTGCCCGAGCGAGTGGCGATCGTCATGCGAGCCTCCGTCGCCGCCGCGGCCCGCTCGGGGCCGGCCCTGTCGCCCGACGTGCCTAGGATCGTTCCTCGACGACCGCGCGACGGACCGGTGACGGAACATCGACCGCGCCTTCCGCCTCCCGCACCGCCGAGCCGGCTTCTGCCGACGCGTTGCGTGCGCCATAGGAAGAGCCATGTCGGGCGATGCCGTGCTGCTCGACCTCCTCGCCGCCTTCGCGGGCGCTCTGACCGCCCCGCTGCTCGCCGGGGTCGTGCTCGTAGCCGGTCTCGTGATCCGCCGGCCGGTCGTCGCCCGCGCCGCCGCGCTCGCCCTGGCGGTGGTCCATGGCGGCCTCGACTGGGCGGTCGAACTCCGCCCCTCGAGCCTGCTCGCGCAGCTTTCGGGCTCGGCTGTCGCGGCTTGGCTGATGGTCGAACTGGTCCTGCAGATCCTCCGGCCGTTCCTCGGGTTCGCTCGCCGCCTGCTGGTCCGGTTCGCGGTCTTCCTCGACCGGATCGTCTGAGCCGGGGGCGCCGAGAGCCGCCGCGTTTCTCACCGGCTCGCTCGACGAAGTCCCACCGCTCGCCGCCGCCGTCCGGCAGACCGGCCCCTTCTTCGTCCCCACCGCTCGGGGTACTTTCCCCAGGGTCCGTCGAACCCGCGCCATGGTCTTGGCCGGTTCGACCGGGAAGGTCCGCCGGATCCGCCTTCCCGAGCGCCAGGCGCACGACGCGACGCTCGTCGAAGCTCCGCCCGAAAGCACATTGCCCCTGCTCGAGAACGGGGCGCGGACCTCGCCGTGATCGAAGGGGGCGCGATGCTCGGCCGCACCGGGGAGCAGGGTCGACGGCCGCGCCGAGCTTCGACGCCGTAGCCCTCACTGGGCGGTTGACCACACGCTCCGACTTTGTTGTGCTCCGGGCGGCGATCGAACCGAGGAGCGACCGGATTGGGCCCGGAACTGTTGAGGGTCCGTGACGTGACGATCAGGCGCGCGCGGCCGAGCGATGCGGCAGCCCTCGCGCGGGTGCAGGTCGACAGCTGGCGCGAGACCTACCGCGGCATGCTGCCCGAAAACCATCTCGCGGCCCTTTCTTATGCCGGTCACGAGCGGCTCTGGCGGCGCACGCTGGCCGGGCCCAGCGCTACGTTCCTCGCCGTGATCGGCGGCCAGATCGTGGGCCTCGCCAGCGGTGGCCGCTGCCGTTCACATCAAGCCTTCTCGGGCGAGCTCCACCTGCTCTACGTTCTCCGCTCGGCGCAGGGACGCGGTGCCGGGCGGGCCCTGTTCGACGCCGTCCACTATGCCCTCGCGGTCGCAGGGCTCCCGGACCTCGTCGTCTGGGTGTTGGCCGCGAATCGTCCGGCCCGTGCCTTTTACGAGCATCTCGGCCTGCGGCCGGTGGGCGAGGGTAGTTCGCTGCTGGGCGGCGTGCGCCTCAAGGAGGTCGCCTACGGCTGGCGCGACTGACCCGCCCGCCCGGACGGATCGCCTCTTCGCCTGTCAGGCCGCCCGAACCTTCACGTACGAGCCGGGTGCGTCCTCGATGATCGGAAGCTCGCCCTCGCCGGGTTTACGCGCCGGCACCTTCGGGCCGGAGCGTGCAGCGTTCCAGCTCGCCCAATCGCTCCACCAGGAGCCTTTGTGCTGGGTCGCCCCGGCGAACCAGGCGTCCGGGTCGGGCGGCAGCTCGTCGTTCGTCCAATAACCGTATTTGCCGGAAGCGGGCGGGTTGACGATCCCGGCGATGTGCCCCGAGCCGGCCAGCACGAATCGCTTCTCGCCGCGGTAGAGCTGCGTCGCCGCGTAGGTGCTCTTCCAGGGCGCGATGTGGTCCTCGCGGGTCGCCACGATGTAGGCGGGCGTGTCGATCGTCCGCAAATCGATCGGCACGCCGGCCAGGCACACGCCACCCGGCTCCACGAGCTTGTTCTCGTGATAGAATTTGCGCAAATAAAAACTGTGCATCGCCGCGGGCATACGGGTGCTGTCCGAATTCCAATAGAGCAGGTCGAACGGGAAGGGCTCTTTCCCCAACAGGTAATTGTTGACGACGAACGACCAGATCAAGTCGTTGGCCCGCAACAAGTTGAAGGTTGTCGCCATCTCGGCACCGTCGAGATAGCCTCGGCGCGCCATGATCTCCTCGAGGGTGGCCAGCTGTTCCTCGTCGATGAAGACACCGAGTTCGCCCGGCTCCCTGAAATCGACGAGGGTCGTGAAGAACGTGACGGCGGCGACCCGCCGATCCTTCTTGGCCTTCATCCAGGCGAGCGTGCTCGCCATGAGCGTGCCGCCCAGGCAATAGCCGATCGCCGTGAGCTCCTTCTCGCCCGTCGCCCGGCGCATCGCGTCCATCGCCGCGACCGGCCCCTCGAGCAGGTAATCGTCGAATCCTTTGTGGGCCAGCCGCTCGTCCGGGTTCACCCAGGAGATGACGAATGTCGTGAACCCCTGGTCCACGCAGAACTTGATGAAGCTGTTCTGCGGCTGAAGGTCGAGGATATAGTATTTGTTGATCCAGGGCGGAACGATGAGCAGCGGCCGCTTGTACACTTCCGCGGTCGACGGCTCGTACTGAATGAGCTGCATGAGCTCGTTCTGATAAATGACCTTGCCGGGCGTGGTAGCGATGTTGCGGCCGACCTCGAACGCCTCGTAGTCCGTCATCTTGATGGCGAGCCGACCGCGCCCACGTTCCAGATCCTCGAGCATGTTCTTGAGGCCGCGCAGTAAATTTTCGCCGCGCGTCTCGAGCGTCGCCTTGAGGACCTCCGGATTGGTCATTACGAAGTTGGTCGGCGCGAGTGCATCCACGAACTGGCGCGTGTAGAATTCGACTTTCTGGCGGGTCTTCGGGTCGAGGCCCTGGGTCTCGCTCACCGTCTGGGTGAGGAAGCGCGAAGCCAACAAATAAGACTGCTTGATGAAATCGAACAGGACGTTGTCGCTCCACGCCGGATCCTTGAAGCGGCGATCGGTGCGGTCCGGCACGATGACCGGCTCCACCTCGTGGCCCATCAGCCGCTGCGTGGTCGTTTGCCACAGCCGGAGATAATCCTGCCACAGTTCGAACTGCGCCTGCGCGAGCTCGAACGGGTTGCTCATCAGCTGTCGGGTGAGCTCGAGGAAGGCCGACCCGATGGCGTTCGGGTTGACGACCGCGTTCTGCGCCTCCAACAGATTCTGCCGGGAGAGGAACTCCTCGACGAGAGCCCGGCTCTTGGCGGCGATCTCGCTCATGATCGCGACCATTTCGTCCGAGCACGGCGCGCTCTCGGCCGCCGATTGCTTCGCCATTCGTCGATCCCTTATCATGTCCTGCGAGCCGGCCGGGCTCGGGCCGGGCCCGCGTCCCTTCCACTTTCGGGCAACCCGCCGATGCGACTGGTAGACCATGGTTCGGCCGTCGCCAATGCCGGCGCGGTGCCGAGCCGCATCCTCGGGCCGCCCAACGGCTGCGGCGCACTGCGCCGGCTCGCGATCGCCAGCTTTGCGACACTCCTCGGCTGCGCTTCCCCGGCGGGCGCACCCTCGCTCCACGACGTGCCGGAACGGCCGCGGCTCGCGCCGTTGGCCGACCGGGCGGCCCTCGCCGAGCAGGTGCGCGGAGAGGGGGCAGCCGCCTGGAAGGAGGCGGCGGCGCTTCGGTCCCGCACCGGCAAGACCGCATTGCCACCGCCGGCCTGGCTCTTCGAGCCGATCGAGCCACCGCCTCGCCCGGCGCCAGCGACGGTGCGCCTGCCGAACCCGGAAGCCGGGATCGTCGCCGAGCGGGTGCGGAGCGAGAGCGACGACGGCAGCCTCAACAGATTCCTGCGTCAGCTCGTCCGTCGGCAGCCCGGTGTCGAGGCGTTCGACCTCGCCGAACGCGACGAGGTCGAGAAGCCGGCGGCGCCCCCGGGTCGTCGCCCGCCGCCGAACGACACACCGGCCCTCGACAGATTCCTCGATCATCTCGGCGGAAAACTCGCGGTCGGCCGCCCGATGCCTTCGGAGCCCGCGCCCGGCACCGCGCCGGAAGCCGCGTCCGATACGCCGCCTGCCGCCGCGCTGCCGGCCGGGGCCCCTGTCAGGCGACCGGGCGCGCAGCCGACCCGCCCCGGTTCGCCTGCAGCCGAGCCCCCGGTCCCCGGGGTCGGACCGCCGGCTTCCGTTGCGCACGCGCCGGCCTTCACCCCGCTGCCCGCACCACGCACCGCCGCCGTCCTGCACGAACGGAGCCCGGCCTTGGTCCTGCCGCCGCCCTCGCCCGCCGGCACCTTGCCCACGGCGGAACGCGCCGAACTCGAGCGGCTGGTGGTGACGGCCGGCCAACGGGGCGCAGCCCTGGAGGTCGTGGGTCGCGGCGCGTCTCCGGCGCTCGCCCTCGATCGGGCACGAGCGGTGGCCCGCCTCGTGGTCGAGCTCGGCATCCCTGCGGCCGGGCTCGCGTTGCGCGCGGCCGGTCCCGGCGAGGCCGTCGAGCTCTACCTGGTCGAGCCGCGCCCGGCCGGAGACGGTTGAGCAGCAGCGGCTCGCGAACGCGCCCGAGACGCCGCGCTGCCCGACGGATCCGCCCGCGCTTCCTCGTTCGTTCTCAATCCTGGACGCAGAGCTGCTCCTGGACGCCCAGACCGTCGATCCCGAGCCGCATCCGATCGCCCGGCTTCAGGAACACCGGCTCGGGCTTGATACCGAGGCCGACACCCGGGGGTGTACCAGTCGAGATGATGTCACCGGGATGGAGCGTGAAGAACTCCGAGAGATAGTGGACCAGGAAGCGCACCCCGTAGACCATCGTCCGGGTGCTTCCGTCCTGGTAGCGGTGACCATTGACCTCGAGCCACATGCCGAGGTTTTGAGGATCCGGGATCTCGTCCTTGGTGACGAGCCAAGGACCGATCGGACCGAAGGTATCGGAGGACTTCCCCTTGGTCCAGGTACCCGAACGGTTGGCCTGCCAGTCCCGCTCCGAGACGTCGTTGACGATACAGTAGCCGGCGACGTGGTCCATCGCTTCGGACTCGGGGATGTAGCGACCCGCTTTGCCGATCACTACGCCGAGCTCCACCTCCCAGTCGGTCTTGGTCGAGCCCCGCGGGATCCGCACATCGTCGTAGGGACCGGAGATCGCGCTCGTCGCCTTCAAGAACAGAACCGGCTCCGGCGGCACCTTGGCCCCGGTTTCCGCCGCGTGGTCGGAATAGTTGAGGCCGATGCACATGAACTTGCCGACGCCGGCGACGCATGGCCCGATCCTGGGCGTGCCGCGGACGAGCGGCAGCGTGCTCGGGTCGTAAGCGGCGATCCTGGCGAGCCCCTCGGGCGAAATCGCTTTGCCGTCGATGTCGCGGACCACGCCCGAGAGGTCGCGGATCCGCCCCTCGCTATCCAGGATCCCCGGCCGCTCCTCGCCCGGCGGCCCCCAGCGCAAGAGCTTCATCGTCGCGATCCTCCGCTCGTCGCCTGCCGCTCGAAAGCACGGGTGGTGCGGCGCGACAAGCCCGCTCGACGGTAGAGGGCAATGCGTCAGCGCCGTGAGATGCGGCACACCATCCGGTGCCGGTAGATCTTCCCCGGCCGCAGGATCGCGCTCGGGAAATGCGGCTGGTTGGGCGCGTCCGGCAGCGCCTCGGTCTCGAGGCAGAGGCCGCTGCGCGGGCCGTAGTGGAGGCCGCCACGGCCCGGCACGTCGAGCTTTCCCGCGCAATAGACCTGCACCCCCGGCTGATCGGCCGAAAGCTCGAGCACCCGCCCACTCGCCGGGTCTTCGAGGCGGGCGACGGGCCGGAGGCCCCGCCCCTCGACGAGGAAGCAATGGTCGAGGTTCGGTGCGCCGCGATCGTCGAGCCGGCGGGGACGGCGATAGTCGAATGGACCGCCCGCCACCGGCATGATCCGGCCGGTCGGGATCAGCTCGCCATCGGTCTCGAGCACTCGGTCGGCGTGAAGCTGGAGGACATGACCGTCGATCGTTCCGCCCCCCGCGAGGTTCCAATAAGTGTGGTTGACGAGGTTGACGGGCGTGGGCGCGTCCGTCACCGCCTCCATCTCGATCCGCAGCACGTCGTCCGCGCCGAGGGCGTAGCGGCAACACGCCTCGAGCCTGCCCGGATAACCCGCGTCCCCGTCCGGCGAGACGAGCCGCAGGAGAACGGCCCCCGCTCGGGGCTCGAGTTCGAGCGACCAGTGGCGCAGACCGAAACCGTGCGGGCCGCCGTGCAAATGGTGTCGCCCGTCCTGATTGCGCGGCAACTCGTAAACGCGGCCGTCGAGGGTGAAGCGGCCGTGGGCGATCCGGTTGGCGAAGCGACCCACCGTGGCGCCGACCGCACCCGAGCGTCGTGCATAGTCCTCCGGCCGGTCGTACCCCAGGACGAGATCGATCGGCCGGCCGCCACGATCCGGCAGCCTGAGCCATTGGAGCGTAGCGCCGAAGCTCAGCACGGCCGCCTCGAGACCCCTCTCGTTCCGGAGGATCGCCCGCTGCACGGCCACACCGTCGACCATGCCTGCCGGTTCGATGGTGACGCGCACGTCCGTCTCCCGCTTGATCGGCGCACCTTTTCTGCCAGTCTCGCGGTCGCCACGCCACCCGCAGAGGACGCATGCGCGTCGCCCCCACGGCTTCGCTGCTCCCGGCCCTCGTAACGATCGCCACGGCATCCGCCGCGCTGGCCGCACCCGACCCCGTCCTGCTGCAGCAGGCGGTCGAGCCGACCAAGGCCGGCGCCGTCTTGATGCAGATCGACCGCAACCGGATCGCCGCTGTGGTGGTCGACCAGACCGCCGGTGCCGAACACGTGGTCTCGATCACCATGGATCAGAACCAGAAACCGCGCTTCGTGTTGCGCTGCGTCGATTTCGCAGCGGCGCGATCGGTGCTCGACGCGCTGCGCGTCGGCGGGCCGACGATGCTCGACGTCACTGGACGCTGCCGGTTCTGAGCGCGACACGAAAGCTGTTGCGCCGGCGCCGCTGCCCGCAGCCTGCCCCTTCTGCTATGCCACAGCCGGAGCCATATAGGGCCAAGGGGCCGGTTCGCCCGGTACGCGGGCCGTAGGGATCGGGTTCGGCCGTCGGGCCGCGAAGCAGGACAGCGCGCTGCCTGCAGGGGAGGGGCGTCGGAAAACGGGATGGTCGAGGTACGAACGACCCGTCGCGGGGTTGCCTCTCTCATCGCGCTCGCCGCCCTCGGGCCACGACGCGCCCTCGGGCAAGCCGCGCCCCCGGCCGGTCCCGCTCAGCCTTTCTCGTTCGAACGGCTCATCGAACGGACCCGGGAGCTGGCCGCGAAGTCCTACGTGGCGCCGCGTGAGGTGCCGGATTGGCAAGCCGGGCTCGCCGCTGATGCCTGGAGGAAGATCCGCCTCAAGCCCGACCGGTTGATTTGGGCCGATTCACCGGCCTATCGGGTGCAGCCCTACCCGGCCGGTTGGATCCATCGTCGGCCGGTCCTTCTCCACCTCGTCGAGGACGGCCAGGCCCGGCCATGGGTCGCCAAACCGGAACTCTTCGAGCTCGGCGAGCTCGTCGGCCGCCAGGGGCTCGGCGAGGATCTCGGCACGGCCGGCTTCTCGATCCTGTTCCCGCTGAACGCCCCCGATCTTTTCGAGCCGCTCTTGACCTTCCTCGGGGCGAGCTATTTCCGCGCCATCGGCCGCGGCACGACCCCGGGCGCCGGTGCGCGCGGCCTGGCGCTCAACACCGGCCTCGGCCGTCCCGAGGAATTTCCCGCCTTCCGTGAATTCTATCTCGTCCGCCCACAACAGCCCTTCGACCCGCTGACGCTCTACGCGTTGCTCGACAGCCCGAGTGTAGCCGGGGCCTATCGCTTCGAGCTCGTGGTGCGCGAGCAGACCCGGATCGACGTCGACGCCAACCTCTTTTTCCGCGCGCCGGTCGAGCAGGTCGGCGTGGCCCCTTTGAGCGGGATGTTCCAGTTCGGCACCCATGACCGGGCGGGTGTGGACGACATCCGCCCGCAGGTCCACGACGTCGAAGGCCTCGCCATGTGGACGGCCGCGGGCGAGCTCTTGTGGCGCCCGGTGGCGAACCCCACGGAACTCCGCCTTTCGGTGCTCGTGGACGAGAATCCTCGCGGCTTCGGCCTGTTGCAACGCAGCCGCGATTTCCGTTCTTTCGAGGACGTCGACGCGCGCTTCGAGACGCGCCCTAATCTCTGGGTCGTGCCGCGCGGCACCTGGGGCAAGGGGTCGGTTCGCCTCATCGAGGTGCCGAGCCAGGACGAGCGGCGCGACAACATCGTCGCCTTCTGGACGCCGGACGCGCCGGTCACCGCGGGCCGAGAGCTGCGCTTCGCCTACGGCCTCGTCTGGTCGCTCGCGTCGCCCATCGAGCCCTCGGTCGGGCGGACCCGGACCACCCGGGTCGGCAGCGCCGGCGGTGAGGCGCGGCGCGTCCTCGTGGAGTTCGAGCGCCCGCCGGGTGCACCAGCCGCGGCCGAGCTCAAGGCACGTATCGGCGCGGCCAATGCCAAACTCGGTCCGGCGGTGGTGCGCGACGGGCCCCACGCCCCTACATGGAGAGTGAGCTTCGACGTCGAGTCGACCGGGACCGGACCGGTCGAGCTCCGTTGCGTCTTGGTGGCCGGCGAGAAGCCGGTGAGCGAAACCTGGATCTACCGGCTCGACAAGAGCTGAGTCGAGCGAGGATCGTCGATGGTGCCGCCGCCTACCCACCCGAAACCCGCGCGCGCGACCCGCGCGGCCGAGCGTTGGCGCCTCGCCGGCGAGCGGGTCGCGGCCTATCTCGCCGCGGCCGGACTCGATCGCGCGGCCGCCTCGGCGAGTGCTCGCGAGGTCGTCGAACGACTTTCCCGCGACCACGAGGTCGACACCACCGAGGAAGCGATCCGCCTGGGCCTCGAGGCGGCGCGCGAGCTTTTGGGCGGCGCATCCGTGCCGGGCACCGCTCGGCTCGCGCCGGATACGACCCCCGTCTCGATCCGCCGGCAGTCGCTCGCCCCTGCGCTGCGCTGGCGGCGCGGCCGGTGGTTGCCACGGCCGGTCCTGATCCCGCGCGAGAAGTGCGAGGGCGCGAGCCGGTCCGCCCGGGGCCACGGGCCGACCCCGGGGATCGACCGAACGGCGCGGCGGCGGCGCGCGATGTTCTTCGTGTTGATCTCTTCGACGACGATCTGGGGCATCTGGACGCTCGCCCAGATCCTCGGCGTGAACGGTCTTTCGGCCCTCGACCTCGCCCATCTCGGGGTCTTCGCGCTGTTGATGCTGTGGCTCGCCCAGTCCTTCTGGACGCTCGCCGCGGGCTTCGCCGTACTCCTCGCCCGGTGGGCGCGCGGCGGCCCGAGCCCGCCCGCCTTGCCGGACCCGACCGACGACGCCGGCCGGGTCGCGATCGTCATGCCGATCTACAACGAGGACACCGAGCGGGTGTTCGCGGGTCTCGCCGCGATGTGGCAGGATTTGCGTCGTGCTGCGCCCGACGATCGCCGTTGCGACCTCTTCGTCCTGTCCGACACGACCGATCCGGACATCTGGCTCGCCGAGATCGAGGCCTGGCGGACGCTGCGCCAGCGGGTCGGTGACACCGACCGGATCTTCTACCGCCGGCGTGATCGTAACATCGGTCGCAAGACGGGCAACATCGAGGACTTCCTGACCCGCTTCGGCGCCAACTACGCTTACATGGTGGTGCTCGATGCCGACAGCTTGATGACGGGCGCCACCATCCTCGAGTTGATCCGCCGGATGGACGCCAATCCGGGCGTGGGGCTCATCCAGGCACCGCCCAAGCTCGTGCGCGGCAAAACCCTTTTCGCCCGCATCCTGCAGACCGCGGGTGAGCTCTACGGGCCGCTTTCGGCCGCGGGTCTGGCCTTCTGGGCGCGCGGCGAGGGGAATTATTGGGGCCACAACGCGATCATCCGCATCCGCCCGTTCATGGAGCTCTGCGGGTTGCCGGCCCTGCCCGGTCGCGCCCCGTTGGGCGGGCCGATTCTTTCTCACGACTTCGTCGAAGCTGCGCTCATGCGGCGCGGCGGCTGGCAGGTGTGGATCGCCGACGATCTCGGCGGCTCCTACGAAGAACCGCCCCCGACGATCGAAGATTTCGCGGTGCGTGACCGCCGCTGGTGTCAAGGAAATCTGCAGCATGCCCGAGTTCTGATCGCCCGTCATCTGCACTGGGTGAGCCGGTTGCATTTGGCGATCGGCATCATGTCCTACCTGACGTCTCCGCTTTGGGCGCTCTTCTTGATCCTGTCGGCCCTGCAGGCTTGGGAACTCACCCAGCGAGAGCCGATCTATTTCGCCGAGGGCTGGCCGTTCCCGATTCTCCCGGTCTCGGTGGCCGACGAAGCGCTCCTCTTGCTCGCCGTCACTTTGGGCCTCCTCTTCGTGCCCAAATTCCTGGGCCTACTCTTGGCACTGCTCGACGGGCCGCGCCGGCGCGAGCTCGGCGGCGGGCCGCGGCTCCTCCTCTCCGCGGCGATTGAGACGCTGTTCTCAGCTCTCCTCGCCCCGATCATGATGGTGCTGCACACCTGGTTCGTGACCTCGATCCTTCTCGGCGCCTCGATCGAGTGGAAGCCGCAGCGGCGCACCGCTGCGCAGAGTGCCTTCGGCATGGCTTCGCGCGCCTTCTTCTGGCCGACGCTGATCGGGGTCGTCGCCGCGGTGGCCGTCTGGCACGTGGCACCGCTCCTCTTCTGGTGGCTCTCGCCGGTGACCGCCGGCCTCGTCCTGTCCATCCCCTTGGCGCTCCTGGGCGCAAGCGAACGGCTCGGGGAAGCGGCTGCCCGTCGCCGCCTCCTCATCGTCCGCGAGGATATCAACCCGCCGGCGGTGATGTGGGAACTCGACGCCCACCCGTTCGAGGCGGTCGTCGAGCCACCGCTCGCCCGCTTCGTCCGCACCGTGATGGAGCCCGCAACGAACGCGCTCCACCTCCGGCTCGTGCGCGCGTTCCGCACCCGCCCGCCGCTACCGTCCTCCGAGCGGCGCCTGCTCGAGCGTAAGGCCGTCTATCTCGGTCCCGAGGTCCTGGATGCCGCGGAACGGCGGGCGATCCTCGAGGACCCCGAGCTCCTGGAGCGCCTCCATCTCGAAGCCTGGACGCGCTGGCCCGACGAGCAGCCCGCCGTCCCGAGCTATCTCCGCGCCGCCGGGCGCGCACCCACGACCCCTCCGAGCGAGCCCGGGCACCAAGTCGACGCCGCGGCCTGAGGCGCGGGGGTCAGCCGGCCGGCACCGTCCCGCTCGACGCTTGCGGCTCGACGAAGAGCTGGGCGCGCACGAGCGCCGCGAAAGCGCCGCCCTTGGCCACGAGCTCTTCGTAGGTCCCCTGCTCGACGAGCCGGCCGCGGTCGAGGACGAGGACGCGGTCGACCTTGCGGATGGTCGAAAGGCGGTGGGCGATGATGAACACCGTCCGCCCCCGCATGACCGCCTCGAGCGCTTCCTGCAGCCGCGCCTCGGTCCGCGCGTCGAGCGCCGAGGTCGCTTCGTCCATGAGCAGGATGGGCGGATCCTTGAGGATCGCCCGCGCGATCGCGAGGCGCTGGCGCTCACCCCCGGAGAGCCGGGCACCCCGCTCGCCCAAGAGCGTCGCGTAGCCCTCGGGCAGCGCTGCGATGAAGTCGTGCGCCTGGGCGAGCCGAGCCGCCCGCTCGAGCTCCTCGTCCGTCGCGTCCGGCTTACCGATTCGCAAATTGTCGGCGATCGAGCGCTGGAAGAGCGTGGCGTGCTGGAACACCACGCCGATGTTCCGGCGCAGGGATTCGAGCGTGACGTCGCGAATGTCGTGCCCGTCGATCAGGATCCGCCCGGAATCCGGATCGTAGAGGCGGAGCAGCAGGGCCAGAGCCGTGCTCTTGCCCGAACCGGAATGGCCGACGATCGCGACCCGCGTGCCGGCCGGGACGTCGAATGTGAGCTCGTGGAGCGCCGGCTTGCCGGGCCGGTAGCCGAAGGTCACGGCCTCGAAGCGCACGGCTCCGCGGACGACACCGAGATCGGTCGCTCCGGGCCGGTCGCGGACCGTCGCCACCGTGTCGAGAACGGCGAAGAACTCGTCCAAGGCAGGCTTCTGGAAAAACAGCGCGCGGGCGAAGCCGAGCACCGATTCGAGCTTGCCGATCAAGAGCGTGGCGAAACCCATGAAGGTCACGACCTCGCCCACGGTGGTGAGGTTGGCGCGCACGAGGACGGCACCCAAGGCGAACATGGCGAGGGTGGCCACGGTCGAGCCGGCGCGGGTCAGCACGGTCAACAGTGCCCACCAGCCCAGGACCGGAAACTGGGCGCCCAAGAGCCGGCGCGTCAGGTCCTGAAGCGCCCGGACCTCGGCACCCAGGCGGACGAAGCTCTGGATCAAGACGACGTTGCCGAGCGCGTCGCCGGCTCGCTGCGCGAGGTCGGAATGATGGCTCTCGACCTCCCATTGCAAGGTGTGGGTCCGGTGGATGACGAGCCCCGTGACGAGCGCGAACAAAGCCACGAGGGCGATCAGGAGGAGCGCCAAGCGCCAATTCAGGAAAAGCGTGGCGGGGAGGAGCACGAGGAGCGAGACCAGGCTCGCCAGATGCTCGCGGAAGAAGCCGAGCCAGACCGCAAAGAGATGGTCGGCGCCGGTCAACATGATCTTCAAGAGCCGAGCCGAGTGGTTCGCATCGTGAAAGGCGGGCGGGAGCTGGAGGACGTGCTCGAAGAAGGCGGCGAGAGCGCCGAGCCGGCGGCGGTGGGCGAGCCGATCGGCCTGCCAGGCGACCAGGATCGAAAGCCCGATGCCGCCGAGCCCCACGATCGCCCAGAGCAGCAGGATGCCGGCAGTGCCGCCGAGCAGCCCGTCGCCCGTCGGCACGGCCCCGGTCAGGAGATCGACCACCCGGCCGAACAACATGGGCTCGACGAAGGCGATCGCCGCCACCAAGAGGTTGGCGAGCGAGACCGCGATCACCACCGGACGGTCGGGCTTCAACAGGCCGATCACGCGCAGATAGAGCGCGAGGAAGCTCGACGCGGCGGCGTGCGGCTGTCTCAAGGCCGGCTCGGCTCCGGGAAGGGGTCGGCGCCGGCGAGACCTACCGCCGGCAGGCCGACCCGCCTAGGGTGCGCGGGATCCCGGCAGGAGATCCAGGCATGGACAACGACACCCTCGATCTGCGCTCACTTGCTCCGCGCGTCGAGCTCGCCCGTCGTGGCTTCGCCCAGGGCTTCGCGATGACCGGTCTCGCCGCCGGCTTCGCGCTCGCCGTGCAGCCGATCGCCGCCCAGACCATGATCACGACCGACACGGCCGGCCTCGAGGCCGGCGAGGTGCGGATCCCGGTGGCCGACGGCACGATCCCCGCCTACCGGGCGATGCCCGCTTCGGGCGGACCGTTCCCGATCGTCCTCGTGGTCTCCGAGATCTTCGGCGTGCACGAGCACATCAAGGACGTCTGCCGGCGCTTCGCCAAGGCCGGCTACCTGGCGATCGCCCCGGAACTCTTCGCCCGCCAGGGCGATCCCTCGAAATACACGGACATCCCGACCCTGATCCGCGAGGTGGTGAGCAAGGCCCCGGACGCCCAGGTGGTGGCCGATCTCGACGCCACCGCCGCTTGGGCCGCGGCCTCGAGCAAGGGCGATCCGGCGCGGCTCGGGATCACCGGCTTCTGCTGGGGCGGCCGTATCACTTGGCTCTATGCGGCCCACCAACCGAACCTGAAGGCCGGCGTGGCCTGGTACGGGCGGCTCGTGGGCGAGCCCACGCCCAATCAGCCGAAGCACCCGATCGACGTCGTCGAGGCGTTGAAGGCCCCGGTGCTCGGCCTCTACGGCGGCAAGGACCAGGGCATCCCGGTCGATACGGTGGAAATGTTGCAGGAGGCCGCGAAGAAGGCGGGCAAGGCGGTCGAGTTCGTGGTCTACCCGGACGCGCCGCACGCCTTCCACGCCGATTATCGGCCGTCTTATCGGGAAGGCCCGGCCAAGGACGGCTGGCAGCGCTGCCTCGCCTGGTTCGCCAAGTACTTGGCGAGCTGAGCCGGCGGTCGCACCAGCCGCCGTGTCTCGGCCGGCGGCCGGCCCGCGATCGCACGCCACGACTGCGGTTGGGGCCCACTCCGGCGCCGTGGCGGGCGCACCCCGGCCCACCGGCTTGTCGGGGCGCGGTGCCCGGCCTAGGGAACCCACGTTCGATCCACCCTCCGGCAGGCCCCATGACCCGCCCGCGCCTCCTTCCCGGCATCGGCGCGCTCGCCGAGCGCTTCGCGGGTTTCCTGCTCGACCAATGGGGCGTGCTGCACGACGGCGAGCGGCCGCTGCCCGGCGCCCCCGAGGCGGTCGACGCCTTGCTCGCCCAGGGTGCACGGATCGTGCTCCTGTCGAACTCCGGCCGGCGCGCCGCCACCAACCGCGAGCGGCTCGCCGCCTTGGGGTTCGCGCCGGAGCGGCTGGCCGGCATCGTGACCTCGGGCGAGGCCACCTGGCGGCTCTTGAAGGAGCGGCCGGGCCCACCCTGGAGCGAGCTCGGCCGGCGCTGCCTCCTGCTCACGATCGGCGGCGATCTCGGCCCCGTCGAGGGGCTCGACCTCGAGCTCGTGGAAGCCCCCGAGGACGCCGATTTCCTGCTCGTCTCCGGGCTCGACGGGAAGCCGGCCGAGGCGTGGCGGCCGCTCGCCGAAGCGGCCCGCGCGCGCGATCTACCGATGATCTGCTCGAACCCGGACAAGCTCGCCCCGAGCCCCACGGGCTTCCTCGACTCACCGGGCCGGCTGGCAGCGATCTACGAGTCGCTCGGCGGCCGCGTCGTCTACGTCGGCAAACCGCACGCGCCCATTTACACGGCCTGCCTCGAGGCCCTCGCCGGTATCCCGCGCGATGCGATCCTCGCGGTGGGCGACAGTCTCGAGCACGACGTGGCCGGCGCGCACGCCCAGGGCCTCGCGACCTGCCTCGTGGCCTCGGGCATCCACGTGGAAGAGCTGCCGGTCGAGGGCGAGGCCGACCAGCTGATCGACGCGGTCGAGCGCCTCGCCGCCCGCATGGACGCCCCGCCGCCCGACTTCGTCGTCCGTCACTTCCGCTGGTGAGGCTCAGGAGCCCTCGAGCGCTCGGCGCACGGCCTCGGCCACCATGGCCGAGACCCGCGCGTTGCTCTCGACCGTGATGCCGGCGATGTGCGGGGTGAGGATCAGGTTCGGGCAGCCCGCGAGGATCCGCGCCGCCTCGGCCGAGAGCGGCTCCTCCTCGAACACGTCGAGCGCCGCCCCGCCGAGCCGGCCCGCCCGCAGCGCCGCCGCCACCGCTCGCACGTCCACTACCGGCCCACGAGCGGTGTTGATCAAGATCGCCCCCGGCCGCATGCCCGCGATCGCCCGAGCATCCAGAAGGCCGCGCGTCTCACGCGTGAGCGGCACGTGCAAGCTCACCACGTCGGCCGCGGCGAGCAGGCCCTCGAGCGTCGCCTGCCGCTCGACCCCGGCCCAAGCCGGGTCGTCCTCGGGCAGGAGCGGGTCGAAGGCAGCGATCGCCATGCCGAGGGCGCGAGCGCGGGCCGCCACCTCGCGCGCGATCCGCCCGAAGCCCACGAGCCCGAGCCGCTTGCCGCAAGCTTCGCGACCGATCGAAGCCTCGCGCGGCCAGGCACCCTCGAGTACACGCGGCGTCGCCGCGAACGCGCCGCGCAGCAGGAGCAGGATCGCAGCGATCACGTATTCGGCGACCGCCACGTCGTTGGCGCCGGTCGCCGGATGAACCGCGATCCCGCGCGCCCGACAGGCCTCGAGATCGATGTTGTCGAGCCCGACGCCGAGCCGACCCACGACCCGGAGCGCCGGGGCCGCCGCCAAGAGTTCCGCGTCGACCCGGGTGCGGTTGCGGACGATGAGCGCCCCGGCAGGGGCGACCGCCGCGAGCAGCTCCTCCCGACGGTCGACCAGATCGGGTCTGTAGAAAACCTCGTGGTCACGGGCGAGATCGGCGACCGCAGCCTCGTCCATGAGCTCGCTGATCACGATCCGTGGCATCGCCGCCTCCCCTCGACTCTTGGACGGCCGGTCCCCCGCCTCTAAGATCCGCGGCCGCGGGCAGCAACCGGAGAGTTCGCGTGGCGGCGCGGATCGCGTGCGTCGGCATCGCCGTGCTCGACCACGTGTTCCGCGTGGACGAGCTGCCGCGTGCCCCGAGCAAACTTCTGGCCCGCGGGCTCCAAACCGTCCTCGGTGGGATGGCCGCCAACGCCGCTGCCGCGGCCGCTCGGCTCGGTGCGGAAGCCCTCCTCGTGAGCCGGGTCGGCTCGGATGCCGCGGGCGAGACGATCCTCGCCGAACTCGTGGCGCTCGGGGTCGATACTCGAGCGGTCGAGCGGGTGGCGGGTCTCACCTCCTCGGTCTCGGCCGTCTTCGTCGATGCGGCGGGCGAGCGGCTCCTCGTCAACCACGCCGACCCGAGGCTCCTCGAGGACGCCCCGGCCCCCGCCGAACCGCTGCCGGGGCCGGTCGATGGGGTGCTGGTCGACGGCCGCTGGCCACGCGCCGCGGTCGCCGCCCTCGAAGCCGCGGCCGAACGCCGGGTCCCGGGGCTCGCCGACCTCGACCACCCGATGGCCGAGCCTTGGGCAGCCCGGCTGCTCGCCGCGGCGAGCCATATCTGCTTTTCGCGCGACGGACTCGAGCGCTGGACCGGCGAGGCCAGCCCCGAAGCGGGCCTTCGAGCGATCGCGACGCGCAGCCCGGCCGAAGTCGCCGTCACCCTCGGGGCCGAAGGGGTCCTTTTCCGCGAGGCCGATCGCTTCCTCCGTCTGCCCGCCTTCCCGGTCCGTCCGGTCGACACGCTCGGGGCCGGCGATACCTTCCACGGCGCCCTCGCGGTGGCCCTAGGCGAGGGCCGCGACTGGCCCGACGCGCTCCGCTTCGCCACTGCTGCGGCAGCGATCCGTTGCACCCGGCCCTCGGGCCGCAGCGCGTTCCCGACCCGCGCCGAGGTGGAAGCCTTGCTCGCTACCCGCGCCGAGGCGGAATTCGCACCTTGACCGCTCTCCCCGCCGACAAGCTTCCGTTGTCCGGCCGACGAGCGGGGTCTGTTTCGATATGCTCGCGGTGGACCAGCGGCTGTCGATCACGAACCGGGTGCGCCAGCTATCGGGCGCAGGCCGCGACGCCGATGTGAGCGCCGTCGAGCGCCTTTTGGTCGAGGAGCGGGCGCCGGCGCCGGCACCGCGCCGCTTCGCCCCCAACGGCCCCCGCCTCGCCCTGACCGGCCATGAGTTCGCCCAGCGTCAGCCCGAGGTCGGATGAGACCGCCGCGTCGAGCTCGCCCATTGGCAGCCGCGACGAGGTCGGCAACCTAGACCGCGCGACGCGCCAGCCCCTCGAGCCGTTCGATATCGCGCTTCTGGTCTTCCTTTTTCGAGACGAGCACCCGCCAGCGGTCGCCCGCGCGGTGGACGTAGATCCGCCCGCTGTCGTCGTGCCCGGTCGAGACGTGGCATTCGTACCAGCCGTCGCGGCCGCGGACCGGCTTGAACCGTCGCTGCAACGCGTCGCCCGCCTGCAGCTCGCCGAGCACTCGATAGACGGCCCTGCGCTCGCGATAGTCGGTGAGCAGGGCGAGCAAGCTGTCGCCCACGAGTTCGATCCGCGGCAGAGCCTCGAGAAACGCCTGGAGCTCGGTCCGCAGCCGGCGATGGATCCGTTCGGCATTCGGCGCGACGACCGGCACCGATACTGCCCGCGCATCCTCGACCAGCCGACGGAGGGAGGCGGCCTCCTCGTGTGCCCGCTCGAGCTCGGCCTCCAGCTCCGCGATCCGCCGGCGGGCCTGGAGCAGTTCCGCGTCGGGTTCCTCGGAGGCTCGGCCCCGCAGAGCGCTCGCCGAGCTCCGGGCCGCCTCGAGAGCACGGCGGAGCTCGTCGCGCTCGGCCAAGAGTCGGCGGACTTGCTCTTCGAGCAGCCGCGTCCGCAGCCGATCGCCCGTCGCTGTCGGACCCGATGGTGGCGATGACGGTCCGAGCGCGGCTTCGATCCGCGCCGCCAGGGGCGGCCCGTCCCGAGGCACGGCGAGCCGCATCGACCAGTCGGCCTCGAGCTCCGGGTCGAGTGCGGGCGCGGCTCGGAGCACGTCGAGGCCGGCGGATTTGAGCGCAGCCAGGGCGGAATCCCGCGCGAGCGCGTCGCCTTCCAAGAGCAGAACGGCTTCCTCGAGCCCCTCGAGCAGCGTCCAACGCCGCTTCGGCGCGGTTTCCGACCAGGGTCGGCAGGCTTCCGGCGCGAAGAACGGCCCGGCGATGTCGATCGAGCCGTCCTCGGCCAGCGGAAAGGCCTGCCCGGCCCAGAGGGCGCCGGGTCGCCCGTCCGGCAAGCGCACGCGCCGGAGCGGACGCTCCTCGAGCAGCTCGCCGGCATCGAGGACCCGCACCGTCCTGTCCCTGTCCTCGCGCCTGACGCCAAAAGGTTGCACAGCCGTTCGATCCGCGTAGGGATTGGGTATCGATTCGCGAACGAGGTGATGATGATGGATTGGCTGCCCACGCTCAACTTCCTGGCCTCGCGCTGGGAGACCATCGCAGCGGTCTGCGCGGGCCTTTTACTCTGGGCCTCGGCGTCGGGGATGTCCCTTTCGCGGGCGGGTCGGTCGATCCGCGCCCTTCTCAAAAAAGCGAACGACCGGCTCTCGGCCGAGCCCGCCACGCCGCTTCCGAGCGAGCGTTTCGAAGCGGTGCGCCGGGATTTGGCCAGTATCGGCGTGATCGGGCCGCTCTGGCGGGCGTGGGCCGAGACCGTCGTCTTACCGACCGAACCCGGGCGGCCCGTGCGCGCCACCCTGTCGCCCGAGGAGTTCTTCGATCTCGGTCTCTATCTGCGCGTGGGCAGCGATCTGCGCTACCACACGGCACTTCCCGGCTTGCTCGTCGGGGCCGGCCTTCTGTTCACCTTCTTCGGCCTCGCGATCGCGCTCGCCAACGCCGGCGCGATCGTGACCGCGGCCGATACCTCGGCTCGCGGCACCGGTCTCAAGGGTCTATTGGATGCGGCCTCGATCAAATTTGTCACGTCGCTGGTCGGCCTGCTCTGCTCGATCCTCTACGCGCTCCATCGCAAGCGAAGCATCAAAAAGACCGAGCGCGCGCTCGATCGGTTCTGTGCGCTCGTCGAGGAACGCTTCCCGCTCGCGACCGCCGCCTTCTTCCAGGCCGAAGCGAACCGCACGCTCGCGCAGCAGAGCGGGAGCCTCGAAACGCTCGCCAACGATCTCGCCCAGAGCCTCGGCCCGGCGCTCGACCGCGCCCTCGATTCGCGCCTGGGCGAGCACATCGGCCCCTTGCGCCAAGCGATCGAGCGGCTCGCGGAAAGGGAAGCCGCCGATGTCGGCACGACACTCGAGGCGATGTTGGAGAGGTTCTTGGAGAAGCTCGGGGCCACGAGTACGGCCCAGCTCGATGCCGTCGCAGCCCGGCTGGACGAGGCCGCCCGCGGCCTCGAAGGCCTGCGCGCAGGCCTGGACGGGGCCGCCTCCAGGCTGTCGGACGCGGCAACGGAGCTTTTCGCCAACCTGGCGACGGGTTCGCAGGCCGCGGCCGACGAGCTCGCCCGAAGGATGCACGAGCTTTCCGAACAGCTCGCGCGTGTCGTCCGCCAACAGAGCGAGGAGGCACGCGCGGGACTGGAGGTGCTGACGGTCGAGATACCGAAGATCGTCGAGGCAATGCACGCCGCGTCGACCAACGCCGGCAAGCTGGTCGAAGAGAGCGGCGCGCGTGCCGGCGAGGCCCTGGGAACCAAGGCCCGTGAGGCCGCGGCGATGCTCGCCTCGAGCGCCGACCGCCTCGGCGAGCGGCTCGGCGCGGCAGCCGGACGGCTGGAAGCCGCCGCAGATCGCACCCTCGGGGGAGCCGAGCAACTCGCCCGGGCGAGCGGCGGGCTCGGAACCCGGCTCGATGGCCTGGCCGCGGCGCTGAGCAAGGGGGCCGAGGCGCTGCAATCGTCCGCCGACCGAGCTGCACGCGGGCTCCAGGCTGCTGCCCAAAGGGCGGCGCAGGATTTGCAGGCCGCCGCGGCACCGTTCGCGGCTGCGACGCGGAGCCTCGCGGCGAGCGCCGAGACTTTGCAGAAGACCAACGAGCGGATCGACGGCGTGGGACGAGCCCTTCAGGAAGCCGTCTCGGGCTTGACGACGGTCGGCCGCGGACTTGCCGAAGGCGCTCGACAGCTCCAACAGGTCGCGGGGCAGTTCGAGGCGACCAGCCAACGCTTCGCCGGACTCGACGAATCCCTCGGCACGACGCTCGAGAAGCTCGCCACGCAATACGAAGCGTTCGCACTGCGAATCCGCGACGTGGTCGCCGAGGTCGATGGGAACCTCGCCAAGGCGGTGAACAACCTGCAATCGCTCGTCAGCGATCTCACGGAGGCGATCGAAGACCTCCAACCAGCACGTCCGAACATTCCACGCAGGTAACGTGCCGTGGCGAGTGAGGCGACGAGGCCGACCGTCGACGAAACCGAGGGTGAGGGCTACTTCGCCTCGGTCTCCGATCTGATGGTCGGGATCCTTTTCGTGTTTCTCCTCATGCTCACCGTCTTCGCCTTGAACTTTCAAACCTCCACGGAGGACGTGGAAGTTCTCAAGGCCGATCTGGAGGCGAGCAAGGCCGAACTGGCTCGGCTCGAGACTATGGCCCGCGAACGCGCCGAGGCCGCCGAACGCGCGCGCCGGGAAGCCGAGCAAGCGAGGATCGAGGCCGAGAGCCAGCGGCGGCTGGCGGACATCGAGCGGGCCGAGGCGGAGCGGCAGCGCCGGCTCGCGGAGGCGGAACGGGAGCGCAACGCCGAGCTGCAGCGCCTGCTCGCCCGCCAGCGCCAAGCGCTCTTGCGGGCTCTCGATCTGTTGGACCGCGAGGTCGAGTCGCGGCAACAGGCGCGCCAAGCGCTCTTGGAACGCATGCGCGAGCGGCTGCGCGAGCGCGGGGTGATCGTCCAGATCGACCACCGGTCCGGCGTGCTGCGCTTACCGGAACGCGAGCTG
>Ga0308405_1000261_pt1 | contig 32905 bp, 49 predicted proteins | sample HotsprSampleMS13_FD_203473 | JGI IMG/M metagenome (GOLD analysis project Ga0308405, IMG submission 203473) | Hot spring phototrophic mat microbial communities from Mushroom Spring, Yellowstone National Park, Wyoming, United States - 20060912_MS13 ...
TCCCCTCCACAGCCTGATCGCCAGGGTGATGAGTGATCCAATGATCGTCCCCAGCACCCCGATGGTCACCGCTTCCCAGATCCGCACGGATCGGCGGCTAATGTCCTCGATCTTCGTGAGCACTACATCAATCTTCGCCTCTAGCTTCCCAATGGCCCTCCACTGGCTATCGTCCCGTTCCTGCACTCGAGCAATCTCCTGCTCGGCCTTGGTGACTCTCTCGCCCAGCCCATTGAGATTCTTCTCCAGCTTGGCCACCTGGTCCAGGATGGATTTGTGGACAAACTCATGTTCCTGTAGCCTGACATAGTGCTCTTCAGACATCTATCTTCCTCTCTTCTTTTTCTTTCGGGACAACCCTGCCTTGTTGTAGGCGATCGCAACCGCTTGATCCTTCGGATACCCCGAGCGAATCAACTCCGCAATATTCTCGCTGATCACCTTCTTACTGCGGCCTTTCTTGAGCGGCATCCTGCACCTCCCCGACAAACCCTAACTTGTCCAACAGGTCGAGTTCTTTTGGACTCATTCCCTGCAGTTCTTGTAGGGGAACCGTTACCTTCGCCCTCTCCACCTCCACTTGTAGGCTCTCATCCAGCTTCTTCACGATGGTCGGCCACTCAGGGTCCTCAGGCTTTATCTCCTGCTTCCCCGTTTCCTGGATGAGCTTATTCCGAAACTCATACCACTTTTTCGCCTCTTCCTCAAACCGCTTGATTTCCTTAAGCACCCGATAGCCCAGTGCCCCGTCCGTAAACCGCTTCTCATACAGTGCCTTCAGGGCCTGTTCCGATTGAATTAGTACTCCCAGTGTCATGCGTTCCCTCCTCTCTCTGTCTTTCGGGATCAGGGTCCCGAACCTGTGCATCCGCAAACTCCGGCAACCCACTCAGTGCCTCATACAGCACCTGAGCGATCCGTGCCGTTTGTTCCCTCGTGAGCCGTACATTAACGGTCTCGTAGCTTGCCGGTTGTGCGCCTGTAAACCGTGCCTCCACATCCTTGTACCACGCAATCTGTAGCTCCACTACCCCTGCATCCAGCCGTAAGCTGGGGCTTGCAATCGGCCTACAGTAGCTTGCCTGGTAGCCTGTCGGCAACTGTTTCTGTTTGATATATCCCATAAAACCTCCTGTCATTATGTCCAAAACACAAGGGTACCATCCCAAGCAGTACTATCTCCATTAGCTACAATGTAAGAATATGTAGCCGAGTTAACCATCTTCCCCCACAAATAAGCACGATCAGTACCAAACCTGCGTACCCATGCTACACTCATATCCCGAATACCCCCCGAAGCGGGGATATTACATATACCCGACGTTGGTTTCCCCATGTCTGCTAATATGGCATTTAGCGCCGCTATAAAGTAGGACCCTGTTTTCCCATTTCCAAAATATAACTGAGTATGTGATCCATCTTCATTACATCGATATGCGTATGTATACCCTACAGTATAAGCATCAATATATAACTCCCAAAACCTCCTCGTTCGGACGTATTGGTCCACGAGCACCGGTCCATTCACCCGCAACCTGTATCCCGCAGAATCCGAAGCGCCTAAACTAATAGCACCTTTCCTCGTTATCACATCATACACATGTGTAACCGTTTTACTAGGTATGATGAATCTTTTAGCCTCTCCCACCCCTACTACAACTCCATTAGGGGTAGCTTCCTGCCAGGTGTTTGCGTTTTTAGTGAGCGAAACATTGTAATCTCGTATTATTTTATAGTATGCAAAACTGTCCCATGTTGCACTCTGCCAAACCCAGATATTTCTTGATGTATCTACACATACTCTTACATCAGGCCCGGTAGCAGTTGTATTAAAGACTTCCTCGACTTCAATACTTCCACTGTCCCCGTTTGGAGAAAACGATGACACATGCACATAGAACTTTGCAGAACGGGGATAGTTTACATCGGAGGTCAAATATACTTCTAACAACAGAAAGGCTATCCCAGCCCCCAATGTCCCCACTTTTGTCCAATAATAATGAGCAGAATATCCATCCCAACTGAAATTTTTGAGGGGATACGTACCTACATATAAATAATGCGAACGATCATCTCCCTCGTGGCCACGCCCTTCTCTCCCGAATGCAAGGACATCAACACTGCCAGCGGTAGGATCATATATCGCACGAATGGCAGTCTGGTTTCCAACCTTAAAAGCAATTTCTTTATACTGCTCAACTATCCCTACCTTAGACGATCCGCTGCCACTGGTGTGCAACTTTAGTGGATTGGTCAGCCCGCCACCTAACGCCCCCTCATCTGAAAGTTGTATGGACCCCTTTATCTCTATCCCTGAAGATGAGGTAGAAAGCACTTCGGAACTCCCAATTTTCACTCGCAGGCGGTTGGGTTGTTCTATAATCCCTATCTTAGCTGATCCGCTCCCACTGGTGTATACCTTCAAGGGGTTTACCAACCCGCCACCCAGCGTTCCTTCATCCGAAATTTGCACCGATCCCTTGATCTCCGTTCCCAGAGAGGACACCAGGAACGAAGTAACCTTCATCGTTAGGGAACTACTCGCTCGATCATACCACACATAATTGAGGTCATCCCCCACGAAAAATCCAGATGTGTCCAGCTTCGCCCGGTAGTTCAACCCTGTATTGTTTTCCAGGACGTAGAGGCCCCTCTCCGCCCCCTTCGTACCTAATCGAATCTGCAAGGTGGATGTGGCGGGATCATACAGGTAGAATCCTTTCTCGCCGGTATCTGTTCCTATCCGTACAATCACCCGGTCCTGGAAATTCTTGATCAGGTAGGAGGCATCATTCTGAATTAACCAATCGCCCTTGATGTACTCCACATCTCCGTCGATGCGGAGCCGATCCCCCTGCTTTGCCCAAAATCCGTAGTCTCCCGCCCCCCAGTATCCCGACCCATCTCGCTTGGGGAGCCCCTCCAAGTAGCCCATGGCCACCGTCTCGTTGTAGGCATCAAAAACACTAATCCGCTTCTTGTTTTGATTTAATTCTATTCTCGCCCCCGACGCTGCCGATTTCAGTAAATCAGTCGATATAATCCACCCACCGATCTTCCCTTCATTCGCATATATTGTCCCTCTGATCGTTACATTATTAAATTCCGCATTCCCGTCTACCGTAATCCTCCACCCACTCGATCCCTGAACGTAATTCGCACTCCTAGCCGTCCCCTGAATCAACAACGCCGCTCCATCCCACTCGATATAATTATCCGAATCGCCCAAAAATTTAAACGTTCCATCGCTTTTTATCCGTACATTCCATGTTCCCGTTCCTGAACCCTCGTCCCATTTATAAAACCCCAAATAATCCCTTGTAAAAAATAATCCGCTTCGTCCGATATCTTCTATGTTTTCTAGCAAGCTGCCAAAAACAGGCTTCGTTAGGAACCCAGACGGCAACAAACTACCCGATTGTGACAATGTAATAATATTTGCTATTGCTGCCGGTGGCAGTCCAGGTATAAATACTCCCGGCGCAATTTCTGTCACAACACTTCCTGCCGCTTCCGCCCCTTCTGCGTAATATTCGTATATTTCTTGTCCGTTGTAAATCGACGTGTTCTTCTCAACGATTCTAACAACCTGCGAAACATTTAATATTGCATTTTGTACAGTATAATATCCGCCAACACCAGCTGACTCTAAACTTTTAAACCTATACTTCCTGCTCCCGATCGTTATGCGTTTGTACACTGCACCAACGAGAGCATTCGCCGCCGCCTCGCTATACAATGTATCAATCTTTAATTCTTTGGTATTCGATCTACCGCTTGCCGGGTAGTATACATCAGCCATCTTAATGCGGTAGATTAAATCAGCAAATACCTGAAAACTACATACTCTCGTATCAACACCAGTCCCGGTCCAAATCTGAAATTTTGTTCGTAATTTTTCATAATCATGCTGTACCGGGAAGGATAAATATAATCTCGGCGCCGATCCACCTATTGTATAATTACCCGTTGCCCACACGTTGTACGGCGTCCATCCCCTACGGTATCTTACACTGTGTATAAAATATCGTGCTGTAGCATTACTAACACCAATGACTTGTTTTTTATCGGTATTCTCAGCACCCCAATCCCACCATTCAGCGCCACCCGGCGGGAACTTGTCTCCAAAATTCTCTAGCGTAACCACGCCATACAACGGGTCGCTATTCACGACCATTTGATTCGACAAAGCTGTTGTCTGATACCATTTCGCAACTACCGAATCATATTCTGTGTCATCTCTTTCTACTTTTAGCTCTTTAATGATATTACTGCTGTTAAATATTCCAGCCGACGTAATACTACTAGGTCCCCAGTCATAGACCCTGAACTTACCTTCCTCGTCGATATAAAAATTGCGATGAAAGCCATATAATAAATCACATAATAAGTCAAATATTGTTTGCGATTCTTTATCCGCTTTATAATAAGCGACCGAATCCAGTATATCCGGAACATTATATCCCCAGTCCCATCCCGCTGCATTTAACAAAACATGCACTAAACTAGTACTACCCCCACCCGACCGGCACACCACCATATTGTCGGACGGCATCCTTAATATCGTTGACGCCAACTTCCTTTGCGACAACAACCAACTCGTATCTATACATTCGATTTTAATGATCTTCTCACTGTTTGATACCGTAAACTCAGTTACCGGCCGCATGTACCCCGTGAACCAATAGCTCGAATTTTTGTATATCCGAACCTTTACTGCAGCACTATTCGATAACCCTAGCAGCATTTGTGCAATACTAGTTGTCATTTGCAAATCAAACGTTGCTGTATTAATGGTCGCTTTCGCTTCTTTATCAAACAAAGTTTCAGTTTTAGCTAATGATCCATCGAGCACATAAGAGGTAATATCTATCCACCCCGATCCATAATCTATATAAATGTTATACGTGCTCATAGCCTCCGAACCTTCTTCGCCCTCTCTATTCCTTCAGCAATCCACCGAATCACGGCGTCCCTGTCTCCCACGACCCCTTCGATATTTATTGTTATGTTCGTTTCTCCACCGATTGTTTTCATCCCTTCTTCTAGCGGCACGATTGCTTCCGGCCTTCCAGCTTCCGCAACCCGTACGACTGTCCCACCAGGTCTCGGTTTTACAACCCCCCCTTCGGCCATTGCCGGGTATTTCTGCGACTGAATCATCGATACCTTTGCCGCTGTAATTGCGGCCATCGCCGCCGCCGCCGGTATCCCCCACGGCCACCCCAGCTTTGCAAAAGTCGCAATCACGGCCTCCGCCCCGGCCGCTAATGTCGATGCAATTCTCAATTGCTTTTCTTTTTCAAACTGTTTCCTGCGCAATTCATTTTCTTTTTTCTGCGCTTCGGCTTCAAGCAACTCTTTCTTCTTTTGCCATTCTTCTTCAAATTCAGCCGTATCGATACCAAACTGTTCTTTCAGCTTTTTCTGCTTCTCAAATTCTTTCTCTGCCGCTTTCGTCTGCTTTCGGATATTTGCAATCTCTCGCTCCATCCGCTCTCGATCCAATGCAAGCGCCATACTCCACAAATCTAACAATCCTGATGTAACAGTCTTAATTGCCGATTTCCACGACTCCGCCCACCGTCTAGCCGATTCCGCCGCCTCTCTTGCCGCCTCCTCATCCGCCCTTCTTCTTTCCTCATTCAGCCGTTCATAATTTGCAATCATCGACCTAATTGCAAGCTCATGGTCTTCTATTTCAGCTTCTGCAATTTTCATCAATTGATCTTTTTCTGCCTTTGCCGCTTGCTCTAATGCTTTATTCCTCTCTTCCCGATATTTTTCATAATTTTCAATCCATTGCCGCATCGCCTCTTCGTTCGCGTCAATTTCAGCCCGCGCCTGTTTCTTTACTAATTCGATATCAGCCTTTCTTTTCGCCTCCTGATCCGCCAGCGCTTGAGCCGTCAATTTAATTTCCTGCTCTTTCGCCTGCACTGTAGCAATAACTGCATTCTTTCTCTCTTTTTCGGTTGCCGCTAGTTTTTCTGCCGCACGTATCTGCTCTTTGATTATATCTCTTTCTTGATACAACGCATTTAACTGTTTTTCAGTATAATAATCCCCTTTCGTCCTAATCTCATCTTCGACCTTCGACAGCCTCGATCGCAATAACACCAACTGCTCTTGTGCAGTCAACGTCTCTTTCATCGATAACTTTTTATTAATTTCTGCTAATTTCTGCGTTTCGCTTATTGCCCCGCCCAGCACTACAAAAAATCCGGTTAGCGCCTTTGCCCCTTCTGTTAAAGCCGGTGCGAGTATTTTCCCGATACTCTCTCCCAGATCACCCACTGCATTTTTCAATTGCGCTAACGCTCCAAACGTTGTCCCCGCTGTCTCTTGTGCAAGCCTAAATCCATCGGCCATTGCCTTATTGACAATCGCCGCCTTTTCCCCTTCTGATCTTGCGGCCCTCAGTGCCGGTATATATCTTTGTAACGCATCATAATTCCCCTGATTGGCAAGCGTCACCAGCCGCATCGACGTTTCTAAATCCGCCCCGAACGCACTCGCTAATCCAATCGCACCCTTTGTTGCGTCTTCAATTTTGTCCGTTGTGATACCATATTGTAGACCTAGCCGCATCAATTTTAGGACTTGCTCATCGCCATATATCGTTACTCTTTGTATCTCGCTTGCAAACTCCGTATATTTCGATGTCAAAACATCCGCACCTTCCACAATTGAATTTAATGCCGCCGCCAATTCCCTCTCTGCTCTTTCTTGTTCGTTAAATGCCGCAATACTGGATTCAACTATCGATACCAGCCCTCGAAACGAAGCATACGCCCCAACGATTGACCCAGCCGCTTTCAACAATTCTTTCCCCATACGGTCAACAGTCGATTGTGTCTCCTTTGCGGCTTTTTGAAACTGGGAAAGGTTTTTAACCGCATCAGCGACTTCTGCTTTTATCAGTACCTTTAGCTCTTCACTAACCATTCCCGTGTTCCTCTTTCAGATACAAATTGTACATTTCTTCAAACAATAAAATCGCCTCAGTTATATGCGCCGGTTGCTCTGCCCACCCCCCACCGAACGGTAGCGCACCCAATGCCCGCCACGTCTTCCATATCTTTACATACTCATCATAGTCGTCGGCATACAACTCCGGTATCTTCGAGCGTTCTATATCAACACCAGCTACCACTATCTTCCTCCCCGGTCGGTCATACTTACTACCTTTATAATACCGATACTCCGGCGACAACAGGTGTAAATAGAACGCTATACCGTAGGGTTTTTTTGCACCTCCGGCGTCGCCGTTAAACAATACGCCTGTATTTCTGATACCAATTCCGTTGGCACATACGGGTTTTCATACAACTCTTTCGCTGTTTTAATCTCATACTGCTTCCCCTCGCACTCAATCACCAAGTTTTCAATCCTCGTGATTATCGCCCGTGCAATCCCCTCAGCATCTTGGACGTATTCGATATCCCCGATTTCACCGTCTCTTCCGATCCGCAACGGTTTCGTGTACACAAATTTATTTCTTTCCGCATACGTTAGGTATCGGTGGTACACCTTTATTCGCTCATTCTCCGGCAACTCACGATTCCCGTTGAACTTTGGCTCATACACACCACTCGTTGCAAGTACAACCTTCATCTATTCCCCTCCAGATCAGGTTTTGGTTGTGATCTTAAATACTACCGAACCTGTCACCGTTCCGTCAAACCTCCATTTCGGTGTCCCCCCGGCGCTCGTCTCAATCGAGAACCCTGTCGGGATCACGTTGCACTGCACTTCAATGTCTTTTTTAAGCAACGGATCACTTGCCCCCGCATCGCCCTTCTGTAGCACTCCAGTAAACTGCAAGCTCCCGGTCATCACACTGGACGTTGACCCATCATTGTTAATGTCCATAAATTGCTGGATCAGTAATTGCTGTGCAGTATCATCCCAAATTAATGTTCCGCTTGCGGACAACGTTGCACCAGACAGCCCTCGAATGTACTCCTTAGCCGTTGCATTAAGCTTTGTGATCTCTTGCGTATCTACCGAAAACGGTATGCTCCAGCTATCCGTATACGCAACCTCCGTATACGAACTCCCCTTCTTTACTTTAAACACTCCATCGATTCCTCGTAACGGTTTCGCCGCCATTTCTTTTCCCTCCTTTATATCGTGCTACTATTGTAGCTAATTGTTACCCTCATTTCAACCAACGCATATCGGCTCTGCGAATCAATCACCCGTTGCACATTCTCTACACTTGCCGACTCCACACTCAATACAGTCTTATGCAAATCATTTATCACTTCAACGATCTTCGGTATCACCGTATTGTAATTACTATTCAAAACAGTACTATCCTTTCCCCCGATCGCTATTAACAACACTGCCTTGATTAAATTCTTCAACACGCCGAACGACATTGGTTGTCTCTCTATCGAATCAACCGAAACATACACCGCCGGCAATTTGTTCTCCGGTATCCCCTGCCACACCGTCAGCTCATCTGTCACATACTTGATAGCTGTAATATTAGACAATGCTGTCTTCAGCAACCTAATTATTTCAAACTCTACCGTATTACTCATCTAAACGCCTCCTTAATCGACCGATCAATCAACCTTACCGCCTCGTCTGCTTTCACGATAAGCGACGGCTTCATATATGGCCGCCTTGGTATCTTCACCATTCCTCTCCCCGGCATCAATTTTGTGCCCCCAGTCTCATGAATCAGCGCATACTCTACATTTGCCACATATATTTCACCCACGACTCCGGTGGCCGTTTCGCTTGTTTTTGTTTTAATCGCTCCACGCAAATACCCTGATTGCGGTTGTAGCGTTGCCTCCCACTCATCCCCTACGCCTCTTGGCATCTTCGGCCCCGAAAGGTGCTTATAAACAATTTCATCCCGCACAATCCTGCATCCTCTTTCTACTGCCCAAGCTAATTTCCTCTTCAACTCACTTATGTCCATATCCATAATTTTACCCATGCGATATTCTCCGATATTTTTGCAGTATCGATTTCACGAACGGCAACCAATCATCCGGCTTCGCAATTTGTATACTCGTGCCAAGCACGTTGACTTGCGTCACAGCTTCCGACCCAGATTTATACAGCCCAAACCAATACTTTATTTGTTCTAGCAGTGCGAATTTCAGATCATTAGGTAACGTTGTATACCCACCGTTATATGATACCAGCACAAACGAAGGCACTCCTTGCACATAATCAAAAATCGTTAAGTGCCCCGTTTTTTCGTTAACCATATAATCGTTATTGCGAAGCGTTTCCATCTCATCTTCTTTTGCCGTTGCCCCTGTTTTTACTGACGCTATTGAGGCAATGGGCGTATTATGTAACCATATACTTCCTATCGACGTTACATGTAATTCTTCATAATCCGTTTTCGCCAAATATCGATCCAAGTACTTTTCAGCAAACCCTTCCACCGCCCCGCCGATCAGCGTTAGCACCGCATCATAACTCGTATCCGTTGATTCCACTCCTACATGCGTCTTTATATCGCTTAACGACAATATCGCCATACCACCACCTCCTTCACTTGATATATAATATTCGCCCAACAATCGGTATATTGTAATTGCACTTCTTGCATAACCCCGGATATTCGCGGTTAAGGTGCGCCTCCATTAGCTTTTTTCTGTCCGGGTTTATCATCGCCCTTCCCACGCTACCATACTCAATTAAATTGCCCCAATTGTTTTCGAGCCAAAAATCATGATTGCAACTCGATAACGTACCATCCGGCCACACGATCAACATTGCCAAATAATCACACGGTATCCGTACATGCTCTTTATACCGGTCAACCGTCAAATCTTCCTGCATTTGATTTTCACACTTGTATGATACCCGTATCCGCCCCGGGAAATCTCCGAATATCTTCAACAACCCATCTTCCGTGCCTTCATTCAATTTGCAAATCAAACAATGTATTTCCGCATTTGCCCTTGCTAACTCATCATAATGTTTCTTTATATTCTGTACCACCTTCTCAAACGGCAACCCCGTTGTTTCTTCATATTTTTCTTTTGTCCCGCCATTAAACGACACAATTATCTTATCAATTTTCGGCACATAATCCATCCCATACGCATTCGTTGTCATGATCACCGGTTTCTTTTTTGTTCTTTCAATTATCTGGAACATCTTCACGTGCTCCGGGTGCATATACATATCCCCGATACCGTTCAACAGTATCCGGTCAATCATCCCCGAATTATTCACTATCTGCCAAATCTTTTTGAAATCGCTTAATTTCGCATAAACCTCTTTCAGTTTCCAAACCGGACACGTTTTACACCGTGCCCCACACATCGTTGTGATCGTCAGCTTCGCATCCATCAATCACTTCCCCTATATTTTTGTATGATACCGACAAACGATTTCGCCGACAACTCCCATGTAAAATACTTTCGTATTCTCTCTGCCGCTAGCTCACCTTTCCTTAGCGCTGTTTCGTAATCATAATACACCTGTTCCATTCGCCGCACTAAATGGTCAATATCACAACTTGCGGCATACGTATGTAATTCAACCATACTATCCCCATTCGCAAGCGGCGTTAACGTTTCTATCGGAACTAGTTTCCATTTTACCGGATACCCTTCCCTTTCACTCAATATATCCATCGGTCCGCTCCAATTCGTATAAATACACGGCAACCCGGTCGCCATTGCTTCCGCAAGCGTTAGCCCGAACCCCTCCCCCATGGTCGGGAACACAAAACAGTGTGCATCATGATACACATTCACTAGCCCCGGCACTTTCCCGTCACTCACTACCGGTAGCACCCTCGAATCGAAAATCACATTCTGACACCTTACAACCCGCTCCCTCGGTAGCACCTTCTTGATTTCATTCCCCATCGCATCGTATCCAACAATCCGCTCCAGCCCTTCAGCCGTCTGTGTGGTTTTCATTACCAACAAGCACCTGTTCGCTATCTCTTTATTCCGCTCGTAAAATCTCTCCCAAGCGACAATCATGTGCTTATATCCCTTCCGCTCATTACTCGCCCCGAACCATAGATACACAAAAGGCTCTCCCGCAACCGGGAAAGCCCGTCTCTTAAATACAAACTTATCAACCTCTACGCCTTCCCAACAAACCTCAACCGGCTTTTGGGTGTACCGCTCAAACAATCTCTTATTATGCCGGCACGGCACTACAATTAAATCAGCCTCTTCTAGTTTCGGTATCCATTTCGGCGGTAAATCCACCGCCTCATACATCGTATACAGTACATTGTATTTCCCCTCAATTCTAATATAGTTTCCTGCCGGCACGACCGACACTGCAACATCAGCACCTTCAGGCTCGTCTACAACCTCAATCCCTATCCCTTCCAACGCCTTCCGCAACTGCCGCTGGTGATTCGAGTACCCGAACCCAATCCCCACTTGATTAAGCATGCTTGCCCAATATAATCGCATCTAACCTCCGTATTTTTCATACCACCACTTCGGCTTCCTCCCCCTCCGCTTCACAATTTGTTTTTCATACATCTTCTCTTCGATCACAGTTTCCGGTTTTACAACCTTCTCTTCGAGCCGCTCTTCCGGATAGACAATATCTAACCAAAAGGTGGCCCGAAGGCCACCTATATATCGATCATCCATTAGCTAGCCGCCGTTACGATCCGTCCGTAATATCCTGGGAGCGCATGCGCAAACCCCCACCGGGTGAACATCAGGAACAGCGTCTGGTAGTACGTGCTCTTAGAATACGGATCAACGAATAGCGATATATTCGTCAACCGATCCCCGATATAGAAGCCTCGCAAATCGCCGAACACAATAAACCCGGTCCCAGCTCCACTTGTCGACGGCGCTTGTTCAGGTTGCTCCACCGGATACCCGTATAGCATGTGCGGGGCCCCTTCCGTCATCGAAGGTATGAACAACGGCCTATTCTGCGAATCCTTTAGCCCGTACACATAAGTCCACAACGGACTTCGGTGGATGTACCATCTGGCATTACCCAGTCTCGATGCGGGGATCTTCCCGATAATCGCCCGCAAATCCGCTTCAGTCAGCGCACTGAATGCGGTCGATCCTGTATTAAACACCTGCGATACTCCTGCACTCAAGAACACCCCCGACACCGGCGTACCAGTCCCGACGAATACCGCCGAATCAATCTTCTGTCCGATTGCCTCAATAAACTGGCTCATCAACACACCAACGATTCCGCCCGGTATCTGCGTATCCTGAATCAGCTCATTAGACGCAATCGAATACGCATCTAGCCTTGTAGCCGTCAGCGTTACCTGGTCGAAGGTCGGCTCACTTTCTGTTGCCTGCGAGCCTTCATTGGTGAACGACACATTCACCTTATTCAGCTCACGAGGTAACGTCATGGAATCCGTGCTCATCGGGACATGTGTACAATACTGCATCGCCAAGGATACTTCACGAATGTAGCTCAGCAACTCCATCCGCTCCTCAGTCGGCACCAAGTATCCGCCCAGCGACCCGGTCCCTTCGGCCATAGGCGCTTTTGTAATCAGCCCGGCAGGCGATTTCACGGCGCTGTCATAAATATCCACAAACATCTTCGCCACACGCTCGAAGGCTTCACCTCTCGAATCGATCTTCGGTACTAGCTTCTTTAGGCAGGGCGATTCTGTCATCTTGCGTCTAGCCGAATCCATCACCGCACGCAAACTGTACCCTTTATAATCCCCTGCCCCCACACTGATTCGCCCAGCAGCAAATCCGTGATCCGCATTCGCCTGTTTGCTCTTAATCTCCAGCTCCTTTTTCTCGGCTTCAAGCTTCGCTTTCTCTTGCGCTAGCTTTTCTTCTAGCTCCTTTTTTGCCTTTTCTCGTTCCTGCTCCCTGATCGCCTCAATCAACTGATCGTTCAGCTTTTCCAGCTCTTTCTCATCAGTTTCTTTAGCAATCAGCGCTTTCAATAATTCAATTTTATCCATAGTTTTCCCCTCCTTTACGGAAACTATTTTACTCTCGACGCAAATAGCTTTATCTTGCTTTTTCGATCAACTACGGTTGTCCTGTTTGCCGTCCCTTTGCCGCCTTCGGCACGATCGGCACCTCCAACCTTTTGATCGATATTGCAAGCTTTCGCCACTTGCTCAAGCTTTTTCCCAAACCCATTTTCAGCCTGCCTCAACATTAATGCGAACTGATTCGCTGGCAATGTTACCGCACTTACCTCTAACAATTCAACCTCTGTGTAAACCCTCACAGGGCCTCTCTCATTCTCCTGCATTTCCCAGCTTTTCGGAATAAACCCGACCGAAAACGCATTCATAAATCCATTCTCATACAGATACTTAACCTCGTTGCCCAGCTCCGTATCTGCAAATTCGATCTCCAGTATCAAAGCCTTCTCTGTAATCTTCCCGTCTACCGCCTTCCCGATCGGCAACCCCCGGTATTCGTGTCCAAGCAAAATCACCGGATTGGTTTTCAGGTATGTGTCCAGATTTTTGAATGCCGACGGCAATATAATCTCATTATCTCTATCCACATCAGCCGTTGACGCAAGTATCTGATACTTCTTCCCTTCCGCCTTAAACTTGCCGTTAATTATCTTCATGTTCACATTAGACATATCCCCTCCTTATTCTTCATCAAAAAACTCTATAAACGTACACCGGCAATTTATTACCTCTTCCGCCTTCCCGGCCGGATCCATCGGATACAACAACCCGTTCGGGAACGGCTCTCCAACTTCTCTTACCACACCATCCAACTCTTTGTGCGTATCCCGCACCCGATCATCTCGTGCAGCCAACCACATGATCTTCTTTGCTCCCAGCGATTTTGTTTTCTCAAACTGCCCCTCGTTAAACGCTCCATGCACTTCCGTTCTTGCAATTGTTCTTGCCCTACCATACGTTGCCTTCATCTCATCCCGTATCGCCTCCAACACCATTTCGGCCCTCACGTCTTCCGCTACTCCCTGATTCATCGCTAGCGCCAAGGTTCGATATAAAACTTCCTTCATCCTTTCTCGGCCCGTTTCATTGATCCCTTTTATCTTATTCATCCGCCTCGCCATGATCGCCATAATCTTTTCGTTTGGGAAATCTTCCGATCTAAATCCTAACTTTAATGCATCCCGGATTACATCACTCATCGTTTTGGTCAATTTCTGATCATCAAACGCCTTATCGATAACTCTTACAATTGCCTCCAACTCCGCATCCGATAACCCCTCCCCAGCCGCCTTCACCTGCATGTTTTTAATCTCTTTCACGACCCCTTTAATCAACGATTGTTCCACATTCCAAAAATAGGTCTTGATTTTTTTATTCGCTATAGCTAACAACGGGTAAGTACGATTTACAATATTCCTCCACTTCTCTCCCCTTATTGTCTCTGATATTCTCATTAACCGTTTCTCGCCTATTAACTTCTTACCGATTCCTTCCCTTCCCTTCCCCTCATCCCCCGCCCCTTGCTGTGTTTCTTCTATCTCCGGGAATCCAAGGCTAAACCGTTCATTGATAACGTTAAATGGCACACCCATGTTAAAATACTTCATCGCCGCATCAGCTTTTTGAATAATGTCCTCAATCAATATCCCCGTACTATCGATATCGAACTCTCCCCAATAGCCTAACGGTTTAAGAAAATCAGTGTTAATCTTGTCTTGAATCAACGTCATTAACGGTATTAGCGTTTTCTTCCAATAATTCACGTCAGCCGTCTTTGCCGTTGCATAATTCAAGTCTTCATACAACTGTAACTCAGCCTTCGGTACCCCCGTTATCATTGCAACATCTTCACGCGTAAATTTCTTCAGCTCTAAAAACTGCATGTCTTTAATCGAGCGGCCAATATCCTTAACTGTTACTCCACCGTCCAGCAAGATCGCTCTATGCGCATTCTGCCAACCACGATAACTTTCAATCAGCTGATCCTTCAACCGATTGTATTGCTCATCCGTCAGCGATTGTTCCGTCTCAAACACTGCCCCCGGCAACCCGTCATTCCTAAAAAACCGCTTGTTATACTGCGTTGCCACATAATCCAAGTCTATCGTATCCTGCAACACGCTAATCGGCGATAACCCGCGATAATAGCCATACGGATTGTAATATTTAAACTGTATCACCTGGTCCGGATACAGATATACTATCTGATCATCATTCCGATACTCCCACGCTACCAATCGGCCGCGGTACACCTTCTCGGTAAACAACCTCGGCGATTGCGGCCACAAGTAAACCGGGATACCGTCTACCTCCTCCCGATCCTTTACGACAAACGCTTCCCCGTACAGCTCCAGGCATGTTACAATCGCTTCCCATAGCTCAGCCTTCGAGTAGTACGGATTTACGTCTTCAAACAGATTTGTTAATGGATGACTAGAATCCGCCGTTATCTCTATCTCTCTGTCATCGTTTGTCCATATCCTAAACGGCACTCTCGAAATGTTTCTAGCCTTACTCCTTACCGCCGCCGCCAATGCAACAATCTGCGAATACGCATCCCGCACCTCGTTTTCATTGTTAACCGCAAACACCGATTTTATGTACGGCGAATTAAGCGGAACGGCTCCTCCTTTCTTTTTGAACATATTCAGTATGTTTTTAATCTTCACTACCTACCCCCTTGCGTAGGTGCTACAGCATCCGTATTTTAGGTTCTTTTTCGCTTTTTATCAACTTGCATATTGCATACCGCAACGCATCGATACAGTGGTTATAAGCATCTATCAAGATAGGTAATACTTCATTCGTTTTTGAATCGACTTTATAGCTATAATTCCTAAACTCATTAATCGCACGCTGACACCGTTCGTGAATCACAATCTTCTGGAATGATTTTAGAAATTCAATTCCATCCTGTACACTATTCTTCCAGCTGTCCGCCGGATATATATTCAAACCTTGTTTCTTCAAATAACTAATTGTTTCAGGCCTTGATGGATCAGCATAAATCACCGCCGCCTCCATCGGCACCACACTAAACAGCTCTCTTAATTCGTCCAGTTCCACTCCTGTCCCATATGCTTCGTAATCGATATACAGCTTCTCGTCCTGCACAAAACACCGGATCAGTACCGTAGGATCGTTTGCAAACCCCCAATCCACACCGTAAAAATACCTGATCCCCTTCGGCGACGCAAACCGTTGCACTTCCCATTTACCCTTAAACACTTGCGCCTCGTTGTGCTTTCTCGGTTTCCCAAGCCATATCCATTCGTACTTTTCGATGTCATTCCTCTTGTCCCTTTCCGCCTGCTCGATGATCAGCTTTGCAATAAACGGGTTATCCTTATACGTTGTGTAAACCCGGCACATTGTCACCGGATCAAAATTCTTGATAAACCGTTTATACGTTTCCCCGTCTTCACTATCCGGGTTAAACGAAATCCATATCTCGCTACCCTCTTTCCGAATCGTCGGTATCAAATAATCCCACGAATCCGCCGTTACATTCTCCGCCTCTTCTACCCAACAAATATCAACACCTTCCAGTGATTTTATTTCCGCCGGATTCTGCAGCCCACGAAATATAAACCTCGTGCCATTATATCCGAGTATCTGACTCTTCGATATATAATAATGCTGATACAATCCCATTCTTCCGATCTGCTCAACAAGCAACCGATACACCGAATTATTTATGCTCACCTGGTATTGTCTTGTGCACAATATCAGCAATGGTTTCTCGATTCCTTTCAGCAACAAGATCCTCGCTATGTTCCAACTTCTCCCCCCGCCACGGCCGCCATATGCAATCTTAAATCGCTTCGGCCTAATTAGCGGGATGAATTTCTGTAGTATCTGAATTTCCATCCATACCCTCTATCTCGTCTTCAATCACGTCCCTATCCGACACCCACACAACCTTAATCTTGTCACCGGTTAAATTGCTTATATCTTCCTTCGGTCCATATCCCCACCGCTTCGGCGATTTTCTTTCTAGTCTCCACGCCGCCGCTTTCCACTGCCCCTTTTCTGCCGCTCTCGACAACACCGCCAATAAAAACATCTCCGACTGTGCCATTGCCTTCTTTACTGCGTCGGCGAACGGCTTATATTTTGGATTCCCCTTCCCGCCTAGCCGTATCCATTTGTATACCGTATCTTTGTTGATTTGCATCAAATCGCATACCGTTTCTATGTAATTACCCTCCTGTATGTATTTACAAAACTCATCAATAAATTCTTGTGTAATCTCGATTGGCTTTTTCGGCATTGTCTTGCTCTCCATACAAGGATGATATTTGGTTTTTCCTGATTATTATAGATTTATTTTATATAGAATTCAACCTTGCCATGATTTTTGTTGCTGTTTTTTCTCTGTTAAACAGACGCATACGAATATTCAAGCGCGCACATAAAATAAAAGCGCGCTCATACCGAAGTACAAGCGCGCTCGTTAATTCATTATATCCACTCTTCCCAAATTTCGTTAAATGCTTTCTTTAATCCCTCTTTATCTATCACATACCCAACCGCCCGTAATCCTTCCAGGAATGTTTTTACCGCATCCGGCCACCGGTCAGCCCTATGCCTAACCTCAATATACATTGATGGTTCATGACCAGCGTCATACAGATCTTCAAACAACCGGAACACATATCGGTCAACATTTCTGCTCTCCATCTCTAACGCCTCTCTTCAACCTTTCAATTTCATTTTTTAATACTACTAGCTCTTTTTTGATTTCTTTCATCCAGCTATTAAGCTCAAGCAACTTTTGCCGCACAACCCAAGCGTATTCATCAATCACGAACAACGTTCCGTCATCATCTTCCGCCACATCGTAATATTCCCGTGTCAACCACTCAACGGCGATCTTCCACACCGACTTCTCAACCCCGCTCTCTTTCAATAACTGCGTCTTACTTATCGCTCGATTTCGCTTAAGGATCTCATACAATCTGCTCGTTATCTTTTTTATCTCTTCAGCCGTATATTTTTTAATCTTAACCGACCTGTTCACCCCTTTCGCCCCCCCGCCACCCCTCGCTCTCCTGCACATACTTGTTCATTTTCCTATACGGCTATCCCTTTGCTACCAAGACTCGCTTTCCATCGTCGGCACCCTTCCTCGTTTTTTGTGGCCCGCTCCTATTTTTGGGCTTCGCATATTTACCGGCTCGCTTGAATTTTCGTGGTTCCCATTCATAGCCGGCGGCTCGCTCGGCCTACAATCTACATATTCTGCCACAACGGCTCGCTATCCGTCTGTGGTTCACTGAACACCTACCAACCCGCTACTTAGGCTCGGTTTTCTCTTAAAAATCGACTCGGTAATTTTGATCAAAACTCTTCATTTTGTCAATCACCCTCTAAATCCAAATGCATATATCACAATTCCAAGTTCATCTTCGCTAAATCCCTTATTACCCTCATCGGCTCGCTTAAGTATCCTGGGCTGCTTCCAACGGCATGGCTCGCTTAGGAACTACGGTTTTCTTGAATCCGTTGACAACAAATCGCTCAACAAGGACGGTTTACTTTTAGAAAAAGGCTCGCTACGAGAGTACGGGTTACTCAGGCAGCGTGACAACAAAGTCGCTCGGTACATTTGATTTATTTACTGGCCCTAGACTCGCTCATCAGGCTTGGCTTACTTGCCCACGAAGACTCGCTCATCATGCCTGGTTTACTTGCCGATGAAGACTCGCTCAATGCCTTCGATCACCTTATAATCACGGCATTTTCTCATTAAGCCGAATGCTTTCGGCCTAGGTACTCTTCTGCATAGGGCGCTCTAACCGGCAACCCCTCCAACGTACGCCACGCCTGATACAAGTCCTTCAGGAACATCTTAATCATATACCGTTTCGCCGCCAAATCTCTTCTCCCCTTCGACACCTCGCGCCACTTTTTATTGTTCGGATCACCGTTCACCGGCCGCTCCTCATTCTCAAGCCGATTCTTGTAGTCATCATAATACTTGCGATACGGAGAATTCGATCTAAGGAAACTAGCCGCCAATACGCCAATCATTTTCGACCTCAACCAGCTATTGAACGGTGCGACAAACCCGGGTGTTTTCTTATCTCCACGGATTAACGTATCAGTTTCAACCAGTTTATGCGTTCCATCCTTTTTCGATCCCTTTACAACCTTCCCCCGAACCATCCCCGGATTTAGCCCGGTATATTGCCACAGTTTCGATACGGTATCTGCTCTCCGAATGTCATACTCACTAATTATTACCGCACTCATTGTTGGCCCACATCCTTTCACGTTCTTTAGGAACTGTGTGTAAACCGGGAACGCCCCTAATTCATTCTCAATTTCTTTCAATAAGCGCTTTTCATTTTCGCATAAATCCTGCCACATGTCCACAAGCACCGGGATGGCTTCGGTGTCTAGATTTATCTCATCTATTACAACCTGATCGCTACCATCTTTCTTTTTCTTTAGCCTGTTCGCCATCCGAACCCGCATATCCTGAAAATCATAATACGTTTTTACAAGTGCTCTCAAATTTTCTTTATCCATAATACCCTCCCTCATTAATCAATTTCAAGAATATCATCCACGCTCCACAATGTTTGTATATAAGTTCCAAGCGGATGCGCCTTCCAGAATGGCTTCCACTTGCCTATCGTAATCTTCATTCCTACGAATATTCGTTTCCTACGCATCCGCCACGTCCTCCAGGGCGTCAAGTAGGGCACGATGTCACCTCGATGCACGAATCGATAGGTGAGGGAACTCACCGCAGGCATCTTAGCCCCCAACCCCACCGTACATACCTGTAGCCCTTTGAAGGTATTCTGCATGGTATCAGCCACAATCGGAGCAATAGCTCCACCCCAACTATGGCCATAGATTGTTACCTTCTTAACCACCCAACACCACTTGATCTTAAGGGCCAGTTGATCGGCCAGGGCTACGCCGTAGAGAATCTCCGCCATTTCGCCCCACCCAGGGAGGAAGTGCAGAATCCAGTCGAACCGGGAGTCTGTTCCGTAGATCAGTACGTACAGGGTGTCTCCATCGATGATCCAGCAGGCTTCTACGCCCGGGCTTCCCTTCGGCCACAGGTCGATCTTCGATCCCTGCGATCGAATCCAGTTAATGGTTTGTCCTATGGTCATTTCTCCCCTCCAATTTCTTCGTATAACCAGTCACAAACAGCCTCTGTTACATTCTGCCTTTCCACCGGATCATTAACAACCGGCACAATTTTTGGTGGATTTTGGTCAAAATAAATAGCAACACAAATTTGTGGATATGCTGAATGATAGCCGAAAAGCTTAGTAAGAAAAATCGTATCAACATTAAATTTATCTCCACACAATTCGATTAACCGATTTCTACGGTCTAAAATCCCCCATGCTGAAGAATCGTTCATTTCGTTCATTGCCTTAAGCAATATTTCACATCTACTCGACATGTTTACCTCCCTAGTCGTTCCATATCAATCCTGATTCCATAAATACCAAATTGCCAAAACTCCTAACCCTATACCAATCAATAGCCCGCCAATTTCTATAGCAAGTTCCATCTTGCGCCTCCCTATTCTGTAATTTTCTTTGCTAAATCCCGAACCCACCCGGGCTCTCTTCCTACATTCGACAATCCTGTCTTATATGCTACAATCGCATCTTCCCACGATCCCGTAGCTCGATATAAATCACAAAGATAATCAGCGGCAAATGTCAAACTCTGCCACGGATTTGTAGGGTCTTTAATACCATACCGACTGCGAAAATATGGTAACCATTTCAAATTTACCTGCGCCAATCCCACCGACACCTCGCGCTCCGAACGGTTCACAACCGTATACCTCCAACTCGACTCGCTTTGTATCAACTTGTCTAATATCCGCACAGGCACCCCACGAAATGTTTCTTCTAATACAACCATTTCCCCATACGGACTTGTCGTTGGCAACTCAATCTTTATCTCTCTCGCACAACCGGCAAGCAAAATGCATGCAATAAATACTATCATTTCACTACCTCCCTATCCTCGCATCATCTTAAATATTTCAATATTACTATAATACCGCTTGCCGCACTTATCACATTCCCAATACCCGACCTTCGGCACTAGCGTTCCTCCACACTTTTTATCCTGTCCTTCGATAATCCGATTTTCTTTATTAAACACACCTACCGCTTCCGTAGCTTTACAAATTACCCTTCCGCAATATTGGCACCCATGCAATCCAAGCGTTGTCTCTGCATATAACAACCGATCGCAAAACGGGCATCTCAAATAACAATCACATGCCGGCTCGTAATACTCATACTCAATTAGCTTGTTTTTAACATGCACTTTCCTGAACTCCATACCGCAAATCGGGCATTTACCACCAAGAAAATCCATTTCTATAATTTTTGCGTTTTCTATCTCGCCTTGCTCAACAAGTTTTACCAAAACATCACCGATAACACTCGACAACTCAATTCTGCCCACCGGCTCTCTTTTGATCAGCTTCTGCGCTATTTCTGTCCACAACATTAATACCCCCGCCACAAAATACTATATCTCATCCTTCTTTCACGCTCTTCTTCTGTAATCATCTGCCTTGTATCCCTACTATTTCTATTATCTTGACCTTTGCCATCAAACACAAGCACCTTCGGTTTCCAGGGTTTTACTAGGGCCTCATTAGCATAACTTTCAAATTTATTCCCAAACAACGTCTGCGGTCGAACATACGGCCGCATATCAGGATTATTCATCCAATCGATACATTTTGCAATAATAACACGCTCAAAATCTGCAACCTTATATCCCTCTTTCAACCACCTCAACACCAGCCGAACATTATAGGCCGTTTGTTTAAACGATTTTTCACTATGATAATTCAACAAATCAATAACTTTCATCGCATCTTTTACCATCTCCCCATGCGCACGTGCAAGCCCCCTCAACTCCTTTGGAATCTCTTCTATACCAACCAGCTCATTATCTTTCCCTATCCTTCCCACTCCATCCGTTTCTTCGTATTTTCTTGTTAACGCAACCGGCCTGGGTAGTTCGTTTTCGCTATGTATCTTTTTTGCCCCTTCCGTCTCCCCAGGCTCTGGGTTCTGATCAATCTGTTCATACGGCAATACAACATCCTTTTTCTCTTCCTCTTTAACCTCATCATATACGATCCGATACTGCTTCACCAGAACCCCGTCAAGTAAAAACTTCTCTTCTTCGATCAGCCGCTCTTCAATCAACTCTTTTATCGCCCGCAATATCGTGGGCTTCGTTAATCCTGTGTATTGCTCAAACTGACTAATACTGATACGATCAACCTTCTTATGCCACCCTTCCGTTTTCCGATCCACAACCAAAAATACCTTTACCGCCGCCGGCGACAATTTATTCAAATACTTATCAAAAAAATCATTGCATACTATCGTATAAGCTCCCCTATTCATTGATAGCCTCCTCTTCGTCTGGGTCGGTATAATTTACTTCCAAGCAGTAATCCACCTTTCCCGTCGGCCACTCGTAGCGAAGGATTTTTATCGCATCGGCCTCAACCAAATCATTGATTGCCTTTTCTATTTTTCTCTTTGTCATTCCGGTCAGCTCCGGCAACCTTCTCACACTCAGTTCCCGGGCTCTCCTCGGCCACGCTCCCACATACGAACATACTACCAAAAATACGGTTGTCGCCTCTGGCGACACCTTCGGCAAAAAATTGTCAACGTAATCATTAGGCACAATTGTAATTTGTTTTGTTTTCATAATTATACCTCCCACTCGTTCTTAATTTCATCTATAACATTTTGCATATCAAACTTATACCCTAAACTCTCTAACCGCCGTATCCGATACTCCAACCATTTCGCCATTTTGTCTTTGTCCCACTCCGATGATCCCGTTCTGCAATCACATCTGATATACGTCTTCCCGTCATGCTCAACCGCACCCAACGGCACAACCACTCGAAACACTCTTTTTAACTCTTCAATCGCTTCCGGAATCACATCCACTAGTGTCGCATCCCCCATGCGCAATAAATCCTGATTGTACAATTCCCAAGGATCGACACCTTCTTCACCTTTGTACCCAGCATTCAGGATCTCGGCCTCTTTCCGATACGTCCACCACATCAATGCATTTTGAGGGATTGTACGGACTTGCTTTTTTTCTCGAATTGTTATATCGTATACGACGTCCTCCCTAATCCCTTCGGGCAATGCGCCCAAGGCCGAAACCTCAAGCGCATTGCCCTTTCTTTTTACCTTGCCATCAAATTTTATACTCTTCATAACCATCAAAACGGTATGTCATCTACAAATTCTTCTTGCTTCTCTTTTTCATCATACCCTTGTTCTTTATTATCGAGCTGTATCACCACATCCGGATCGCTCTCCTTTTCTTTTTTCTTCTTCCACATTACAATCCGGTATTGCTTCCCCTGCCAATTCAGCACCCCTTTCGCAAGGGGCGCATTAGGATTTTCGCTCTTAAACTTCCACAACACCGCCAAATTTTTCATTTTTACCCCCCTAGTTAACTACAGTGATTATTTCACTATATACATACACCCCTTGGATTTTCGTATTTTCTTTCTTCTCCTGTACCTCCTTCCGGATTTTCGGATGGTCAGGGATCACAAATCCAAGCTCATCCTTTGTCGTGTAAGCAGGATCTAGCGGCTCATCCGACGCTCGATACTTCCATACAGTCCGCTGGTGTACCCCCTTCGCCTTTGGGATCTCCGGCTTTTCCACAATCGTCGCAAGGACCGATTCCACACTCACACTACCACTCTCTTTTTCCTTTTGCAACTTCTCTTCCGCTTTTCTTTTCTCTTCTTCCGCCTTCTTCCGCTCTTCTTCTATTTTCACATAATATAGATTCACCTTCGCTCGCAACTCACGATCAAGAATCGATATTTTATACGTACTTTCCTCAATCGCCTGTACGATCGTTTTTCTCATCGATTCGATCATAGCTTTTGCTTTTTTCACCGCATCCAAATACGGATTGTATTTCTCTTCAATCAGCGTTTTTACTGCCTTTAATTTCTGCAAACAACTTCCCGCTTTGTTTAGGCTCTCTTGGTCTACAACCTCTATCCCGATCGCCTCTTCTGCTAAATTTTCAACCTCCCGAAACTCATCATCCAAGTTTACTTCAATCGTTGTAGGCTCTAATTTTACAATTTCAAATTTCATACCTCTACCTCCCATTCTCTTAAATTTTTCTTTATTTCTTCTATTGCTTCTAACACTTTTTCAACTAACAACTCTTTTTCTTTTTTGTTGCATATATACTTCACAATCAAAAAGGCTCTATCCTCAATTGGAACATCTGGGTGGTACATTGCATAAATCCATTCATTCACGCCAGCGGCAACCATACCGGCAATAATTTGCCATTTATGCCGTTCCGGGATCATTTGTGTTTTAGCGAACTCACACACCGTAGCCTTCGACATACTTTTTATTTCTACATACAATTTGTTATTACGCAAATACCCATCTGGCGTTGCCCCGAACCACCCTACCAACTCTCCCACTTTTGGCTCGATAAAATCAACATACAATACCTCATCTCCGAAATACTCCCCAACCATTCGCAGGGCGGAACTCTCATGTTTCCGCCCCCAAGCAAACGCATAACTTGCTTTTTCTGCATCATCCCGCATCCCCAACCGTTCCGCAACAAGGTAATGTATATACGATTCCCGCTCCTCGTCATCGAACAATTTCCACACTTGGCTAGCCGTGATTTTCCCTATACGTCGTTGAGATAATCGTGGCCTAGAAAATGATACCTTCATCTTTATCCTCCCTTGCGACAGGCTTTTGCTCCGCCTTTTCTTCTTTCTTTTCTTCCTTTTTCCCTTTTTCTTCCAACTGCTTCAATCGCAACTCCCTAACCTCAATCACTTTATTCAAATGCTCTTTATCTCGATAATACTTTATCGCTTCTATATAATACTTCTTTAACTCTTCCTTGTCTTTTGCATTCGCCATTTTGGTTAACAACTCACCGAAAGCAGGAATATTCTCTTGCGGCAAATCTCCAGCCTTTGTTTCAGGTTTTGGTATATTATTCTTTTCAACCTCAATCGTCTCTTGCTCGGGCTCTACCATATCCTCAGTCGGTATGGCGAATAACTGAATCATCAAATATTTATGTGCGCCCGAAAGTGCCTTATATAACGCTTTATCTGACGTGTCATTGCCTTCGCCATATACAACCGTCTCAATATATTGACCGTCTTCAGCCATGATCTTATACTTCACTCTCACCAGCCGGTGTATGGTCATCAGTTTCCGGTCTCCCCTCGCCGTCTCATTGCTAACCGTTTCCACCGCCTCCACCTCCGGCACCGTCATAATTCCATGTTTCACGAAAAGCTTGTGCAATTCGTTATACATGTCATCAATTCCACGGTACGCATATCCTTGCGCCGGATTAACCTTTGTCTTCTGGATCGCCTCCAGATCGGCCATTACACCGATCAGCCTCTCGTAAACGTTTTTCATAACCTCTCCTCCCGTTCTCTTAATTTTTCTTTATATTCCTTGATAACATCAAGGATTTCTTCATCCGTCATTTTAACATTTGTCTTATATTTTGTGTATAACGATTCATACTTTTCTTTACCAAACCGATTTATGAAATACAACGTCAACGGTGCGGGATCATATTCATGCCGGTAATTACAAGCCGCACACTGGGCAAATGCGTTCATCTCATCCCATCGTGTGCTATATGATACTCTTGAGAACAGGTGCCCACATTGCAAGTTTTCAGCGGCCCCACAGGTTACACATCTTCCATCCCGCATCCGTATGTATCGACTAAAAACGTAATCCGCTTCTTTCACAATCGATTTTCGACTTTTTCTTTTTCTCAATCTACCCCTCCCTTGCTTAATCCTCTTCGTTTAAGTCTAAATCGAGCTCCTCCCACCCCGTCCTAATCTCAAACCCTGGGGCATCAATCCTGATTTGATCACTCCATAACGTTTTTTTACAAATATCTAAAAAATACAATTCACCATATTTGCGCAACGGACTAAACAGCGGACAGTTCATGTCGCAGGGGGACAGTTCTGGTGACGAATTATATGGACAAAATTGTTTAAATTCGATGCCGTTCTTCACAACGGTCAAACCGCCATACTGGCCAATAATAATCTTATCTGCCCTCATGTTATACCTCCTATTATGCAATTAAAGTGTCTTTTATAAGCAAGCCCGTTTTTTCATCGTAGTTGTATAGATGAATTCTCTCGCCGGGCGCTTTGCCGGCTACTGTCCAGCCGTCTAATGAATAAATCGGCCGGAACGCTGTAGCAATCGACAACACCTCATGGTATCTATACAACCCATCCGGGCATTTTTTCAGCCCGGCAACTCCAACGAGAAAACCCTCTACATCTTCTTTTGAATCGAAAATTAAGTCAATCATATTCCTCGCACCCCGTTAGCTCTTGTGCCGCCTGACTTTGGTTTTCCCCCGCACAAGGGGGGATTTGTCAAGACATCGGGAATCGAACCAGAACTATTACCAGGAGAAAGTCTTCACCACGTATAATGGTCTAACCCAAGATGCGACCACCTTATCTTTATATTTTATTGTTTTCCCCCCGAACTCCACACAGAGGATGGCCCTGTGCAGCCAGCGCTGCAGCACAGCATTAGCGGGGAGAGGGATATCTCCCTCTACACAGTCGATGAGACTTTCCGTGACGTAGTACCCGCCCTGATGGCCTCTCTTTGCGGTCTGTTCAAGTCGCTCACCGATTTTATATTCGGTTTTACCGTCGTATAAGGACAGACATTTTCCGTCCTTGACGGCCACAACTTTATAGCCTTGATAGATTATTCGTTTCGGGTCTATCCCGAACTCTTTGGCAACTTTCTTTTGCCAATTGCCACACAAGGAATGAGTTATTGCTCGCTCAGCAATCTCCTCAGCGACCTGGGCTAAGCGAAAATTTTCGCATTCCGGATCAGAAATTGTAGGAACATCCGCTGGCATTAGTAACGATTTGGGGGGGAAAGTAAGAACAACTCTTTCTCCAATGCGGAAAAAGTAGCATCCAGTCCGCTCTGGATTTTTAACCATCATCTCTGCGAGATTTTGTTTCGTTAACATAGCCTAAGCACCCCATAGGCCGGTGCCGCCTAATTTAGATTTATCCCCGCACAAGCGGGGTTTGGGCCAAAAAAAAGGCCCCCGTAGCGCCTAAACTCATAAAGTCTAGACACTACGGGGGCCATGACAGAAGTCGTGCCCCTGTGTGGAATTTTTATACCGCCCCACACCGGATAGCAGGCGGTTGCCCTGGCCTACTCGACCAGGGTCTTTAGATCATCAGGATCATCCTCCTCAAAAAGCTCGATCCTGCCGTCCGGGTAAAAAATGGTTACCCCCTCGGCGGCCCTCCCGTAAAGCCGCCCAGTCCTGGACCAGGCGGTCTTGACCCTCTGGGTACCTTGCGGCACCCAGATGATTACGCCCTGACTTACTCCGAGGGCCCCCCGAGGGCTCTCAGCCTTGGAGTAGGAGTAAACCACATGGTCCTGTGGCTCCAAAACCTTAATCATAGAGCCTCCACGGTATCCACAACCCACGAAGCTCTGGTATAAGGACCCGGCCCCAGGGCGTAGAACCAGTGTCCCCTTCTCAGTCTTGATAAGGTCTACCCCGTGGACAGGGAACACTAACCATCCATCCTCATTCAGAGGGATTTTTTTGCTCAACCAGAGCCGGAGCACCCGGCCCTGGCGAGACCCGAAGTCAACGTAGGGGAAAGGGCCTCCTTCCCCTTCCTTGTATTCTACTTTAAACGCCTTTTCACTCATATAGACCGCACCCCGTCGGCCGGTGCCGCCAAAATGGAATTCGTCCCACCGTACAGTGGACTTTGATATTAGGGAATTTCTGCCTCTAGGGTGATGGATTTGTTGTGCGAGGACTTCTCCCTATTTTCCTTCGCCACATCCTTGAGGATCTTGAATGCATCCTCAAGCATTTGAATGGACTGATCTTTTAGGGTTTTGGGATCATCTCCATACATGTCTATCCATCTCCATTGATACCCTTCTCCCTCCTCCTTATCTATAAATCCCCAAAATACCCCAAGAGTATTGTCAAAAAGCTCCCTAGTTGACTGCAGCTCTTCAACAATTCTACCCCTATTGTCCATGGGGATCCCCAGGCCAATATGGCAAGAAAACTTAGATTTGAGGGCAGACCACTTTATTTTGGTTTTGCCTATAACTTTCATGTCGCCTCCTTCGCACCCCGTTTCGGGCCGGTGCCGCCTAATTGGATTTTTCCCCGCACAGGCGGGGTTGATCAGGGCGTCGGGAGTCGAACCCGATCCAAGCCCCCGGGGCGCCCCGTTCCCGCCTACTCGCCTCCTCCTGTGGTTCGGCGGGCGGCCGCGTTTTTAATCCCCCGCGGCCAGGGGAGTTTGTTTCAAGTGCGCTCCAGGTTGCCGTGCGGGTGGAGCGCTAGTCCCCGCACGGTCAAAACCCACGGCCCTATTCAACGCGGGTTAGGGCCCGGAAGTCCAGGTCGTCAAGGGTGACCTCTTGATCGACCGTGACCCCGGTTTGTGCCCGGGTGGATCGACCTTGTTTGATCGATACCACCAAGGCCGCCTCCCCAATCGCCAGGCCGCCGAAGAGGTTGGAGGGCGCTTTTACAGCACCCATCGCCTCGACGATGGCCTTTGTGGCTGGGTGCCCCACGTAATGGGGAACGCCAGCCAGGGTATTGGGCCGTGTGGTCAGGGTCTCCACCCGGTATACCCCATCCAGGGGGCACACCGTGGTGGTGAGTATGGCCACGACTGGCGTCACCGTAATCACCTCCTCGCTCCTCACGGAGCAGGGGGCAGGTCGTAGGCTACCTGCCCGGATCTGTAAGGCCGTCGGGCACGGCCAACGTGTTGCCCAACTGCCGCCAACCAAAACGGCGGCAGAGGTCAGGATGGAGGGGCCCGGCTCAACTGAGCTGTCAACGACAGCGTCAGGAGCGCACCTCCATCCTCCCCGGTGTCTGGCGCTATCCAGCCGGCCGCCGCGGTTGCCTACGAGCGGCGACGACAGGGTGGGCTGACGCTTACGCCCTGGGGCCCGGGAGCCCTGGCGTATCACCAAGACACGCGGCAGTGACGGTCACGTAGACCGCCGGCAGAGTCGGTGTATTAAGCGCACCGACACGCTTGCGCGCCATCCTCAGCGCGCTGAGGCAGGGTAACCATGCCCTGCCACGCCCAGCCGAACCCGTCAGCCGGGGAGCGGTTTGAGAGGGCCTGCGTACCTCAGGCCGGCCAGTGCCGCGGATCTGACCGCGGTGGCCCTCCGGCCCAAGTCCCGCAGGCCTTAGTCCCTCACCCCTGCCCCCCTTGCCGCAAGGGGAACAGGGAAAAGGGGCCCCGGGACAGCCCGGGGCCTCCGTCAGCAGTAGAAGGCCCCGACCACGCACAGTGGCCGGATCCAAGACGCAGCCACCTTTTTCTTGTAGAGGACCACCTTTCCTCCGTACTCGACCCGGAGGATGGCCCTGTGCGGCCAGCGTCGTAACACAGCGTTGGTCGGGAGGGGAATGTCCCCTCCATTGCAGTCGTGAATGTTATTCATGACGTAGTACCCGCCCTTATGACCGCTCTTTGCGGTCTGTTCAAGGCGCTCGCCGATTTTGTATTGCGTTACGCCGTCGTACAATGACAGATACTTGTCATCCTTGACGGCGACAACCTTATACCCTTCGCAGGTTATAAGGCTGGGGTCTAGCGCAAAGGCTTCGGCAACTTTCTTTTGCCAGTGGCCACGCATGGTGTGCGTGATCGCCTTTTCGGCGATCTCTTCGCAAACACGGTCAAAGTACCACCCCTCTAGAGAGGGGTCGGAAACCGCCGGTACTTCAGCCGGCATGAGGTATGATCTGTGCACGATTTTCCGCTTGGAGGGCCACCGAAGCTTTCGGTTCGACGGCCCTTCGACATGCTCTTTAGTAACCGTAAATACTACACGGTCACCAACACGAAAAGAGTAGTAACCTAATCGCTCAGGGTGGTTGATCATGGTTTCTACGAGCTTTTCCTTCGTTAACATATACTAAGCACCTCGTTCTGGGCCGGTGCCGCCCCAAAAAGATTTGTCCCCGCTCAGGCGGGGATTATGGAGCCGCCGGGAGTTGCACCCGGGTTGCCCGACTAGTGGTCGGGCCGACTATCTCCGGCCCCGATTGGCGCTACTCAGGCAAGCGCCGGGGAACTTTCGCGTCGAGCTGGGTCGGTCGACCCCAGGCGGGCTCGATCTCAAGCTCCCTCCCCCCGGCGTTGCACCGGGGATTCAGCGGCTTTTTGCGGCCCGGAAGGCAGGATGGTAACCGGGCGGCGGTGGGAATCTGCCCCTTGCCGGAGTTGCACCGGCTTACCTACGAGGGGCGTTTCAGGTCACTCTGGGTGAGCGCCGGGGGGCTGACTTTCTTCATCAACCACCAGAGGTGGTCTCCCGTGCCTACTTGCTCGCCCTCCGAGGAGGGCTGACCCCCGGGAGTGGGTGGGCTGTCTCGCCCCACCTCACTACCTTACATCTAAGACTATAACACACCTTGCAGTTCTTGTAAATATCTAACCGCAAAAATTTTTAAAAATTCCCTCGATTTTTTACGAAAACTACTACACAAACGTGAACCATTTTTATGGATTTGCCAGTTATCCTTACCCTTATTGCCTATTCATCCGTTTTGAATCGAAGTCAACTATATATATATTCTAGTTTTTTATTTTGTCTCTAGTTTCTTTTGTCTCTAGAATTTCTTTTGTATGTTAAAATTTTTTACCCCCTTCTTGTTAAAACTTTTTACTACCCCTCATAAAAAATTTTAACTACGGGTGGTTAATTATTTTTACTACCTGCTTAATAACACGTATACCGCACCTGTAACAACCAATGCTCTCAAAACCCACACTTCAATGCTTTTCGCCAATCTTTCCTTTTCGCAATCTTTCAATAATTTCTCTACTCTCTTCAATGAGTCGTTTACTATCGCTAATCCGTTCATCGCTTCTTCCGATAATTTCATCGCATTCATCCAGTTTTCTTTTACCTGCATCAAATTCTTCTTTAATGCCTCGTTCTCTTTCTCCAATGCGTTTAAGTTCATCTCTAGCCCGTTCAACTTCATCTCTAGCATCTCTACCAATTGTTCCTCTTCCCTTGTTAGCGCCGACAAAAAACAAGATAGCACCAACCACACACATGACAAAAGCAATAATCGCCTCCACATCATACCCCCTTCCTTCCCGTGATCTTTTCGAGAAATAAATTGATATCAACCGTTCCAAATATCCCTGCAATTGCAAATGCAATCCATATCATATCTGTTGCAGTTAAATTCTTAAGTATCCCGACCCCGATCAACACAACACCAGTCAACAACACAATTACCGCCAATATCTTCGCATACAAACTCGCATCTTTAGCCTTGATTTCCATATTCACTCCTCCTCCACAATATTCTCTTCGATACTACTTGCCCATTCAGTCTCGTCATGCTTTCGCCGTACGGATCCCAATCCGGCAACACGAAATGCGCCATTTCACCTCCAGCCGTTTTTAACCCATACCGCAATATTTCATACTCATATTCTCTTGCTCTATAATCAGCATTCTCGTGCCTTACATTCCAATCCGTTTGCCCGGTTGCCAACATCATCACCCCCGCCGGACTATTCACCCAACAGCCCTGTGTCAAAAACCCGGACCTTACGCTCTCAACATATAACCGATATGGATCTTGATATATACCCGTTTTTCGCCGTGCCAACTCCCATAAACAAAAGAAATAACACCCGCCTCCTCCTAAAAGTTCAAATTGCCTCTGTATCATGCTTCACCTCCCGTTCGTACCATTTCCTTAACGTTTCAGGTTTTATCGGATAATTGTAATACTCTTGTAACACTTTCGCTATCCCTTTCCACCCCTTCTTTCCGCCATATTTTTTTAACACTTCCAACGCCACTCGTTTGTATGGATGTTCCCCCGGCCGATTCGGCAACCCTTCCAATCTCTTCATCAACTCAGCCGGTATCTCAATCTCAAATTGACTCATACATTTCCTCCCTGATCGTTTTTAATTTTAATAGTATTGGCCTTGGCAAACATGACCCGTTTCCTACGTGCAACACAACGACCCCCACGTTATACTTCCACGGCCGTCTTGTTCTTCCATACACCGAAAAGGGTAACTGTAATGCCGGCGTTACAATCCCCATCACTCGTTCATCCTGGTCTACCTGGTAATAATGTACATGACTACGTATTACTACATCCGGCGGCTCTATACCATTACTTTCATCTACCCATACCTGCCTCACCGCCTCTTTTCTAATCATTGATCCATACGGCGTTGCCGATCCACTCACCACGTGTCGTATATGGAATTTTATTCCTTCGATTTCTAATCTCAAATATGGCTTCGCCTCTATATCCATCATCTCTCCTAGTAGCCTTTCGTAGCTCGCCTCTCCATTCGTGTGGGCAGGCGTTCCCTCTACAATGTAGAGTTTCTTTGCTTGAATCCGCTCAATCGCTTGCTTGGCAATCTTCAGTTGCTCCGCTCGGTCGGCCGTCACGTGCTCCACCTCATCGACCAACCCATCGATCAGGTCCCCGTTCAGGATCGCCACATCATAGGGCTCTTGGGTAACCTCTTCCCAGAACCTCCACAATCCCTGCTGAATCTGCTGGTAGTCCCCCACCTGCCACTCAGGCGGCGTGAGCCCCCAATAATTCCCGCAGTGCATGTCTGACGCCACCAGAATCCGCTTCACTCTCCCCTCCACAGCCTGATCGCCAGGGCGATGAGCGATCCAATGATCGTCCCCAGTACCCCGATGGTCACCGCTTCCCAGATCCGCACGGATCGGCGGCTAATGTCCTCGATCTTCGTGAGCACTACATCAATCTTCGCCTCTAGCTTCCCAATGGCCCTCCACTGGCTATCGTCCCGTTCCT
>Ga0308405_1000268_pt1 | contig 32616 bp, 34 predicted proteins | sample HotsprSampleMS13_FD_203473 | JGI IMG/M metagenome (GOLD analysis project Ga0308405, IMG submission 203473) | Hot spring phototrophic mat microbial communities from Mushroom Spring, Yellowstone National Park, Wyoming, United States - 20060912_MS13 ...
GAAGCTGGACCCGAGAACCCTAAAGGAGGAAGACCTCCGCCCCCTCCTGGGTAAGCCCCTCAAGGAGATCGTCCGCCTGGTGGACGGGGTGGGCCTGGAGCTCATGCGGGAGCTGGCCCGCCGGGCGGGCCTCACGCCGGAAACCCCGCTGGACGGGGAGGGCTTAAGGCGGGTCTACGGGGCCCTGAAGAGCCTGGTGGAAGACCCCTCTTTGCGTACCGCCCTTTCCGAGGAGCTGAGGAAAAGGTGGGCCGAGGAGGAGAAGGAGGCCCTGAGGAGGCCCCTCCTCGAGGCCCTGGAGCGGGAGAAGCGGACGCTTCTCGCCAGGCTCTCGGACTACCATAAGGCCCTGGAGCGCCTGGAGGAAGCAGGAAGGCTTCGGGCCATGGCCGACCTCCTCCTCGCCCGCCTCAAGGAGGTGCCCAAGGGAGCGGAAAGGGTGCGCCTTACGGGGTTTGACGGCAAGCCCGTGGAGATCCCCCTGGACCCCGCCCTAAGCCCACAGGAGAACGCCAAGAAGCTCTACGAAAGGGCAAGGCGCCTGGAGGAGCTTTCGGAAAGGGCCCTGGAGCTGATCCCCAAAACCGAGGCCAACATAGCGGCCCTGGAAAAGGAGGAGGAACGCCTGAAGGAGGCCGGTCTGGAGGAGCTCCTCGCCCTCACCAGAAGGCCCAAGGAGGAAAGGGAGGCCCAGCTCGGCCTCCGCTACACCTCCCCTTCGGGCTTTTCCGTCCTGGTGGGAAGGAACGCCAAGGAAAACGACCTCCTCATCCGCCTGGCCCACTCGGAGGACCTCTGGTTCCACGCCCAGGGGGTGCCGGGAAGCCACGTGATCCTGAAGGCCGAAGGCAAGAACCCGCCCCTGGAGGACCTCCTCTTCGCCGCCAGGCTGGCCGCCTACCATTCCAAGGCCCGGGGGGAGGCCCAGGTGCCCGTGGACTACACCAGGAAGAAGCACGTCTGGCGGCCCAGGAAGGCGGCGCCGGGCCAGGTCCTCTACACCGGGGCCAAGACCCTCTTCGTGGAGGGCACGCTTCCCAAGGCGGAAGGGGAGGAGTAAACTCGCCTTTCGTGAGGCGCGTGATGTTCCACGCCAAGATCCACCGGGCCAGGGTGACCGAGGCCGACCTCCACTACGTGGGCTCGGTGACCGTGGACCAGGAGCTTCTGGAGGCCGCCGGGATCCTCCCCTACGAGCAGGTGGACATCTACGACATCACCAACGGGGCCCGGCTCACCACCTACGCCCTGCCCGGGGAACGGGGCTCGGGGGAGATCAAGATCAACGGGGCCGCCGCCCACCTGGTGCGCCCGGGGGACCTGGTCATCCTGGTGGCCTACGGGGTCTTTGAGGAAGAGGAGGCCAGGAGCCTGAAGCCCACCGTGGTCCTAGTGGACGAGAGAAACCGGATCCTCGAGGTGCGCCGAGGGTGAGCCGCCTCAAGCTTTACCTGGAGCTCCTCCGCTTTGAGCACACCCTCTTCGCCCTCCCCTTCGCCTATGGGGGGATGCTCCTGGCGGCGGGAGGGTGGCCGGGGTGGCGCACCTTTTTCCTGGTGACCCTGGCCATGGTGGGGGCCAGGACCATGGCCATGGCCCTAAACCGCCTCATAGACTGGCCCATAGACGCCCTGAACCCCAGGACCAAGGACCGGCACCTGCCCCGGGGCCTGGTGAAGCCCTGGGAGACCCTCTTCCTCGCCCTTTTGGGCCTGGCCCTCCTGGTCTACGCTGGCCTCTCCCTGAACCCCCTCACGGCCAGGCTTCTGCCGGTGGCCGTCTTCTTCCTCACCGTTTACAGCTACACCAAGCGCTTCACCTGGCTGTGCCACTACGTCCTGGGCCTCACCATCGGGGCGGCGGCGGCGGGCGGGTGGATCGCCGTCACCGGGAGCTTCGCCCCCACCGCCTACTGGCTCTGGGCGGGGGTGGCCTTGTGGATCGCCGGGTTTGACATCCTCTACGCCACCCAGGACTATGCCTTTGACCGGGCCCACGGGGTGAGGAGCATCCCCGCCCGCTTCGGCATCCCCCTGGCCCTCGGGATCGCCCGCGTAAGCCACGCCCTGGCCTGGCTCGCCCTCCTCCTGGCGGGGGTGAGCTACGGGGCCGGTCCCCTCTACTTCCTGGGGCTTTTCCTGGTGGGAGGTCTCCTCCTCTACGAGCACCGCCTGGTCTCCCCCGAGGACCTCTCCCAGGTGGACCGGGCCTTCTTTCAGGCCAACGTGGGGGTGAGCCTGGGGATGTTCCTCTCCATCGTTTTGGACCTAGCCCTTTGGGTGTAGGCTTGGGACATGGAAGGGCTTCGGCAGCAGGCCAGGAAGGCCATAGAGGAGTTCCTGGAGCTTTTCCCCATGCCCGAAGGGAGCCTCTTCGTCCTGGGGGGATCCACCAGCGAGGTCCTGGGGGAGAAGGTGGGGACGAGGCCCAGCCTGGAGGCCGCCGAGGCCATCCTGGAGGGCCTTCTTCCCCCGCTTATGGCGCGGGGGGTCTTCGTGGCCGTCCAGGGGTGCGAGCACCTGAACCGGACCCTGGTGGTGGAGCGGGAGGCCCTGAGGGCCTACGGCCTCGAGGAGGTCACCGTCTTCCCCCACCCCAAGGCGGGCGGGGCCTTGGCCACCGCCGCCTTCCTCCGCTTCCGGGACCCGGTCATGGTGGAGTCCCTGAAGGCCCAGGCCCACGGGGGGATGGACATCGGCGGGGTCTTGATCGGGATGCACCTGCGCCCGGTGGCCGTGCCCCTCAGGCTTTCCGTGCGGAAGCTGGGCGAAGCGGTCCTCCTCGCCGCCAAGACCAGGCCCAGGCTGGTGGGCGGGGCCCGGGCGGTCTACACCCGGGAGGAGATGCTCAAGAAGCTGGAAGAATATCGCTAAAGGCTTCCCGGAAGAGGGCCGCCACCCCCAAGGCCTCGTAGCGGTCGTAGTGGCCCATGAGGGAGAGGCGGAAGATCCTGCCCTTCAGGGGCCCCTGCCCCCCGGCGATGACCGCTTTCCTCCTGGCAAAGGCCTCCTTCACCGCCTTGTAGGCCACGCCCTCCGGCAGGTAAAAGGCGGCCACGGCGGGGCTTCTCACCTCCGGAACCGGCCGCAAGCCCAAAGCCTCCCCCACCCCGTAAAGGAGCTCGTTCTGCCAGGCCTTGAGCTCCAGGTGGGCCTCTAGGCGTGGCAGGACCTCCTCCAAGACCGCCGCCACCGCCCCCACCAGGTTGATGGCCGGGGTCCAGGCGCTCTCCCCTTCCCGCTGGGCCCTAAGCTCCCGGGAGAGGTCCAGGTAGTAGCCCCGGGGGCGGAGGGCGGCCAGGGCCCTGGGGGCGAGGGCCACGAAGCCGAGGCCGGGCGGGCACATAAGGCCCTTCTGGCTTCCGGAGGCGGCGGCGTCCACCCCGAAGGCCTCGAGGGCCACCTCCTTGAGGAGGAGGCTCGTCACCATGTCCGCCCCCACCAGGCCCTCGGGGTTTTCCGCCTTGAAGGCCCGGGCCAGGGCGGGGAGGTCGGCGAGGGCCCCGGTGGAGGTCTCCGAGTAGACGAGGAGGAGGCCCCGGTAGCCCTTCCGCGCCACGTCCTCGGGCCCCGGCACCCGGCCGTAGGGGAAGTCCAGGCGGTGGACGTCAAGCCCCGCCTCCAGGGCGATCTCGTAAAAGCGCTCGGAGAACTTGCCGTAAACGGGCACCAAGACCCTTTCCCCGGGGGCGAAGAGGTTCTTGACCAGGGCCTCCATGGCCAGGGTGCCGCTTCCCGTCAGGATCAGGACCTCCCCTTGGGTGCCGAAGGCCTCCTTGAGGAGGGTGCGCGCCCGGAGGAAAAGGGCCCGGGCGGGCTCGGTGCGGTGGTGGAGCTGGGGACGGGAAAGGGCCTCTAGGGCCTTGGGGTGCAGGCGCACGGGGCCTGGGGTGAGAAGCCACTCCATGGGAAAAGTGTATCGTGTTTCCCGTGCGCCTCGCCCTCCGCTACCGCGCCCTAAAGGCCGGGGAGCACCTCCTCCCCCTCCCGGCCGACCTGCCCGGCCAGAGGGTCTGGGACCTGGCCCTTTCCAAAAGGCCCCTCGAGGTCTACGAGGCCTCCGGCAACGCCCTGGCCCGCTTTGCCCTGGAGGAGGGGGAGGTCCTGGAGGTCCGCTTCAGCCTGAGGCCCGAGCCCCTGGCCCACGACCCCCCCTGGCGGGAGGCCCTCCTAAGGGAGCCCCCCGAGGCCTGGCCCGGCATCCTGGCCCACCGGGGGCACCGGGTGGAAAGGGCCCTGGGCTTCCTCCTCTCCGGCAGGCCCCACACCTGGTTCCTGGTGGACGGCCTTCCCCTGGACCCCGTGCTCTTCCAGGCCCTAAAGGAGGACCCCGCCCACCTCCTTCCCCTCGGGGTGGCCCCCAGGCCCAGGGTCTACCTGGGCGGCCACGAGGGGAAAAGGCTCCTCCTCATGAGGGCTCCCTGGCCCGGGGAGGAGGTCCCCATGTGGGAGGGGCTGAGGTCTTTGGACCCCGACCCCCTTCCCCCGGCGCGGGCTTTGGCCCTGGGGGCCTTGGGCCTTTCCGCCCTGGGCCTCCCCACGGGCCCCTGGCCCTACCTCCCCTACCTCCTTCTCCTCGCCCTACGCCAGGGAAAGGCTCTCAAGGAACTCCTTCTCCAGGCCCCCCTTAGGGCCCTCGAGGTCCCCCTCTTCCACGCCTTCGCCCTCTCGGTAACCCTAGACCCCAGACCCGAGCTGGGCCTGGGGTTTCTGGGCCTCTTTTTCTGGAACCGCCTCAGGCCTTCTTCCGGATCTCCTCCAGAATCTCCCGGAGAAGCTTGACCTCCTCCGGGGACTCGGGCGGGGCCGCCGGGGCCTCCTCCTTCTTCCGCCGCTTGGCCAGCTCGTTCATGGGCGTCACCACGAGGAAGTAGATGGCGGCGGCCACGATCAAGAAGTTCACCACGGCGTTGACGAACTTGCCCAAGGCAATGGGACCCAGCTTGAGGGCGGAGAAGTCTGGAGCCCCGCCCAAGGCCCCGATGAGGGGCGTGAGCACGTCCGCCACCAAGGAGTTGACCACTTGGCCGAAGGCTCCACCGATGATGACCGCCACCGCCAGGTCCACCACGTTCCCCCGCATAATGAAGTCCCTAAACCCTTGCAACACTGTCCACCTCCGGGAACATCCGCGCCCTTTTGGGGCACACCAGCCACCATAAAGAAAGGGTGTCTGCGAAAATCATCTGAAAGCCCGACCTGGGGTAAAATACCCCCGCACCCCCGATGGGCCAAAGGGCTCAGAGCGTGGGGCCAGGAGGTAAGGATGGCCAAAGTCAAGCTGGAGCACGTGTGGAAGCGCTTCGGCAAGGTGGTGGCGGTCAAGGACTTCAACCTGGAGACGGAGGACGGGGAGTTCGTGGTCTTCGTGGGTCCCTCGGGCTGCGGGAAGACCACCACCCTGCGCATGATCGCCGGGCTGGAGGAGATCTCCGAGGGGCGGATCTTCATCGGGGACCGCCTGGTGAACGACGTCCCCCCCAAGGACCGGGACATCGCCATGGTCTTTCAGAACTACGCCCTCTACCCCCACATGAACGTCTACGAGAACATGGCCTTCGGGCTCCGGCTTCGGCGCTACCCCAAGGACGAGATTGACCGGAGGGTGAAGGAGGCCGCCCGCATCCTGAAGATTGAGCACCTCCTCAACCGCAAGCCCCGGGAGCTCTCGGGCGGCCAGCGCCAGCGGGTGGCCATGGGAAGGGCCATCGTGCGGGAGCCCAAGGTCTTCCTCATGGACGAGCCCCTCTCCAACCTGGACGCCAAGCTAAGGGTGGAGATGCGGGCCGAGATCGCCAAGCTCCAGAGGAGGCTTGGGGTCACCACCATCTACGTGACCCACGACCAGGTGGAAGCCATGACCCTGGGGCACCGCATCGTGGTCATGAAGGACGGGGAGATCCAGCAGGTGGACACCCCCTTAAACCTCTACGACTTCCCCGCCAACCGCTTCGTGGCCGGGTTCATCGGGAGCCCCTCCATGAACTTCCTCAGGGCCCGGGTGGAGGTCCAGGGAGAAAGGGTCTACCTGGCGGCCCCTGGCTTCCGCCTCCGGGCCAACCCCGTCCTGGCCCAGCCCGTGAGGTCCTATGCGGGGAAAGAGGTGTGGCTGGGCATCCGCCCTGAGCACCTGGGCCTCAAGGGCTACACCGTGATCCCTGAGGAGGAGAATGCGATCCGGGGCGAGGTGGAGGTGGTGGAGCCTTTGGGGGCTGAGACCGAGCTCCACGTGAGCGTGGACGGCACCGTCCTGGTGGCCAAGGTGGACGGCCACGCCCCCGTGCGGGCTGGGACCATGGTGGAGCTTCTGGTGGACACGAGCCGCCTCCACGCCTTTGACCCCGAGACCGACCTCACCATCGGCCACTCGCAGGAGCGGGTGGCGGCGGTCCACTAGGGATGTCAGAGAAGGGGCGGGGAGGAACCTTCCCCGCCTTTTATCATGGAAGGGTGAGCGAGGCCAAGCCCTTCGTGATAGGTATCGCTGGCGGTACCGCCAGCGGCAAGACCACTCTGGCCCGGTCTTTGGCCCAGGCATTGGGCCGACGGGTAGCCCTTCTCCCCATGGACCACTACTACAAGGACCTCTCCCACCTCCCTTTTTCCGAGCGCCTAAAAGTGAACTACGACCATCCCGAAGCCTTTGACCTCGCCCTTTACCTGGAGCACGCCCGGGCCCTCCTGGCGGGAAACCCCGTGGACATGCCCCTTTACGACTTCAAGGTCTACACCCGAAGCCCCTCAACGAGTAGGGTCAACCCCGCCCCGGTAGTCATCCTCGAGGGCATCCTGGTCCTTTACCCGGAGGAGCTCCGGACCCTCATGGACCTCAAGGTCTTCGTGGACGCAGACGCCGACGAGCGCTTCATCCGCCGCCTGATTCGGGACGTGGAGGAACGGGGACGCACCTTGGGAAGCGTGGTGGACCAGTACCTCACCCGGGTGAAGCCCATGCACCAGGCCTTCGTGGAGCCCACCAAGCGGCATGCGGACGTGATCCTGCCCGGGGGTGGCCAAAACCCCGTGGCGCTGGAGATGCTCTTGGCCAAGGCCCTCTCCCGCCTGGTCCAGACAGGGGTCGCATGAAGCGCTTTCTCCATCTTCTGATTCTTCTCGCCCTCGTCCCCTCCCTCCTGGCCTTGGTCCCCAGGCTTGAGGGCGAACGCCCGGGCCCCGTGGCCCTGGTCATGGACGCTGAAGCCTTGAGGGCGGAGGCCAAGGCGGCCGGGAAGGATCTCCTCTCGGCCCTGGCAGCGTACCGAGCCCTCGGGGTAAACGGCATCGCCTTCCCCGAGCGCCTGGTCAAGGACTGGGTGGCGGAAGGGGTCCTCCTTTACCGCCAGGGACGGGAGCTTGCGGAGACCGGGCTTTCCGCCAAGCCCGGCTGGTACTACCTCAAGGGGGAGGTCTGGCTCGTGGACCTCCTGGAAAGGGCCTACGCCCTACCCAAGGAGCGCCTGGGCCCCTGGCTGGGCTTTCCCGTGGATGTCCAGGCCTTCCCCGCCTTCTACCCCCTGGACGAGATCCAGCGGGCCAAAGAGGCGGGGTACTACGTGGTGGTCCGGCCCAACAACCACCGCCAAAGGGCCCTGGACCCCACCCTGCCCCTGGTGCCCGAGGGAGCGGAAGCCGTGGTCTTCGCCGGCCTCGAGGCCCTGGGCCACCCCTACCGCCTGGAGGAGGCCAAGGCCCTGGTCCAGGTGCCCGTGGCCCTCGTGGAGGGCACCCCCCAGCCAGGCCTCCAGGCCTTCCGGGAAAGGGGCCTCCTCCGCCTCTTTAGCCTCCGCTACGAGTGGCAACTCACCCTAAAGCCAGAGGAGGCCGCCGACAAATACGTCCTGGCAGCCCGGGAACGGAGCCACCAGCTCCTCTACCTCAGGCCCTACCCCTACCAGGAGGAAACCGAGCGCTTCTTGAGGCGCCTGAACGAGGGCCTCAACGCGAGCGGCATCCCCACGGGAACCCCAAGGCCCCGGGATTTCGCCCCAAGCCCCCTGAGGCATTTCGCCTGGCTAGGGGTCCTGGCGGGGCTCGGACTTCTCGCCCTTGGGCTTCCCGTCTACGGTCCTTTGGTGGCCTTCCTGCTCCTCCTTCTGGCCTTGGGCTACGGGGGAAGCGGGGGCGGGGCCCTGCTCGCCGCCTTGGTCTTCCCCGTCCTGGGGTTCCTGGGGCCCCGGAACGGGCTATGGATGTGGGTCAGGGCCTTGGGCTACGCCCTGGCGGGGGTGGTCTTCCTCTCCGCCTTGGGATCCACGAAGGAGGCGGTCCTGGGCCTCTCCCCTTTCAAAGGGGTATCCCTCACCCTCCTCCTCCCTCCCCTCCTGGTGGCCTCCAGCTTTCTGGACAAGAGCTACAAGGAGGCCCTGGTCCGCCTCTACGCCCACCCCCTGCGCCTGGGGGAGGTGGCCCTGGCCCTTCTGGCCCTCTTCCTCCTGGCCCTGGCCCTCCTCCGGCGGGGGAACGAGGCCCCCCTGGTGCCCGAGGCGGAGCTGAAGCTCAGGAGCCTTCTTCAGGACCTCATGGTGCGCCCCCGCTTCAAGGAGGTCTTCGGCCACGCCCTCTTCCCCATCGCCCTCCTCCTCCCCTGGCCCCGCTGGGTGCAAAACGGCCTCCTCTTCCTGGCGGCCATCGGGATAGCCTCCATCCTCAACACCTTCAGCCACTTTCACACCCCCCTGCCCATCTCCTTCTTCCGGGTGGTGAACGGGGCCATCCTGGGGGTCCTCCTGGGGATGGTTGGGGTTATCCTGGTAAGGAGGCTTCGGGCATGGTGGTTGGGGTAGCGGGTTACTACGGGTTTAGGAACGCCGGGGATGAGGCCATCCTCGAGGCCATCGCCCGGGAGCTCAAGGCCCGGGGGCATGGGATCTTGGCCCTCTCGGGAGACCCCAGGAGGACCCGGGAGGAACACGGCATCAGGGCCGCCCACCGCCTGAACCCCCTGGCCCTCCTTACGGCCGACCTCTGGCTTCTGGGGGGCGGGGGGCTTTTACAGGACGCCACCAGCCCCTTGAGCCTCCTCTACTACCTCTCTGTCCTCCGCCTGGCCCGCCTCTCCCGCAAGCGGGTGGTGGTCTTCAACCAGTCCCTGGGTCCCCTCTCCCCGTGGGGAGAACGCCAGGTCCAAGGGGCTTTGAAGGGGGTCCCGGTGATCGTGAGGGACCAGGACTCCCTGGAGTACGCCAAAAGGCTGGGAATCCCCGCCGAGCTAGGGGCCGATCCCGCCCTCCTCCTCACCCCGCCCCCCGTAAGGCGGGAAAAGGACCTGGTCCTGGTCATCCCCCGAGCGGGGGTGGGTCCGGAGGCGGTGCGCACCCTGTACATCACCGCCAACCGTCTCTTTCACGAGGGCAAGCAGGTCCTCGTCCTCCTCCTGCAACCCGGTTACGACGACGAGATCCTGCCAGACCTCCCCCACCACCAGGTAGAGAAGACATCCGACCCCAGGAGGGTCCTCTACCTGGCGGCCCAGGCGGGCTACGTGATCTCCATGCGCCTCCACGGCCTGATCCTGGCGGCGGCGGCCGGCACCCCCTTTGCCGCCCTCTCCTACGATCCCAAGGTGGCCGCCTTTGCCAAGGAAACCGGGGCCTACTACCAGGAGCTTCCCGGGGACCCCATCAAGCTCTCCAAAGCGGCCATGTACGGCCGTTACCCCGACTGGGAAAAGGTCCAGGCCTTAAAGGAGAGAGCTCGGAAAAGCTTTGACCTGGCCCTGGGAGAATCTATCCCCGTCAAGCGCCCCCACGGACGCGGCTGAGGCGGTTTCTCATCCCTTCGGCGAAAGCCATGAGGTCCTCGAGGGCCTCCTTCACCTCCTGCCGGAGGAGAAACTCCCCTGGGGAAAGCCGCTTGAGCAAGAGGAAGGGGGGCTGGGCGAGGAGCTCCACCCCCTGGCGCACCACCTCGGGGATGAGGCCCTCCTCCAGGGCCTCGGCCTCGATGTCCGTAAGAAGGAACACCTCCCCCAAGCGCTTCTTGGCCAAAAGGAGGAGAAAAGCGGCCAAAGCCCCTTTCTCGGAGAGCTCGGCCACCAGGCGGTCCTCCAGGGCCTCCACCGCCTCCAGGTCCATCCGCCCCCCCCTGAGGAGGTCTTCCAGGTCCAAGGGGGTAACGGGAAACCGGGCCTTGAGGCGGACCAGGCGGTTCACCGCCTCGGGGGAGAGGAAACCCACCCCCTCAGGCACCGAGGCCTTCTCCGACTCTGGAGCCAGAAGGGCCACATGGGCCCCCTGCTGGCGGTAGGGCTTGAGGAGGCTCACCTCCCCTTCCCCCAAACGCAAGAGGACCAGGACCACCTGGCGCCTGCCCAGGGGCGCCCGGTACACCCAGGGTGGCCCCCCCTCCAGGAAGAAACCCAGGCGCCTGAGGTCCTCGGTCACCCCAGGGGGTTCCAGGGCCTCGGGCTCGTGGGGAAAGAGCACCTCCTTGGGGTAAGGGGTGACCCGCACCCGCCGCTTTTCCGGCTCCGGGCGCCCCTCCTTGGGTTTTTCCTGGGGCTTCTCGGGCTGAGGAGGACGCAGAGGGGAGCGGGGCAGGGCCTTCAGCTCCACCTCCCCCCCGCGGAAATGGAGCAGAATGGCTTCGTTGACCGCCAGGCGACGCTTGGCGTAGTAAGAGGCGAGCCCCCGCACCACTCCACTTTTCCAGTCCACCTCCAGCTCGTAGGCCTCCCCGTCCTCGTCCACAAAACGGACACGCTCCTTTCCCAGGAGATGCTGGCGCAAGGAGGCGGTGAGGGCCATAGTGCCCGTCTGAATACAGGTACTCGTCAGGACATAGCGCGCGGTCATACTACCTCCCCAAATCCGCCAGGGGGCGGGGGCTCCCTGAAGTGAGCATATAATACACCTCGTAGACCACGGCAAGGGTGCGCTCCACGTCGTCCAGGGCCCGGTGCTCTTCCCTTGGCGGGAGCTCCAGGACCTGGGAGAGGGCGTCCAGGCCGTAGCGCTTCAGGCCCCGCATGGCCTTCCTGGCCAGGCGGATGGAGTCCACCACGGGGTTCTCCAACCGCCACCCCAGGCCCTCGAGGGCCGGGCGGAGAAAGCCGAGGTCAAAGGAGGCGTTCTGGATGACCAGGGTCGCCCCCTGCAGAAGGGGATAGGCCTGGGCCAACACGGCCTCCAGGGGCGGGGCCCCTTCCAGGTCCTCAGGCCTGATCCCGGTGAGGCGCTGGATGAAGGGGCTCGGGGGGCGCCTGGGCCGGGCCAGGCTCTGGAAGGCCACCCTTCTCCCCCCCTCCAGGCGCACCAGGGCCACCTCAATGATCTCGTTGAGGCCGGGGGCCAGACCCGTGGTCTCCAGATCCAGGACCACCACCGCCTCCTTGGGGTGGGGGAACCGGTAGCGCCACTCCCAAAGCCCCACCTCCTCCCCTGGGACAAAACGGCCGTCCAGAAGGGGGGCCACCACCGGGGCCACAGGACCCCTAAGGCCCAAGACCTCCCCCAGGGCAGGGAGGGGCAGGGGCCTTCCCTCGGCCCGGAGGCGGCGGGCCAGACGGGTGGCCAGACGGTAACGGAAGGCGGGGTCCATCAGAGGGCTTCCCCCAGGGGCGTCTTGACGAAGGCCCGGGCGGTGGCCTCCTGATGGGCGAAGGCGGCCCGCAAGAGGAGCTCGTCCCTCCCCCAGGGAGCCAAGAGCTGCAGGCCCACGGGCAGCTGCCCCTCAAACCCCGCGGGGAAGGAAAGGGCGGGGAGGCCCGTGAGGTTGGCCCCCACGGTGTAGAGGTCCTCCCGGTACATGGCCAGGGGGTCGGGGCGGCTTCCCAGGGGGAAGGCGGGGTGGGGGGTGGTGGGGAGGAGGAGGAGGTCCACCTCCTGGAAGAGGGCCTGGGCCTCGGCCTTGAGGCGCTTGCGGAAGGCCTGGGCCCGGCCGTAGTAGGCCTCGTAGTAGCCGCTAGACAGAACAAAGGTGCCCACCAGGATTCGCCGCTTGACCTCGAGGCCAAAACGGGCCCGGGTGGCCTCCACCACCTGCCAAAGCTCCTCCCCTTCCCCCCGTACCCCGTAAAGGGTCCCATCGTAGCGGGCCAGGTTGGAGCTGGCCTCCGCCGGGGCCAGGATGTAGTAGGCGGCCAGGGCCAGGGGCAAGGAGGGCCAGGAAACCGCCTTCACGGAAAAGCCCAGGCCCTGGAAGACCTCCAAGGCCTCCTCCAAGGCCCGCTCCACCCCCGGGGTGTTCCCGGAGAGCCCCTCCCGCACCACCCCGAGGCGCAGGGGGGGGAGGGGGTCTTTCAGGGCCTCCTGGAACCCGGGCTTCAGGTCCAGACTGGTGGCGTCCAGGGGGTCAGGACCCGCCACGGCATCCATGAGGAGGGCCAGGTCCTCCACTGAGCGGGCCATGGGGCCGATCTGGTCCAGGCTGGAGGCGTAGGCGATGAGGCCGAAGCGGCTCACCCGGCCGTAGGTGGGCTTGAGGCCAAAGATGCCGCAAAAGCCCGCGGGCTGGCGCACGCTCCCCCCGGTGTCGGAGCCCAGGGCCAGGGGAGCCAGATCGGCGGCCACCGCCGCGGCGCTGCCCCCGCTGCTCCCCCCGGGGACCCGGGAAGGGTCAAAGGGATTTTTCGTGGGGAAGAAGGCGGAGTGCTCGGTGCTGGAACCCATGCCGAACTCGTCCAGGTTGGTCTTACCCAAAACAAGCGCCCCCAGGGCCTTGAGCCGGGCGATGGCGGTGGCCTCGTACGGGGGAAGGAAGTTCTCTAAAAGGCGGCTTCCCGCAGTGGTGCGCAGGCCTTTGGTGGCGATGTTGTCCTTGACCGCCACCAGGAGGCCCGCCAGGGGCAGGCTGGGGTCCACCGCCTTGGCCTCGGCCAAAAGGCCCTCGTTCAGGGTGAGGAAGGCCCCCAGGTTAGGGTCTATTTCCTGAACGCGCTTGAGATAAATCCCGGCCACCTCCAGGGGGGTTATCTCTCCCCGGGCCACCCGGGCGCGGATCTCGCGGGCCAGCATGCCCCTACTATAGCCCGAAGTGGAGGCGGAACCAGTCCCGGAAGCCCAGGTAGGCTTCCTCCCCACCCCGGGGCAGGTAGGTCACGTCCCCAGGCTCGTGGCGGAACCAGGTGTACTGCCTTTTGGCGTAGGCCTTGACCGCCCGGATGTCCCTAAGAAGGGCCTCTTCCAGGCCATACTCCCCCCTAAGGTAGCCCACCACCTCCTTGTAGCCGATGGCCTGGAGGGCCGTGGGCATGCTGGGATACCTGGCCAAAAGACCCCTCACCTCCTCCACCAGGCCCCGGGCGAACTGGCCCTTCGCCCGCTCCTCCAGCCTGGGGAAGAGCCAGGCCTTCTCCGGCCAAAGCACCAGCTTTCTGTAGCGGAAGCGGGGAGGCCTCCTGGGGTGGCGGGCCGGGGGAAGGCCCGTGCGCCTCAGGACCTCCAGGGTCCGCAAAAGCCGTCTGGGGTTTTTCCCCACCCGGAAGGCATCCTCAGGGCTCGCCCGCCGCAACTCCTCCAAGAGGGCTTCTAGCCCCCGTTCCTCCAGTTCCCACCCCAAGGCGGCCTGGAGGTCTGGGTCCGGGGGCGGAAGCTCGTGGACGCCCTCGGAAAGGGCGCGGATGTAGTACCCCGTCCCCCCCACCACCAGGGGCACCCTGCCCTTCGCCAAGACCTCGGCGATGGCCGCCTCCGCCAAGACCACGAAGCGAGCCACGCTCATGGCCTCGCTGGGATCCAGGATGTCCACCAGGTGGTGGGGCACCCGGGCCCTCTCCTCCGGGGTGGGCTTGTCGGTGCCGATGTCCAGGCCCCGGTAGACCATGGTGGCGTCGGCGGAAACCACCTCGAGGGGAAGCTCCTCCCCCAGGCGGAGGGCCAAGAGGGTCTTGCCGCTGCCCGTGGGCCCGGCGAGGACGGGTACGGCCTCCATATCCCTTATGCTAAGGGCATGCTGGAGCCTCTGGACCGCCTGGAAACCCTTAGAAAGCTGAAGGAGCTACAGGAGCGCATCGCCGAGCTGGCCTACCAGCTCACGGGAGAGGAACCCGCCGCCTGGACTCCCAGGGTGGACCTCCTGGAGGACGAGGCGCACTACGTCCTTCTGGTGGACCTGCCCGGGGTCCGCCCCGAGGACCTGGAGCTTCTGGAGGAGGGGAGCCGCATCACTTTGGCCGGGGTGCGCCATCCCCTGCCCGGCACCTACCTTCTGGAGGAGAGGCCCATGGGCACCTTCCGCCGTACCCTGGACCTCCCCGGCCCCATAGAGGAGGGCACCGCCCAGGCGGCCTTGCGCCAGGGGGTGCTCGAGGTGCGCTTCCAGAAGAAAAAGGGGCGGACCCTTCCCCTCTAGGGAAGCACCTGATGGCAGGCCCGGCACCGGGGCTCGTAGTGCTCCTCGGCCCCCACCAGGATGACGGGATCGCTGTACCGAGCGGGCTTCCCGTTCACCAGCCTCTGGGTGCGGGTGGCCGGGGCCCCGCACCGAGGACAGATGGCCGTGAGCTTCTCCACGAACTCCGCCCGGGCCAAGAGCTCGGGCATGATGCCAAAGGGCTCCCCCCGGAAGTCCAGGTCCAGCCCCGCCAAAATGACCCTAACCCCCTCCTGGGCCAGGCGTTCCACCAGGGGCAGAAGGCCCTCATCCAGGAACTGGACCTCGTCCACCGCCACCACCTCGGGAGGCTGGGTAAGATAGGCCTCCATCTCCTCGGCACTTTCCACGGGAATGGCTTCTACCCGCTTGCCGTCGTGGCTCACCACGTGGCTCTCATGGTAGCGGTGATCCAAACGGGGTTTGAAGACCGAAACCCGTTGCTTGGCGATAAGGGCCCGCCTCACCCGGCGGATCAGCTCCTCGCTCTTGCCGGAGAACATGGGGCCAGCGATAACCTCAATCCAACCGCGCCTGTGCAAAACCGGGGGCATAGCTTGCCTTAACCTCCGTCTTGGCATTCTAAACAAAACCGGGGGCCCGCAGGCCCCCGGCCAGGAATAGCCCTTAGCGCCCCTTGCGGTAGGTGTTCCCGTAACGGCGCTGGAAGCGCTCCACGCGCCCTTCGGTATCCACGAACCGCTGCTGCCCCGTGTAAAAGGGGTGGCACCTGCTGCAAACCTCCACGTGGATTTCCGGCCTGGTGGAATAAGTTTGGATGACGTTGCCACAGCCGCAGATGATGCGGGTGGGTACCAGCTTGGGGTGGATGCCTTCTTTCACGTTCGCCTCCTCTCGCACGGTCTTGGCCGTGCGAAAACCGCCTTCCAGTCTAAGGGGAAAAGGCCCTTGGCGCAAGGGCCCTAACGGGGCGGAGGCAGGCGGCGCCAGCTTGGGCCAAAGAGCTTGTGCCGGAGCCTCCGCCAGGCCAAGTACCCCCATCCCAGGACGAGGGCTAAGGCGCCCAAAACCCAGAAGAGGCCCAGAAGCGCCAGGCCTACCAAGGCCAGCAAGAGAAACCCCAAAGGGGCATACCAGGGAAGCCGCACCCCTTTACCTTAGCAAAAGTCCGTGCTAGAATGATGAATGCCCCAGGATAGGGGTGCGGTCGCGCCCAAGGGACTTCTCCTTTGGGTGAGGAAAGTCCGGGCACCATAGGGCAGGGTGCCAGCTAACGGCTGGGCGGGGTAACCCGACGGAAAGTGCCACAGAGAAGAGACCGCCAGCGGCCCCGAAAGGGGTGCGGGTAAGGGTGAAACGGTGGGGTAAGAGCCCACCGCCTGGCCTGGCAACAGGCTGGGGCACGGCAAACCCCACCCGGTGCAAGGCCCAGTAGGCAGGAAGGGCTTGCCCGGCCCGTTAGAACCTGCGGGATGGGCCGCTTGAGGCCGGTGGCGACACCGGTCCCAGAAAGATGACCGCGTAAAACAGAACCCGGCTTACGCCCTGTCCTGGATCCCCCGAGCCTTGGCTCGGGGGCTCTCTCTTTTTAGAAGTGGGAAGATAGTGGGGTGTAGGTGGGAGGGAGTGGAAATCTGTGGGGGTCACGTGGTATACTTCGCCGCGAAAGCCTCGCCTGGGTACGGCCCCTACTCCCTTAACCCTCCATGGCCGACCCCCGCCGAGGTGGGAGTGGGTGGGAAATGCCCTTCGGTGAGTACCAGTACAGCCTGGATGACAAAGGGCGGGTGGTCATCCCCGCCCCCTTCCGGGACTTCCTGGAGGACGGCCTGGTGCTCACCCGGGGCATGGAGGGGTGTCTCTACGTCTTTCCCTCGGACCGCTGGCGCAAGATTGAGGAGCAGCTGGTCAACCTCCCCCTCACCGACGCAGAGGCCCGGGCCTTTGTGCGCTTCTTCTATTCGGGAGCCCACAAGACCCGCATGGACAACGCCTCCCGGGTGCTCATTCCTCCGCCCTTGCGCCAGTTTGCTGGGCTACAGGAAGGGGGGGAGGTAGTGGTGGCCGGGGCACCGGGAAGGCTGGAGATTTGGAGCCAGGAACGTTGGTGGAAGACGATTGAGGAAATCATGCAAAAGCCTCCCGCTCCCGAGGCCTTGAGGGGACTTATTGGATAGGTGTTTATGGAAACCATTACCCAGCACGTTCCCGTCCTCTACCAGGAGGCCCTGGACCTCCTGAACGTCCAACCGGGCCAGGTCTATGTGGACGCCACCCTGGGAGGCGCGGGCCACACCCAGGGCATTTTGGAGCGGGGGGGCCTGGTCATCGGCCTGGACCAGGACCCCGAAGCCGTGGAGCGGGCCAAGGCCTTGAACCACCCGAACCTGAGGGTTTATCAGGCCAACTTCCGCAACCTCCTAGAAGTGCTGAAGGAGGCCGGGGTGGAAAAGGTAGCGGGGATTCTGGCCGACCTGGGGGTTTCCAGCTTCCACCTGGAAGACCCCGGGCGGGGTTTTAGCTACCAGAAAGAAGGGCCCCTGGACATGCGCATGGGCACGGAGGGCCCCACCGCCGAGGAGGTGGTGAACACCCTGCCCCTGGAGGAGCTTTACCGCCTCCTGCGGGACCTGGGAGAGGAAAAGCAGGCCCACCGCATCGCCAAGGCCATCGTGGAGGTCAGGCGCAAGGCGAGAATCCGCACCACCACGGAGCTCGCGGAGATCGTGCGCCGGGCAGTGGGCTTCCGCAAGGCTGGCCACCCCGCCCGCAAAACCTTCCAGGCCCTGCGCATGTACGTCAACGATGAGCTTGGGGCCCTCGAGGCCTTCCTCAGGCAGGCGGAGGAAGCCCTGGCCCCTGGGGGGCGGCTTGTGGTCATCACCTTCCACTCCCTAGAAGACCGCCTGGTGAAGCGCTTCCTCAAGGAAAGCGGCCTCAAGGTCCTCACCAAGAAGCCCATCGCCCCAAGCCCCGAGGAGGTGGCCAAAAACCCCCGTTCCCGCAGCGCCAAGCTGAGGGCGGCGGAAAAGGAGGCGGCATGAAGGCGGCCCTCCGCTTTGGCCTCCTCTACCTTCTGGCCCTCCTCCTCCTCTTCGTCCTAGGCCACCGCAACCAGATGGAAAGGGCCCATCTGGCCCAGCTGGAGAAGCGCCTCGAGGCCCTGAAGCTCCGCGAAGAGGCCCTGCTCAAGGAGGGGTGGCAGGCGGCAAGCCCCCACCGGGTACTGGACTGGGCGAAAAGAGAGGGCTTCGTGCCCATGAGCCGGGGGAGGTGGGAGCGATGACCGCAGGCGTGGAGCGGGTTTCCGTAGTGGTGGCCGGCCTTTTCCTCTGGCTCGCCCTCTTCGCCCTAGGGGTCTACGCCCTCCTGGCCCACGGGCCCACCCCCTCTTCCCCTCCTCCCCCCGCTTCCCCGGCCCGGGGGCACCTCTACGCCAGGGACGGCACCCCCCTGGCGGTGAGCCTGAAGACGGGACGCCACTACCCCTTGGGTGAGAGCGCCAGCCAGCTCGTGGGCTTCGGCGAGCGGGGTTCGGGGAAGGGCCTCGAGGGGCTGGAGCGGGACCTGAACGCCGCCCTCAGTGAGGGGCGCTCCTTCACCCTCACCCTGGACCCCTGGGTGCAGGCCATGGCGGAGAGGGCCCTTTGGGCAGGCCTGGAGAGGAGCCGGGGGGCCTTCGCCACCTTGCTCGTGCTGGACCGGGAGGGGCGGATCCTGGCCGTGGCCAACGCCCCCGCCTTTAACCCCCAAGCCCCCAGAAAGGACCCAGAGCAAGACATCTCCTGGCGCAACCACGCCTTCCTGGTGGCCCTCGAGCCCGGCTCCACCATGAAGGCCCTCACCGCAGCCATCCTCCTGGAGGAGGGGGCGGCCCACCCGACGACCCGGGTGGAGACTCCCATGCGCCTGGTGGTGGACGGCTGGGTCATCCAGGATGCCGTGCCCCACCCCCCTGCCCTCACCCTCACCGAGGTGCTCCAATACTCCTCCAACGTGGGCATCAGCTTGCTGGCGGAAGGAATTGCCAAGGAAACTTTCTATAACTACATGAAAAGGCTCCATCTCACCGATCCCGAGCCCCTACCCGGCATCCGCACCACGCCTCCTGTGGTGAGACCCCCCCAGGAGTGGAGCCGGGCGACCTACGCCAACCACGCCTTCGGCCAAGGCTTCCTGATTACCCCCTTGCACCTAGCGGCCGCCTTCGCTACCCTGGTGGACGGCCTCTACCGCCCCCCCCGCCTCCTCGGGGACCAAGAAACCAAGGCCGAGCGGGTCTTCTCCCCCAAGACCGCAAGGAGCATCCGCGAGGCCCTGGCCCAAGGCCTGGCCCCCAGGGCCGCCCTCCCCGGTTACTCCCTCTCCGGCAAGACCGGCACCGCCCAGGTGGTGGTGAAGGGGCGCTACTCCCAGGAGGTGTTCACCGCCTGGTTCGCGGGGTTTGTCCCTGGGGACGAACCCCTTTACACCGTGGTGGTGGCCGTCCACCATCCCAAGGGGGAAACCCACGGAAGCCTGGTGGCCGCCCCCATTTTCCGGGAGGTGGCCGCGGGGCTCTTGGCCTATGCGGGGATTCCCCCCTATGCTGAAGGACGGTGAGGCAGTGGTGCATCTTGCGCATGTTAGGGAAATGACGCCGGAGTGGGTGGCCCAGGCCACAGGAGGAAAGCTCCACCCCGGAGGGAGGCCCATCCAAGACCTCCACTGGGATAGCCGCCAGGTGGGCCCGGGCTTTCTCTTCGTAGCCCTACCCGGAAGCCAAACCCATGGCCGTGAGTTCGCCGAGGAGGCCCTGGCCAAGGGGGCCCACCTGGTCCTCTCCGACCGCCCGGGAAGGGCCACGGTGGAGGTGGCGGACACGGGGAAGGCCCTCCTGCACCTGGGGCGGGCCCTTAGGGACCTCTTTCCCCACAGGGTGGTGGCCGTGGGGGGAAGCTCGGGCAAGACCACGGCCAAGGAGGCCCTGGCCCAAGGCCTTGGCTTCCCCGCCCCCGAGGGCAACCAGAACACCGCCCCGCCCCTGGCCCGCTTCTTCCTCAACCTCTCCCCCCAAGCCCCCGGGGCCGTGGTGGAGCTGGGGGTGGACCGGGTGGGGGAGATGACGGAGCTCATGGGCCTGGCCTCCCCCCATCTCTCCGTGCTCACCGCCCTGGGCGAGGAGCACCTTCTGGCCTTCCGCGACCTGGAAGGGGTGGTGCGGGAGGAGATGGGGCTTCTTTCGGCCCCTGAGGCCCTGGTGAGCCTGCAAGCGGCGGAGGTCCTAAAGGCCCTGGGCCACCGGGTCCCCTGGCCCACCTACGGCTTCGGGGAAGCCACGTTCCAGGGAAAGGACCTGGAGCTCCTCCCGGAAGAGAGCCGTTTCCGCTACCAGAAGATCCCGGTCCGCATCCCCTACCCCGGCCTGGGCCCCGCCTTGGGAGCCTTGGCCGCCTTGGCGGCGGCGGAGGTTTTGGGCCTCGAGGCGGAAGGGGTGGCGGCAAGGCTCGCCCGGCTCCGCCTTCCCCCTGGGCGCATGGAACGGCGGGAGATCGGGGGGGTGGTCTTCCTCAACGACGCCTACAACGCCAACCCCCTCTCGGTGAAGGCCGGCCTCGCATGGCTCGCCGCCCAGCCCGGGCGGAAGTGGGCGGTCCTGGGGGAGATGCGGGAGCTGGGGGAGAAGGCCCTAGGGCTCCACCTGGAGGTGGCCGAGGAGGCGACCCGCTTGGGTCTCAGCCCCCTTTACCTGGGCCCCTACGCCAAGGCCCAGGCCGCCTTGGGCGGGGAGGCGGCAGAAAGCCTGGAGGAAGCCCTTCTCTGGCTTAGGGAAAGGGCCCGCCCCGGGGACCTAGTCTACCTGAAGGCCTCGAGGGCCCTGGGCCTGGAGCGCATCCTGGAGCTATGGGACGCCTAGCCTTCCTCGCCACTTTGGGCCTCCTCTCCGCCTGCGCCCCGCTGGCGCAAGCCCCCCTCCTCCCCTATCCCGGAGGGTTCGCCCGCGGGGGGTGGGTGGAGGGGCGCTTCGCCGTGGGCCTCCCGGGGCCGCCCCTCTTCCTGGATGCCGACGAAAAGGCCCTCTACGCTGCCTACCCTTACCAGCTTCTCGTCTACCGGGAAGGCCAGCTTTTAAGCCTTCCTCTCCCCGGGGTGCCCCGCTTCCTCCGGGCACACCCCAGGCCCCTGGTGGGCCTTCCGGGGGGCATCTGGACCGAGGAGTCCTTTTACCCCTACCCCGCCCGGGATGCGGTTCTCACGGAAACCGGGCTCTATTACGTGGACGCCCAAGGCCTCCACCGGGAAAGGACCCTCCTCCGGCCCGGGGCGTTCTCCCAGGTAGTGGTCTGGGAGGGAGGGGTGGTGGCCCTGGGCGAGGAAGCCTACTTCTACCCCGAAGGTCGGGCCCTCCCCCTGCCCCGCCCGGCGCGGAAGGCCCAGGCGGGGGCTTGCGGGGTGGTGGCCCTTCTGGACGGGCTCTACCTGGTGCGCCCCGAAGGCCTGAAGGCCTTGGGCGTGGCCCAGGACTTCGCCGTCCACGGGGAGAGGATTTACCTGGCCCCTTCAGGGGAGGTCTGGAACTGCAAGGAGGTGGCATGGCCCTAGCCCTGGTCCTCTCCTGGTTCCTCACCGCGGTCTGGATCGCCCTTATGAAGGGGCTGGGCCTGGGCAAGAGGGTGCGCCAGGACGGGCCCCAAACCCACCTGGCCAAGGAAGGCACCCCCAGCATGGGGGGCGTGGCCTTCCTCACGGCCGCCTTCCTGGCCTACTTGGCCGTGGGCCAGGATGCCTTTGCGGGCCTGTGGCTGCTGGGCCTGGGGTTTGGCCTCCTGGGGTTCGTAGACGACCTTTCGGGAAGCCTCAAGAGACCCCTAAGGGCGCGGGAAAAGCTCTTCCTGCAATCCCTCATGGCCCTGGTCTTCGCCCTCTGGGCGGTGCGGCAGGTGGCCTACACCCCCTGGCCCCTTCTGGACGTCCTCCTCATCCTCCTGGCCCTGGTGGGGGCGGCCAACGCCTTCAACTTCACCGACGGCCTGGACGGGCTTCTGGCCTCGGTGACCGCCATCCTCCTCCTCCCCTTCTACCCCCACCCCTTCGCCCAAACCCTCCTCGGCGGGGTGCTGGGCTTCTTGTGGCACAACGCCCCCAAGGCCAAGGTCTTCATGGGGGACACGGGGAGCCAGGCCCTGGGAGCCATGGTGGCGGGGCTTTTCGTCCTCACGGGAAAGCTCTGGCTTCTACCCCTGGCCGCCATCGTTCCCGTCCTGGAGGTCCTTTCGGTAGTGGTCCAGGTCCTCTACTTCCGCAGGACCGGGAAGAGGCTTCTCCGCATGAGCCCCCTCCACCACCACCTGGAGCTTTCCGGCTGGGAAGAGGCCAAGATCGTTTTCCGCTTCGCCATTCTCACCGCCTTGGCCACCGCCCTGGCCTTTGGAGGTGGTCTATGATCCTGGTCTATGGTTTGGGGCGCAGCGGCCTTGGGGTCCTCCGCTTTTTGCAGAAGCGGGGTCTTCCCGCCCGCTTTTACGACGATCGTCCCAGGGAGGAGGAGGTGGCAGAGGCTTTGCAGCTGGGGTTTACCCCCGACTGGGAGCTTTCGGGGAGGTACCAGGAAGTGGTGGCCGCCCCGGGGGTGCCCATAGACCACCCCAAGCTGGAGGCCTTGCGAAAGAGGGGGGCCTTGGTCCTGGGGGAGGCGGAGCTGGCCTACCGCCTCTCCTCCACCCCCATCATCGGCATCACCGGGACCGCGGGGAAGACCAGCACCACCCTCTTCACCGCCCACCTCTTGCGGGGGCAGGGGCTTAAGGCCCTGGAGGGGGGAAACGTGGACCCGCCCCTGGTGAGCGTGGTGGACGAGGCGGAGGTGGCGGTGGCCGAGCTTTCCAGCTTCCAGCTGGAGCGCGTCCACGCTCTCCGCCCCAGGGTGGCCGTCCTCCTCAACCTGGGGGTGGACCACCTGGACCGGCACAAAAGCCTTTCGGCCTACCACGCCGCCAAGCTCAACCTCCTCAAGAACCTCACCCCGGAAGACGCCCTGGTCTACAACGAGGAAGACCCCAAGATCAGGGAGGCGGCCGGCCGCACCCCTGCCCGCCTCTACCCCTTCGCCCCCGGGGAAAACCCCAGGGAGAGCAACCTAAAGGCGGCCATAGAGGCCACCCGGGCCTACCTGGACCTCCTGGGGAAGTCCTTGGACGAGAGGGCCCTAGAGGAGAGCTTGCAGACCCTCCCCGAGCCCTCTCACCGCTTCCAGATCTTCGCCAGGAAGGGTCGTGTGGTCTTCATTGACGACTCCATCGCCACCCGCACCTCCGCTGTGGCCGCTGCCCTACGGGCAGCCCCCGCCCCCGTCGCCTGGATCCTGGGGGGGGAGGACAAGGGGGCGGACCTGAAGGCCCTAAGGCCCCTCCTCTCCCGGGTCAGGGTGGTCCTCGCCCTGGGCCGGGACGGGCCCAGGATGGCCGAGGCCCTGGGGGGTAGGGTGGAGGTGGTGGTCATCCCGGAGAAGGAAGGGAGGAGGGCCATGGAGCGGGCGGTGGCCGAGGCCTTGGGGCGCCTCGAGGAGGGAAGCATCCTCCTCGCCCCCTTGGCCAGCAGCTTTGACCAGTTCCGGGACTACAAGGACCGCGCCCAAGCCTTCCGGGATGCGGTCTTCGCCTTAGGAGGTGAGCCTTGGACCCCGTCTACCTCCTGACCGCTCTCCTCCTCCTGGCCTTCGGCCTCCTCGGGGTGGGGGTGGCGGAGCCGGAACTCCTTCAGGGCCACCTCCTAAGGGTGGGGATGGCCCTTTTGGCCATGGCCGCAGGGAGCCTTCTCCCTGTCCGGTCCCTGCTCCGTTTCGCCTTGGGACTCCACCTCCTCACCCTCCTCCTCTTGGGCCTAGTCCTCGTCCTGGGGGATGGACCGGGAGAGGTGCGGCGCTGGTTCTACTTGGGGCCCGTGGCCTTCCAGCCCTCGGAGCTGGCCAAGCTGACCCTGGTCCTCTACCTGGCCTCCTTCGTGGGCCGCAAGGGGAGCGACTACCCCATCCTGGGCCCGGCCCTCCTGGTGGGGGGGACCGTGGGCCTGGTCCTGATTGAGCCCGACTTCGCCACCGCCCTTTTCCTCCTCACCCTGGGAGCCCTCCTCTTCATCCTGGCGGGGGTGCCCTGGCGCAGGCTGATCGCCATAGCCCTGGCGGGGCTCCTGGTCATCACGCCTTTCTCCGGGTTCTACCTGAGTCGCTTCGCCTACGTGTCCGAGCGCTTCAGCGGCTTCCTCAGCTACGTCCGGGGGGAGGCGAGCCCCAAGGAAGCCGCCTACCAGGTGGTCCAGGCCCAGAAGGCCATCCTCCTTGGGGGGGCCTTGGGCCAGGGGCCGGGAGGAAGCCTCCCCCACCTGCCCGAGGCCCACAACGACATGGTCTTCGCCAGCGTGGTCTTCGCCACCGGCTGGCTGGGAGGGCTCATGGTCCTTTTCCTCTACCTTCTCCTCTTCCTCAGGGGGTTCGCCCTCTCCCTTAGACTCCAGGGGCCTGAGAGCCTGGTGGCCATGAGCCTCACCCTCTACCTCACCCTCCAGGCCGCCCTCAACATCGGGGTCACGGTGGGTTTCCTGCCGGTGACCGGGGTGCCCCTGCCCCTCATCTCCTACGGGGGGAGTTCCCTCCTGGTCTCCGGTCTGGCCCTGGGCCTCCTCATGGGCCTCTCCCGGGAGGCCTCCTTGAAGGAGGTGCGCCGATGGTCCTCCTGACGGGCGGGGGCACCGGGGGGCATCTCTTTCCCGCCCTGGCGGTGGCCGAGGAACTCCTGAGGCGGGGACACGGGGTCTTTTACCTGGGGGCCGAGGGGGGCCTCGAGGCCCGCCTTCTCCCCAAGACCTCCATCCCCCACGCCCTCATTCCCGCGGGCAAGCTGGACCGGAGCGCCTTCCGGCCCCAGGAGGCCCTGAAGCTTCTCCAGGGCTTAGCCTCCGCCAGGAAGGTTCTCCTTCAGGCCCGGCCCAAGGCCATCCTTTCCACCGGGGGGTATGCGGGCTTTCCCGGGGCCCTCGTGGGGGCCATGGGGGGGATCCCCCTCCTCCTCCACGAGCAAAACGCCAAGCTGGGCCTGGCCCTCCGGCTCCTCGCCCCCCTAGCCCAGGGCCTGGCGCTCTCGCTGCCCGTGGGCCTCTCCCCCAGGCTATCCCCCAAGGCCCGGGTGGTGGGCTACCCCGTGCGAGAGGCGCGCTTCCCCCAGGCGGAGGCCAAGGAAAGGCTGGGCTTTGACCCCAAGAAGCCTCTCCTCCTCGTCCTTGGGGGGAGCCAGGGAAGCCTGGAGCTCAACGAAACCCTCCCCCCCCTCCTCAGGCCCCTGGGCCTTCCCGTGCTCCACCAGGTGGGGGAAAGGTGGCTTGCGCGCTACCGCCATCTGGAGGGGGAGGGGTACCGGGTGGTGGGCTTCCTGGACGCCCCCCTGGCCATGAGCGCCGCCGACCTCCTCCTCTCCCGGGCTGGGGCGGGAACCCTGGCCGAGGCCGCCTTCCACCGCCTCCCCGCCCTCCTCTTCCCCCTTTCCCCCAGGCTGGATGGGGGGGCACAGGTGGCCAACGCCCTGGCCTACCAGAGGGCAGGGGGGGCGGAGCTTGGGGAACCCTCCCGCCTGGGGGAGCAGGTGGAAAAGATCCTGGGAAACCCCTCCCCCTACCGGGAGGCCCTGGCCCGCCTCTCCCCTGAGGGGGCGGCGGGACGAATCGCAGACTGGCTGGAGGAGTTCCTATGAAATGCGTGCACGTGATGGGCATTGAAGGGGTGGGGATGAGCGCCCTGGCCCGCCTCCTCCTGGCAGAGGGGGTGGCGGTCACCGGGTGCGACCTGGCCCCAGGGGCCAGGGCCAAGGCCCTAGGGGTTCCCGTCCACTCTGGCCATGACCCTGCGCACCTGACCGAGGAGGACACCCTCCTGGTCCCCACCCCCATCCCCCTGGACCATCCGGAGGTGCGGGCGGCCGAGGCCAGGGGGCTTAGGGTCTTAAGGCGGATGGAACTCCTGGCCCAGCTCCTTGGGCAAAAGCCCTCCCTGGGGGTCACGGGTACCCACGGCAAGACCACCACCACGGGGATGCTGGCCAGCATCCTCCTGGAGGCGGGTCTAGACCCCTGGGTCCTCCTGGGAGGGGAGCTCAGCCTCCTCCCTGGAAACGCCCGCTATGGGGAGGGCCCCCGCCTGGCGGAGGTGGACGAGTCCGACCCCCTTTTCCAGGAGGTGCGGGTCTCCGTGGCCGTGGCCACCAACCTCGAGGCCGACCACATCGCCCCCCCGGGCCAAAAGGCCCCCAACTACCACGAGAGCCTCGAGGCCCTGAAAGGGGCCATGCGGGGCTTCCTGGAGGGGGCGGAGGTGGCCGTGGTTCCCGCCTCTGATCCCCTGCTCATGGAGCTCTCCCAAGGGCTTCCCCGGAGAGTTTTTGGGACACCCGGGGAGCTTTGTGCGGAGAAGGTGCGCCTCGGCCCCTCGGGAAGCCGCTTCCTCCTGGTGCACGAGGCCCGGGTGCTGGGGGAGGCCACCCTCCAGGTGCCCGGTGCCCACAACGTGCAAAACGCCCTGGCCGCCGCCCTGGCCGCCCTGGCCCTTGGGGTGGGGGTAGAGGCCATCCTTCACGGCCTCGCCCGCTTCCCGGGGGTAAGGCGGCGCTTCCAGAGGGTGGGGGAGGTCAAGGGGGCCTTGGTGGTAGACGACTACGCCCACCACCCCACCGAGGTCCGGGCCACCCTCGAGGCCGCAAGCCACCATCGCCGCCAAATCCGCGTCCTCTTCCAACCCCACCGCCTCCTGCGCACCCAGGCTCTCTGGACACATTTCGTGGAGGCCCTGACCCTAGCCCAGGAGGTGGTGGTCCTCCCCGTGTACACCGCCGGGGAAAAGGGGGAGGTCTCCCCCGAGGCCCTAAGCCGCCGGATCGCCGAGGCCCTAAGGGAAAGGGGGGTGGTTGCCCACTACTTGGAAAAGGAGGAGGCCCTAGCCTACGTCCGCACCACCGCCACCCCAGAAGACCTCTGGCTCACCCTGGGAGCGGGGGATGTGACGGAACTGGCCCGGAGGCTCGTCCATGAAGGTTGAGCGCGTCCTTCTCAAGGACCACACCACCCTGGGGGTGGGAGGCCCCGCGGAGCTCTGGACGGTGGAGACCCGCGAGGAACTCAGGAGGGCCACCGAGGCCCCCTACCGGGTTATAGGGAACGGCTCCAATCTATTGGTCCTGGACGAAGGGGTCCCGGAGCGGGTGATCCGCCTGGCGGGAGAGTTTCAAGAGTACGATCTCCGGGGCTGGGTGGGGGCGGGAACCCTCCTGCCCCTTCTGGTGCAGGAGGCGGCCAGGGCGGGGCTTTCGGGCCTCGAGGGCCTCCTGGGCATCCCCGCCCAGGTGGGGGGCGCGGTGAAGATGAACGCGGGCACCCGCTTCGGGGAAATGGCGGACGCCCTGGAGGCGGTGGAGATCTTCCACGACGGAGCCTTCCACATCTACACGCCCGGGGAACTGGGCTTTGGCTACCGGGAAAGCCGCCTCCCCAAGGGCGGCATCGTGACCCGGGTGAGGCTTCAGCTGAAGGAACTCCCCTTGGATGCGATCCGGCGGCGCATGGCCGAGGTGGACGCCGCCAGAAAGGGCCAGCCCAAGCGGAAAAGCGCCGGCTGCGCCTTCAAAAACCCCCCGGGCCAGTCCGCAGGCCGCCTCATAGACGAAAGGGGCCTGAAGGGCCTGCAGGTGGGGGAGGCCATGGTTTCCCTGGAGCACGGCAACTTCATCGTCAACCTGGGCCAGGCCACCGCCAAGGACGTGCTGGAGCTCCTAAGACGCATCCAAGAGGAGCTTCCCTTGGAGCTGGAGTGGGAGGTTTGGCCGTGATTTCGCAACCCTTTCACACCTGGGGGATACAATGCGCCTTATGAGGACCATCCTGGCTCTCCTTCTCCTCGCCACCCTCTTTGTGGCCAGCCTGGTCCTCTTCCCCGTGGAGAAGGTGGAGGTGGTGGGGCTTGAGCACCTGAAGGAGGCCCATGTGCTGGCGCGAACCGGGCTCCACGAGGGGGAGGCCTGGCTCTGGGTTTCCGCCAACCGCCTCGCCCCTCTGCTCCAAGACCCCTGGGTGGCCGAGGCCCGCCTGGAAAAGCCAAGGCCCGGGGAGGTACGCCTTTTCGTGCGAGAGCGGAAACCCCTTTTGCCCCTCGGGGACGGTTCTGCCCTGGCCGAGGATGGCACGCTCCTCCCCGGAGGCGCCCCCCTGGCCCGGGGCCCCCGGGTGGAGGGCCAGGGCCCCCTGCCCAAGGAAGAGCTCCTGCGCCTGGCCCGGGCCTATCCTAGGGCCAAGGCCCTCCGCTACACCCCAGCGGGCTTCTGGGTGGAGCTCAAGGAGACCACCCTCTTCGCCCCGGAAGCGCGGTTTCTGCTAGAGTATGCCCAAGCGAAGGGGGCTTTGGGAAGCCAGGTCTACCTGTATTCTTGGGGGGTGAGCGTACGCCCATGATCATCGCCGGACTGGATGTAGGCACCAGCAAGGTTACCACCGTGATCGGGGAGCTGGCCCCCGATGGCATTTTGGACATCATCGGCGAGGGAACAGCCCCCTCCCAAGGGCTGAAACGGGGGGTCGTGGTCAACCTGGAGCGCACCACCGAGGCCATCCGCCAAAGCGTCCACCAGGCCGAGCGGGTGGCTGGGGTCAGGGTGGAGCGGGTGGTTGTGGGCGTGGGGGGGCCCCACCTGAAAAGCGTAACCAGCCACGGCCTGGCCGCTATCCGCCGGGGCCATAGCATCGCCGAGGCCGATGTGGAGCGGGCCATTGAGCAGGCCAAGGCCTACCCCTTTGAAGGGGAGCTGGAACTTCTCCACGCCCTGCCCTTGGAGTTCAAGGTGGACGGGCAGGAAGGCATCCGGGACCCTGTGGGCATGGCGGGGGTGCGCCTCGAGGTGGAGGTCCACCTGGTGGCCGCGGCCAGGGGACCCCTCGCCAACCTGCGCCGGGCGGTGGAGGACGCCGGGCTCGAGGTGGAGGCCCTGGTGGCCCAGACCCTGGCCAGCGGCCTCGGGGCCTTGGGTCCCGAGGAAGACCACATGACCGTTCTCCTCTTGGACGTGGGTGGGGGCACCACCGACGTGGCCGTCTTCCGTGAGGGGCGCCTGGCCCACTCCACCGTCCTGCCCTTGGGCGGCGACCACGTAACCCAGGACATTGCCCAGCTCCTGAAAATCCCCTTTGAAGAGGCCGAGCGGGTGAAGAAGAAGTACGGGGCCGCCCTGCCGGAACTGGCCGACCCTGAGCTGGTCCTGGAGATCAACCAAGAGGGGGGCTCCTTGGGGGAGGTGCCCGCCCCGGAGCTTTCCCGCATTATCCGGCCCCGCCTTAGGGAGATCCTCCACCTGGCCCGGCAATCGGTGGACGAGGCCTTGGGGCCCCTGGAGATCAGGGTAAACCGGGTGGTCCTCACCGGGGGCACGGCCCTCCTCCGGGGGTTTGACCTCCTGGCCCGGCAGCAGTACAGCCTACCGGTGCGCATCGGCAGGCCCCAAGGGGTTTCCGGCCTCACCGATGTGGTGGCTACCCCCGCCCACGCCACCGCCGTGGGCCTGGTGCGCTATGGGGCCACCTTACCCATCCGGTCCCCAGAGCCCAAGCCCAGGCGGGAAAAGAAGGAGAAGCGGGAAGAAAGCGGTCAGGCTACGGGATTCTGGGCCCGGATCAAGGAGATTATCAACAATCTATTTTGAGGAGGGGAAATGGAAGGAGCCGTCATCAAGGTGATCGGGCTAGGGGGGGCCGGGAACAACGCGGTGAACCGCATGATTGAGGCGGGCCTCTCCGGGGTGGAGTTCATCGCCGCCAACACCGATGCCCAGGTGCTGGCGAAAAGCCTGGCGGACACCCGCATCCAGCTGGGGGAGAAGCTCACCCGGGGCCTGGGGGCGGGGGCCAACCCCGAGATCGGGGAGAAGGCGGCCCTCGAGGCCGAGGACCTGATTGCCGAGACCCTCGAGGGGGCGGACCTGGTCTTCCTGACCGCGGGCATGGGGGGCGGTACGGGTACGGGAAGCGCCCCCATCGTGGCCGACATCGCCAAGCGCCTGGGAGCCCTCACCGTGGCCGTGGTGACCCGGCCCTTCAGCTTTGAGGGCCCAAAGCGCTTGAGGGCGGCGGAGGAGGGCATCAAACGCCTGAGGGAGCGGGTGGACGCCATGGTGGTGGTGCAGAACGACCGCCTCCTCTCGGTGGTGGACAAAAAGATGAGCCTCAAAGATGCCTTTCTCATCGCCGACCGGGTCCTCTACCACGGGGTGAAGGGCATCACCGATGTCATCAACCTCCCAGGCCTCATCAACGTGGACTTCGCCGACGTGAAGGCCCTCCTGGAGGGGGCGGGCCAGGTACTCATGGGCATCGGGGCCGGGCGCGGGGAGAACCGGGTGGAGGAAGTGGCCAAGACCGCCACCCATAGCCCCCTCCTGGAGCGCTCCATTGAAGGGGCCAGGCGCCTCCTCCTGAACGTGGTGGGATCGGAAGACCTCTCCCTCATGGAGGCGGCGGAGGTGGTGGAAAGGATACGGGAGGCCACGGGCCAAGGAGATGTGGACATCCTCTACGGGGTCACCTACGACGACCGGGCCCAGGACGAGCTTAGGGTCGTCCTTATCGCCGCGGGGTTTGGGGAGAGCACCGTGGTCCCCAGGCCCCTACGCCCCCTGGACTTTCCCACCCATACGGACACCTACAACTTTGATATACCCGCCTTCATCCGCTACGGGGACGGGGAGTTTCCCCCCAAGCGGGGCAACTAGGAAGCCCCTCTCTCGTGGTCGTCTTGGGCGTTGATCCTGGCATCACCCACCTAGGCCTGGGGGTAGTGGACGTGGAGGCCAAGGGGGCCTTGAAGGCCCACCTTCTCCATGGGGAGGTGGTGAGAACCACGCACAAGGAAAGGGCCCAGGAACGGGTGGGCCGCATCCACACCCGGGTGAGGGAAGTCCTTCTCCGTTTCCGCCCCGAGGCCTTGGCGGTGGAGGAGCAGTTCTTCTACCGGCAAAACGAGCTGGCCTACAAGGTGGGCTGGGCCCTGGGCGCGGTGCTGGTGGCGGCCCACGAGCTCGGGGTGCCCGTCTACGCCTATGGTCCCATGCAGGTGAAGCAGGCCCTGGCGGGACACGGCCACGCCAGCAAGGAGGAGGTGGCCCTGATGGTGCGAAGCGCCCTGGGCCTCAAGGAGACCCCCAGGCCCAGCCACCTAGCGGACGCCCTGGCCATCGCCCTCACCCACGCCTTCTACGCCCGTCTGGGAGCGGCCAAGCCCCTTTAAGGGCTATATCCAGCCTTTGCGGGCGGCATAGCGCAGAAGCTCGCTCCGCGAAGCGAGGCCCAGCTTCTCCATTCCCCGCTCCCGGTAAGTGGCCACGGTCTTCTCGGAGATCCCCAGCTTCTCCGCCACCTCCTTGTGGGAAAGCCCCTGGGCCAGAAGGCGGAGGACCTCCTCCTCCCGGGGCGAAAGGGGAGCCTCCTCGGCGCTTTCCCGCACCAGCTCCATGGCTAGGCGCATGGCCAGAGCGGGGTTCAGGTACCGCTCCCCCCGGGCCACGGCTAGGACAGCGTCCAGAAGCTCGTGGTCCACGGCCGCCTTGCTCACGTACCCCTGCCCTCCGGCCTGGAGGAAGCCCCGCACGTACTCCGCGTCCTCGTGCATGGAAAGGGCCAGGAGCCTGAGCTCGGGGAACCGCTCGCGAAGCCTCTGGCAAAGGGCAATGCCCGTGCCGTCGGGGAGGGAGACGTCCAGGATGACCACGTCCGCCTGGACCTTCTCCAGAAGCTCCAGGGCCTCCCGGCAGCTCCCCGCCTCCCCCACCACCCGCACCGGCCCCTTAGCCTCCAGCAGGTGCCGGAGGCCGCTCCGCACCAAGAGGTGGTCCTCCACCAGCACCACCCGGATCATGCGGCCACCCCTATGGGAAGCCTAACCTGGACCCGGGTTCCCTGGCCAGGAGCGCTTTCCACGGAAAGACGCCCGCCTAGGAGCTCTACCCGCTCCCGCATGCCCAAAAGCCCCTGGCGTCCCGGGTCCACCGCCTCAGGGTCAAACCCCCGACCCTCGTCCTCCACGAAGACCCGGACCTCCCCCAAGACCTCCACCACCCCCACCGAGGCCCGGGGGCTTCCCGAGTGGCGGGCCACGTTGGTGAGGGCCTCCTGCACCACCCGGTAGACCACGGTCTCCAGCTCCTGGGGCAGGGGACGGGCCAGGTGGAAGGAGAGGTCCACCTCTATCCCCGTGCGCTCGGCGTACTCGCGCACGTAGCGCCGGAGGGCCGCCTCCAGGCCCAGGTGGTCCAGGACGCTGGGCCTGAGGTCCAGGGCCAGGCGGCGCACCTCGGCCAGGGTATGGCGGGCCAGCTCCTTCAGGGCCTCCACCCGGTCCCCGGGGAGCCCCTCGAGGCCCAGGATCAGGCCGGTGAGGGCCTGGCCCACCTCATCGTGAAGCTCCCGGGCGATGCGGGCCCTCTCCTCCTCCTGAGCCTTGAGCCAGGCCTTCAGAAGCCTCGCCCGTTGCGCCTCCTTTTCCGCCAGGGCCTCGTAGAGGCGGGCGTTCTCCAAGGCGGTGGCCAGGGGTCCTGCCAGGGCCTCGAGGAAGGCCCTCAACCAGGCCTCCTCCACCTCCGGCCGTCCATGGAGGACCAGGGCCCCGTGAGGGGGGACAGGCACCGCGACCCCCTGGGGCCGGACCACGACCTGGCGGGAAGCCAGGGCCTCCTGGGCCAGGGAGGCCACCCCACCCAGGGGGCAGCGGTCCCGGCAGGCCTCGCAGTGCACCACCCGCCCGGAGAGCCAGAGATCCCCACAGGTGAAGCCCAGCTCCCGCACCAAAAGGCCCAGCACCCTCTCCGAGAGGGTGGCCAGGTCCAGGGCGTGCATCTCGGAAAGGAGGCGGTTTAAAAGCCTTAGGTCCCGTTCCCGCCGCCGCACCTCGGCCCCCATGGCGTTGAGGGCCCTACCCAGAGCCCCAAGCTCATGGGGGGGTTCGGGGAAACGGGCTGGCTGCCCCTCTTTCAGGCGGCTGGCTTCCTGAACCATCAGGGAAAGGGGCTCCAGGAGGCGGGTAAGAAAGAGGTAGCCCAGAGCTCCCCCCAGACCCACCGCCCAGAGAAGTCCAAAAAGGCCCGCCCGCACCACCCTGAAGAAGGAGGCCACCAAGGGGGTCCGCTCCAGGCCCAAGCGCACCACCCCCGCCTCTCCTCCCATGATCCCGGCCTCCACCTGGTACACGGTCTTGCCCCCCACCTGCAGGACCTTCTCCCCACCCAAACGGGCCAAGGCCTCGGGTACCCCCCCGCTTAGGGTATGGGCCACCACCTCCCCCCGGGGGTTCAGGATG
>Ga0308405_1000270_pt1 | contig 32410 bp, 31 predicted proteins | sample HotsprSampleMS13_FD_203473 | JGI IMG/M metagenome (GOLD analysis project Ga0308405, IMG submission 203473) | Hot spring phototrophic mat microbial communities from Mushroom Spring, Yellowstone National Park, Wyoming, United States - 20060912_MS13 ...
ACACTTAGTTAACCATCTACTGTGGTTAACTAACTCTCATGCAAAAAGCACAAACTTAGTTAACCGTGTTGAGGGGCATCTTGATGAGGAACTTTTAGAATAGCCTTCGGTTAACTAAGTAGCTTTATTTACCTTATAGCTTAGTTAACTGGATAGAAGTTATCAAAGAGGAACGCAAAAGTTTAGGAGAGTAAGCTTTTCACCTCTTCCGCCAACTTGTCTAAATCCGATACATAGTAAATAGAGTATGCGTCTGGCACACCACGCAAGTTTTTGTTCCAAAATCTCAGCATTACCCTGACTTCCATTTTCCCACACTCTTCCTCATATGCAAAAGCTTTAGGTTCACCATTTTCTTCAAAAAGCTTGCTATACCCGTCTATCTTTCTGTAATTGGCTGCATGCTCAGTGCCTTTAGGGTCAAGAAAGAGTATAAGGTATTTACATCCTTTCCTAAACCAAAATATGAAGTCAGGTTTAAACTTTCCTATCCCGCTTGAGTTTTCGCTGTAATAGGGTATATACACCTTGTCCAAGGTTTCATCAATCTTTGAAAACAGCCACCAATCACAGTCAAAAAGATGTGGGTTGCTTTTAAGCTTATTGGAGAGTTCATCTATAAACTCTCTTTCGCTTTCTGTTTTTATAACATGCATGATATAGTCAATAGTCTCTTCCTTTGTAAGGACTATGGGAATATAGTAGTGAGTGGCTAAGTATCGGATTATAAGTCCTTCTGTGGTTTCTTCATCCTCTGGGAGTTCCTTGACCTTTTTCTTATATTCTTCAATTGTTATCTCTCCACTTCTCACCTTATTAAACAATTCCTCTGTTAACCTTTCCGCATCTCTGGATGCCTTAACTCTTTCAATTTTTTCCCTAATAGAATTCAGCTTAGACTTGCTTATCCTTATTTTCCTAAAGTGTATTATGTCTTCCTCTCTGTCCAGTTCTCTAAAAGAAGATGCTTGGTAGAATTTCTTGGAAAAGTATTTCAAAAGCTCTCCGAGAATCACTTTTGGAATGCCTATTTTCCTTGCATTAGGTTCTACACGCACAAGAGAATCAAAATCCCTTTTAAGCTTGGCTAAAACCCTCGGATTAGCATCAAACGTGCAAACCAGAACCTGATCGTCAAGCTTAAGCAACTCTTTGGACATCTCTCTGTCTTCAGGGTTTAATGGATCTGGGTATGGGTAATTGCGATTACTGTCTATAAGCATTAACTCTGACTCTTTATACTCTGGAACCAATAAAAGCTTTCCTTGAACTTCAGGGTTTATCTCAAAAAGGTCTCCAAGGTTTTCCTCCTCTTCCCGTTGCGTTCTCAGTGTTTGCAGTATGGTTTCCAAATTGTTTGCCTTTGTGCCAAACACAAATAAGCTTTCTACTGGAGTAGCCAAGTCCCTTACTTGCCTGTATGTTTCTCCATCTACCTGAGAGTTTCCATATAGGATTTCCAGCCTTCTCCTGACGTTCTTAAAGGGTTCAATCCTTACTCCTCTACCTATGCTTTGAAGCACAAACTTTTTGGCATCCTCTCCCTTCCCTATGTTTATAAAAGCTATCACATTAGGACGGTTAGAGTCCCAGCCTTCATAAAATGCCCGAGAACCCATCAAAATGTTTATGTCCTCATCCTCATTTAGCCTTGCAAATACGCTTTCGTCTTCAAACCTGTCAATTATCTCATACCCTTCCAGCTTTTTCTTTAACCACTGGGTTATATCTCCTATCTTCATCAGGGCAAAGGGTCTGTCTCCAGACTTTAGCTTGAAAAGTAGCTCCTGTCTGTTCTGCGGAATTTGAACCACTTCTACGGTTCCAGTGCTTTTAGAGTTAAACACACTCTCAAGCACGTATTCAAAGGTTATCTCCCTCAGTAGGGCTAAAAACTCTCTGCTAAGCCTCACGCTTTCAAATTGAAAGTTTGCGTTTTCTAACTCTTGGATTAGTTCGTCCTTTGCCCTCTGAAAGTGGCTGTCCTGCACCTCCCCCTCCGATATGCGGGCAAGCTCTCTGAAAAACAGTTCCATGTCTGAGTCCTCGGTATTGACAGAATTTACCAAAACCAAAAGCAAGGGCTTATGGTAGGGAACCTTGTATTTTACCTTTTCCCTTGTTTTTATAAGACCTGTGAGGAGAATAAAGATTTTCAAAAGTATTTTTTGCTTTTCCTCTGGAGAGAAGTCTGCCTCTCTGCTAAAACTCCTTAGGGCTTCGCTTGATACATATATGTGTTTGCCATAACCTCGTCTGACAAACTCCGCCAAGTTGAACTCATATGCACAGGTGATAAAGTCAATCTCCTCTGTGAAGGTAGCTGAAAAGTCAAACCTAAAGCCATTCTTACAAAGTATGTTGAAAATTGCCTGTCTTTTACTTTCCTCTCTGTCTCCCTTGTGGGCTTCGTCCAAAATCAAATACCAGTTTCCATTGTTCCAATAGTTCCTGAAATCTATCCTTCTTTCGCTTTGTTCTGTATCAAAAAGGTCTGCCCTGTAGTAAAACACGGGAATGCCAGTGGGATTGTAAAGCCATTTCACTTTACCAAACTCCTTTAGTTCATAAAGGTCAAGCTTTTCACTGGGCATCCTCCCCTCGTTGAACTCCTCCACATGCCTTTTGAACTGCCCTATCAAATCATCCCTGTGTGTTAGAAACAGAATATCCTTTTGTGGAATAAGCCCAAGCTTCATAAGATTACTTAACAGTTCAATAAGCTTCACTATCACAAGAGTTTTCCCAGAACCCGTAGCCATCCAAAAACTCATACGGTTGATTATCTGATGGTAAGGGAGTCTTTTTTCATAAACCTCAAATCCACCCTCTTGGTAAAGATCTGCAAACCTTTCATTTATAGAGAAACTTTCGGATAGGATATTCCCATAAACATCCTCAAAAAACTCCCTCTTGTTTCCTCCGTATTTGCCGTAAAAGTAGTAAAGCCCTTTTATGGCATTTCTTAAAGCGGACTCTTGATAGTCAAAAAGCTTCTTTTTACTTGAGAATGCGGAAAGGTCAATAGCATACCACTCGTCGGGAACAGCCTCCAGTAGTTCTAACCTTGTTTTTAGGTGTAAGATTGGCTCAGGCATGTTTGCTACCAAACCACGAGGCATTCTCACCACCAAATCAAGGGTTTTATTAGTTTGTAGTCAAGTTGGGCTAAGCTAACTGAAGTCCCATCCTCAAACTCTACGCTATCTTTGGTTATTCTCTTTATCCACTTGCCCAAAAGGTTAGAGAGAGTTTCTGCTATGTCTATGTTGTTATACAGCTTGCTTAAATCCACTCTCACATTACCTTTTTCATAATCCAGCCCCAGGGCATCTGACATCCTCTTATCTCTCATAAAGATATACTGCTCATATATGCTCCTTCCAGTGATGAATAAGGGATCTAAGTCCTCATAAACCACTTTGGCAAGAGTGTCTTCAAACTGTTCAAGCTCGTAGTATTTAAAGAACCCACCTGCATTTCTTTCGTTGTATTTGTCCTTAACATCTTTTTCTTTGGAAATTCCCGACTTATCATAAGCCAAAACCTTTTTCATCCTTGGCATAACCACAGTCCAAAAGTGCTCTCCCATCTCCACACCAATCCATTTTCTTTTAAGCTTATGGGCTACCGCCGTTGTTGTCCCACTTCCCAAAAAGAAGTCCATAACCAAATCGCCTTCGTTGGATGTGGATTCTATAACACGCTTGAGAAGGATTTCGGAGTTTTCGGTGGGAAAATGTTGTGCTTGGCTATATCCAGGAATATCAAGCCATTCATTACCTACAATTTCTGTATCGTATAGTAGTTCTGGTACACCCTCGACTTTATTACCTTTGCAATCTATATAACTTAACTCTTTATTTATTCTAATCTTCCCTTCTTCCTCAAATTTGTTTATTCTTTCTTGGGATAATGCCCATCTTCTTCCTTTTGGAGGATAGTATACCTTCCCAAGAATTACTCTTGGTTTGTCATCCGCTCTCGGGAAGTGTAATAAAGGATGCCACTCTGGAATTCTTTTTGGTCTTTCAACTTCCTTTAAAAGGAATTTTTCAGTATTTGAGTAGAAAAATAAACTTTCAGTTTGCTGAATAAATCGGTTTTCTACTTGCTGTTTTGCTCTTGTTCTGCTAATAACAATCTCATTCCTAAAATTCTCCTCTCCAAAAATCTCATTCATCAAAAGCCTAACATACATATTGCCGTTGTAATCACACCTAACAAAAATGCTCCCTCTTTCGTTTAAAATCTCCTTGGCAAGCCTTAGCCTATTCTCAAGCATCGTAATCCAAGTGGAGTTCTTATACTTCACAATGTATAAATAGTCTGCGTCTTGCTCCTTGTTAAATGGCGGGTCAATGTATATGGTTTGGACTTTGTCTCTAAACTTATTCAATATCGTATTCAATGCCTGATAATTCTCACTCTTTATAAGCCATCCATCCAAAGCTTGGTCTAAGTTATCAAAAAGTCCAATTATCTCAGGTTCTAAATCCTTGAAGTATGCAGTATCAACAGGCAAAAACTGATATTCTTCTGATAGCCCATCTTCCTCTAAAATCTCTTCCACCCTAAAGCTGTCATCCACAATGCCTAACCATCGCCACTCCCATATTTGTTCCCATATGTTTGGATGATTGAGGATTTTCCTTATAACTTCCAAGCCCTTTTCGCCGTGCTTGGCTATTCTATCTAAGGTAATGACATAGTTGGAGTTTATTACAAACTTTGGTTTGTTCCATATCTTTACAAGTTCCTCCTCAAATTGGGCTACAAGGTCTATAAGCTTGTAAGCTATATTTCTCAAAATGTTGAGTTGGTCTATTCTTTCCTTTGTCCAGTTTTCTGTGCCATCCACAAGGTATTGGTAAAGCCAAAGCTTAAACTGTTCCTTTAGAAATTCCCTTGCGTTTTTGTTTATGAAATAATCCACCTCCGACTGCTTTTCAAAAATCCTAAAGGCGTTTTGTAGTTGTTCCTCGGAGACCCTTATCCCTGCCTTCTTTAGGTTCTTAAGTATTTCTTCTGTTTTCGTCTTTCGTCCTCTTTCTGAATATTTAACCTTAAAGACTATCGTTCCATTTTCAATGCCTTGAAGTTCGTATATTACTTCCCTTTTTTCGTTGTTCTTCTTATACTCTATCTCCGAGGCGTCAAAGAAAAACCTAAGCCCGTCAAACTCTACGGGCATGCTTCTAAACACCCTGTCTGTCTTTACATAGTAAAGGTTTTTCGTCTTCCAAAATAGCACCACATCCTCATCGTCTGTGTATATCTTCTCATAAACATTGTTGTGGAAGGGAGTCTGATTGAAAAGGATTGCCCCGCTTTCAGAGATGTATCGTTTGAAAAAGGTGTATAGCTTGTCATAGAGTTCTTCTTCAAAATCTGGATACCTCGCCTTTACTTTTAAAATCTCTTCATCTATCTCTTCCTTTACCTTCTCGTAGTATTTGGATTTGATGCGTAAAAGGTTTATGTAGCCACCCTTCCCTTCTATTGTAGCTTCTCCCACGAATAGGTCTTTCAGGATCTGGTAAAACCGTTCCTGTTTGTTCTTCATATTGTTTATGATTATACCTTATGAGGCTTTCCTGCCCTGTAGAGGAAGTCCCTTTTAGGATGCCCACTCAGACCAAAAGTAGGTTTTAAAACCCTGTTCTTGAAGATATAGAATAGTGGCTACCTCTAACCGCCTGCCCTTCTCCGTTGTGCTTTGCATAAACAATATTTTAGCTTTCTCACCCCATAGAAAGTCCCCGTAGGTTAACTAAGCCATCGCCATACAAATTAGACTTAGTTAACCCAGCTAAATGAGAATTATTCTCATTACTCATTTTTGCACTCAGTTCAGCACTTTTCGGTAAAGAGGGTATTCACGGGGAAAGTAGGTTGGGCAAGGGGTTAAGGTTTTTGATGGGTATTTTGGAAGGGAATTATTCCCTAAAACCACACCGAGCTTTCCCCACCCTACGGAAAACTGTCTTTTGGGTGTGTATGCGAGCGTGCTTTTCCTTTTTCCTTCCCTTATCCCAGCTTTGCTGTTTTATCCTACAGTGTGGCTTTGTAGGGTAAGACACGGGAGTCAGTTCCCTGTGGTTGGTTCTCCCCCAGCTGGGCTATCTTACCCTACATTGTGGAATTGTAGGGTAAGAATTGAGGCAGAAATATATCACGTTCCAAGAACCCTTCAATTCTGCATTTTTAGAACGACCTCGCTCTATACATCTGTCTTCCCTCTTGTAAAACCTAAAAGCTGGCGGCTAAGCCACTTAAGTAATGCCCATTTTCCTAAGGCTTTAAAACCTACGCCATTTAGGAAGGCTCACACAAGTCTTGCTGCCTTTTCCTCTTTTTGTGGTTCTTTTTCCATGCCTATAGTAAGAAGTGCATCCAAAACTTCCACATATAATGCTAAGCCTTCAAGCCAATCCAAGTCCTCGTCCTCAAAATCCTCCGCCATTCTTTTAGCAAGGTCGGGCAAGACGCCCTTAATACCTTTCCCTTTCCTTTCCGTTTCCTCGTGCAATCTTTTTACGATGCTTAAGAGATGAAAATGTAGCCAATCAAGGTCTTTGTATTCTTCCCAGTCTGAGATCTTCCGGCTATCCAAGTATTCTTGGACGTATCTTACCGCTTTCTCCTCTTCTTCCTTTTTATCCGACATGGCTATCTCAGTAAGCATAAACAGAATGACAGCATACTGTGCCAAATATTCCTCCCACCAAGGAGAAAAGCTTTCATTGAAAAGGTCAAGTGCCATCTGATGCACAAAGTTGGGCAAAATGTCTCTAAGTTCTTTTGCCATGTTGCAACCCTCCTGTTAAGTTGTTATTCCTTCAAAAAGGCAGTTCTTCATCTTCCCACTCCCACTCACTTAGCACAGGCTCTCTCTTTTCCTTCAACCTTACAGCTTTGATACGAAAAAGCTTTGGAAAAATCGGTTCCAGCTGGATAGGGCGGTCAAGGAAGCAGAAAAAGCTAAAGAGCCTAAGGGCAAGGTAAGCGTCCACTTTTGCATCGTGCCATTTAGGGGGTCTTATACCAAGGCACCGACGGACAGCTACAGGAAGCTTTTTCCAGCCAGTAGAAAAGAAGTATGAAAAGGTTTCCATTACGCATATGTAGGCATGGTTCCCATAAGAAAGCTGGTGGAGTTCCGACCTTTCCTCCAAAAAGTGCATTTCAAAAGCGGCGTTATAGGAGACAATGAAATCTCTGTCTTGCACAAAAGCCCAGAACTCTTGGAGAATTTCCCTTTCCGTTGGGCAGTTCTTTAGGCTCTCAGGGTCTATGCGGTTAATGTGGTAGGCTGGGTTTTCTTTTGCATAGACATAGCGGTTGAAGACCACGGGTCCTCTGGGTGTGGGCTTTATGGCACACAGCTGGAGGATCTGATCTTTCCCTGCAAAAAGCCCAGTGGTTTCCAAATCTACCACAACGGACTTATAAAACAGTTCTTCAGGGTTAAAGTTCCGCATGTTTCCCTCCTAAAATGGGATTTCATCATCTCCACCCACAAGTTCAATAAGCCCAGTAGCTGGCCAATAGTTCACAGAGAAGCCTCTTCTACCGAGTTCTCTGACTATTTCGTGCACCCACTGCGGTGGAACTACCACGCTACCTTTCTCCTCAAGGGCGTGGATTATGCGGTCAATGTCATACTTTCCGTTTCCGTTGGTGGGCAAAGAAGTAGAACCCAAGGAACCATTGCCATCAGCTGAGGATCTCTCGTTTCCATTGTTCCCGTTGTGAGTTAAAAGTTCAGAGCCTAAGGAACCATTCCCATCAGCTGAGGTTTGCCCTTGCCCATTCTTCTTTGCCTGCTTCAGTTCCCGCACATAGTCCCTAATCCTTGTGATTACCTGATCGGAGCTCACAAGCAGGTAGTAGTGTCCGTTGTTGAGTTTTTTCCACAAGACACCCTCAAACTTGTCTATATATTCAGAAACCGCTAAACGATTAGCCTTTTCCTTGTCTGCATTAATCCATGCACTGTAGATGACCGTCTCTAACTCCTGCCTTGAAACCACTATTACACCCTTGCCTTGGTTCATATCCTCAAAACTTTTGATAACGGTCTTTATCACTTGGGAAGAGGGAAAGCCTGACTTTTTGTTCGCTTTCTTTTTGGCAGATAACTCCTCTTGCTGTTGGGCATGCAACTTCTCCCGTATCAGGTCAATGTCTTTTAGGAACTCTAAAAAGGTTTGCTGTTCGGTGGATAGCTTCTTCCTTAGCTCGGCGGCGGCTTGGAGGAACTCTTCGTAGGTATCCGCAGAAGATAGCTTTCTCAGTAGGTCAGTGGCTGTTAGGGACTCCCAACCAGAGAAAAGCATCTCATCTCCGCAAATCTTTTCAATGTGGCGTAGGACTGTCTCAAGGAGCCTGTGGAAGATTACAGAGGACAGGGAAAGGAGCCCGAGGAAATGGTCTTCCATAAGGCGGATAATGGACTCCGTCTCTTCTACCACACTTAGGGCGGAGTTTAACTTTCCTTTCTCCTTGAGCTTATGCAGGTGGGCAAACTCTTGCTTGAGAACCAGCTGGACATCTTCAAAAAGCTGGCGGGCACGCTCGGACATGTAAGGCAGAAGTTCTGAAATCTTTTTGTCTGGGTGGGCTTTGAAGAGGTTTTCCAGAGTTGCAAATTCTCCCATGGGAAGAGCCAACTTAAGGGATTGGGAGCTTTTAGCCCCCTCAGAAAGCTTGTAGGAAGGCTCCGTTTGGAGGGTGGAGAGTTTCTCAAGAAGTTTGTTGGAAAGCTCAGCTTGAAGGGAAAGCAGTGTAGAAAGTTCGCTGGAAGACAGGTTCTTTTTGGAGGAGAAGGGAGAAGAGCCCACAACTATCCACCCTCGGGGATCCTCTTTAAGCTTGTCCCAAGCCCTAAGGAACCAGTCCAAAGCTCCGTTCTTGGTAGACAGTCCTTGAACCAGCTTACCAAACTTCTCCTTGATCTCCTTCCACAGCTGCTTGAAACTCCGAGGTGGAACTTTGTATGGTGTAAGCTGGAGGATGGTTCCTCTCACAGTGGAAACTCTTTTGGGAACCACAAGAACCACAGGAAGACCATCTTCGGAGTGGTGCCTCTTGAGAAGGTCAAAGAGGGACTCCTGTAAGGATGAAGTCAAACCGTGGGGTAGGACTAAGGGCACGGCAGGGGTCTTGTAGGGATCTTTTATCCGTGCTTTTTTCTTTTGGTGTAGGGGGCGGTTTGTTAAGGGACAACCATCCGCCGCCATACCAAAGTAGACTCGAATATCTCCTATGGTCCCACTTTCCACAGGAAGGAACCAGACAGGTGCATGCACCCAGCCATCTGGGTCTATACCCTGTTCCCTTAACTCTGCCCTCTTCTTAGCCCTGCGTATTTCTGCCTCTCTCTTGCATTGCTTGATATACTCCGCTTCCTTGCGGTGGAAATCCTCCAGCCAAGCTTCCCTATCCCACTCTTTTTTACGCTGCCACTTGTTCCCTCCCTTGGCGTGGGCTTTCAGAAAGGCAAGGACTTCCTCGTGGCGTGTAAGTAAGTCTTCCAGCTTATACCCGTGCTTCTGCAGAAAGCTTTTGAACTTTTTCACCCTGTCCCTTGTGCATCCCAAGTATCCTGCTATGTGCGTTGTCTTTAGGTAGCCCTTCTCTAAGGCTTCTCTGACCTTTGGTGCAAACTCATAGTAGTGTTCGTGCTTGCGTTCTTCCTCCTTGTGTTCTTCCTCCTTAGGCGGGCTTTCTTGCCTGGTGGTGCTTTTTGTGTAGTTCTTCTCAAAGTAGTCCAAAAACTTCTGTAGGTATTTCTCATCCTTTGTGCGTATATGAAGGTGTTTTTCGATTTCCCTCTTTATATCATCCACCCTGTAGCCCGCCTTCCACAGCTTCCTGCAGGCTATAAGGGTTCCGTGTTGGTTTAGGGCATGGAAAACTGAGGAGTGTTCTCCACTAAGAAGGTTCTTCAGTTCCCTCAAAGCCTCCTCTTTCTCGTTCGTGTCTTTTTCCTTTGGCTTTCTCTCCCTGTAGTAGCGTGGTTTGTTCTGGCGGACTTTTTGGCGGACTTTAGCGGGGTTCACCTTGAGGAGTTTTTTCCAGAGGTCTTGCAAAGGTAGAGGAAATCCCTTAAATACAAGCTTGGTAGCAAACCCATCCTTTAAGGGATTAGGGAATCCCTCAAGCCATACCGCATGCTTGGCAGAAACTATGTCTGGTTTTATGTTAAGCTTGGCACAGAGTGCTTTTAGGCATTCTTCTACGTCCTCTATGCGGTAATCATCGGCATAGGGTAATTCGTAGCCTACCCAAACCTTCTCCACCCTTTCTTTGCCGTCCTCGTCTATGACCTTTATCTCTTGGTAGACCTTGCGGTAGTAGAAATAGAAGTAAAGGTGGTAGCCTTTTTGGGTCTCCCAGACTTCCGGGTAGACCTTAAGCTTCCGAAGGTATTTAACAAGCCTCCGTATAGCAACCTCGTCCTTGTTGTCCATGTCAATGTCAATAAGAACTCTGTAGGCTAACCTAACAAACTCTTCACCAAAAAGATCCTGCTGGTCAAGCTGGGCTATCTTTTCCCAGTCTCCTTTGGCAATCCTTCGGTTCTCCCGGAGTTTCTCTGCGGTCTTCTTGGTTATTAAGATGGTTCCCTGATAGAGAACAGCCCAATTGTTTTTTCGGGCTAACTCAAGCTTTTTCCTTATAGTCTGCGGGTCTGAACCAGCAAAGGCACCTACTGGGCTATTCTTGCCGTTCTTCTTAGTGAAAAACTGGAACCTGCTAACTGGAACAGCAGCTGGGTTCCTTAGTCCTCCAGACAGGGCTTTTTTGAGTTGCTTGTAAGAGTAGATCTTTCTGGGCTTCTGCGGTAGCAGGGCTATCCTGCCACCCCCTTGACTTCCACCACCCTCTGGTATAGAATTGTTATTAGTCCTATCTACTTCGTCCACAGTCCCACCTCCATAATTGGTGAAGCCCCCCTCCGTGGGGGGCCAGGAGGTTGCATGTCTCCACCTGCAGGGGGACCACCCGCCCCTGCCTATAATATTATTTTAGTATGAGCGAAAAAAGGCCAGCAGCAAAAAACCAAGTCCAAAAACAACCTCAGCAGAAAAAAGACCATCCTCTAAAACTCTTTGAGGGCAAAAGGGTAGTCGTCCAAGAAATAGGTCCGAACGTTATAGAGGGAGACTGTATAGTGGCAGAGCCCGGGTATCTCATTCTGACGAATGTAATAATCAAAGGGACTAAGCACGTGGCAGAGGCTCAGCTTCTATACATCCCACACCACCGCATAAGCTTTGCTCACACAGTGCCCACTAAAGTAGAGAAAACAGAAAAGTCCGAATAACAGCTACTTCCCTCACCCTCCCACCCTTTCCACCTATCCGACCAATCGATAACCCACCTTCTCCACCTGTCCACCATCCATTAACCCACCCTTCCACCCATCTACCTATTAACAGATTAATAAGCTAACTTATCAATAAAACGATTAGATAACTTATTATCACATAGCTTACCCACCACAGTAAATCCTATTAATAAACTAATAAATTAGCATATTAATAAACCAATTTATTAATCATTTTCTACACCGATGAAAGAAAAATATGTTCTTGAAGAAGCCCCAGGATAAAATACGTATAAGATGTTTTCCTAAAAGGATATTTTTAATGGGTGGTAGAAAAGAAGCTAGACAAGGTTTAATCGCAGAAAAATTTTTAATAGATTGGCTTAATAACAAGTTCTTCTTGGATCAGAATTACCTCAACGTCTGCAAAAGCAAGGGCATTGAATTCCCTAAGAATCCTTATGCACTTAAACCAAAGAATAGGAAAAAATGTGATATAAAAGTAATAAGCAGGAGTGGCGATAATTCCAGCTTGTGCATAACTTTGAAAACCATTACAAATGCAAGCTTCCATCAAATAGATAGAAGATGGTTGGATAAGTGGGCTAAGATTTTAGACATGCCTCAAAATATCTATGATATTTTCATAGATGCTATAAAGAGAGTAGCAGAAAATGGAAATGCTTGTTTTATTCTTCCAAAAGATAGAGAAACTGTCAAAGAATTTCTATATTCCAATTTAACGAAAATAATGAAAGAGATTTTTAAGGCTGACGAAGAGGACGTAAAAGTTTTAGCTATATATAATGTAGCCACCAATAAAATATGCTTTTTTGACTTGGAAGAAGTAATAGACTACTTTGCAAAATCAGAAATTACTTTTTCCAATAAAGGGATAATCAAAATTGGAGAATTTATAACTATACAAAGAAAAGGTGGAAATGGAAGCCATATTCGTATGAAAAAGACAGACCTTAGGCACCCTGGAAATCAATTACAATTTAAATTCAAACCTCTGGAGTTTATGAAATCATGCTTAAATTATTCTCTTATTAAGAAAGCTTGCTGTTTCGAAGTAGAAGTCTCTAATACTTGATTATATTACACAATATTTCTTCAACTCCTCTATCTCAAGAGATAGAGCGTCCGAGAACTTCCATTTGTTCAGGTATGAAATTAAAGCTTGAATATCAACATCTTCAGATGGGACTGGAATTTGAAGATAATCTTCCTCTAAAAGTCTTGTCCAACTGTCTGATATTTTTTTGCTAAAGATTTTTAAAAAATCTTTAACTACCGCTGAATTAAACCATACAGCAATCAATGGGTTGTTTGTCTTTATAATGTAAAAGTTTTTTGAAGCACATAACGGAGTGTTGCTATAATTAGCTAATATTCTATGCCTCTCCAAATCTATTTTATCACGTAGGAAAATATGCCCATATGGTTTCTTTGTTTTTATCTGTTTCCAAATATGCTTATACCATTGCTCTCCAAATGATAGGGCAGGAACTTTTTGTTCTAACCCCCAAGCGATGTATTTTTCCAAATCTCCTTGCGGTGTGTCTTCTATACTTAAAACATAGAATTTAGGATCATCTATATAAATCCCTTTAGAATAATATTCAGGCTTTCTCAAACACTTTATTAAGTATTTCCTGGGAATTTCAATAGTATCTTTTCCGTTGCTAATTGTTAGTGCACTTTCATCATCCTTTACGATTTTCCAATACTTATTTGGTATGAAGAAAAACTCTGGACCATACATCTCTATACCACGTATTATTTCATCCTTTTTTAGAAACCTTAATATTCCCTGTTTTAGCCCTTCTTCTAAAAACTGTGAAAGCTTTTTAGCCTCGTCGTATCTAAATAAACTTAACCAATTCCTATCAAGGAAACCTTTAATTTCTGAAATATTAACCGAGTATAAGAAATTTAGACTTCCATTATACTGATAAATTTCAGTAGGGCTATATCGTTTTTCTTTATATGTAGAACCTCTTTTCCTTAACACAACGATCAACTCTTTATACCCACTGCCCGAGCTAAAAGAAGGCTTATTCACATTTTCTACAAGATATAGTATGTCGTAAAACTCCTTCAAAAATCTTTTTACACCATTAGCTTGAGACGTATAAAAAACTGATGCTGGAAGTATCAATATAGCATGCCCGCCCTCATTTAGAATATGGTCTATTAGAAAAATAGACAATACATGCAATCCAGGGTCTCTTCTATTGATATAACCACCATAACCTTTTGATAAAACTGTCTTTAAGATTTCATGCCGATTTTTTGTTAGATGCCATCTCGTGAACGGAGGATTAGATATGATCAGGTCAGCCTTATAGTTCCATCCAAATTTAAAAGCATCACCACAAATAACCTCAACATCCTCATAAATTGAGGAAAGAATGCTTTTAGCTAATTCGCAAGGTTCTTTATTTATCTCAATTCCTATTACCTTCTTTGGTTTTATAAGATGTCTAATACTGGAAAGCGTAATACCTGCACCCATAAATGGGTCCATTAAAGAAAAATCTCCTGTTAGATTTAGTTTTTCTAACAACATTGCAACAACCTTCATCCCCTCCTCATCCGTATAATAGGAAGATGTTCCTTTTCTATCCACAAGTTTTTGAACTTCGTATTGACATCTATCTATTACCAGCATCAAAAACCTCCTAATTTAATTAATTTAATGTCCTGCAAAAATATAACACATATAGCAATAAGCAATTCAAAAAACCAATAAGCTAATAAACTAACTTATCAATAAGTTAACTTGTTAATCATTGATCCTTGTGCTTGAAGTAGAACTCCTCTAAAGCTTTGTTAATCAACTCAGACTCGCTTACCCGTATGCCCTTTTTCAAATACATCATCTGGAGTTCCTTAAGCCTCACTTCGTTTTCCATGGTTAGGTAAAAGCCCTTCAGCTTCCTATTCTTGGTAGCTTCCTTTTTTTCTTCCAAAGTGTCCTTCTTCATCGCTTCCTCAGACTTTGGCTCCTCTGACGCTGTGGCTGACATATCGCTGAGAATCCTTGAAACTATGCCTAAGTTCCTCTTAGCCATTTTATAACCTCCTCTGCATAGGTAGATAGTATTTTTAATGTCTCCTGATCCAGCTGTTTTAAATCTCCTTTATTTATACTGGCATACTGAAAGCCCGCCCTTTTAGGAATGGGCGGTAGAACCTTATAAGGAAGCTTTTGAAGCTCTTCAAGGACCTTGTTATGAAGGGCTACGTGTTTTTCGTAAAAGGTAGGTGCCAATGCTACTACTTGGGTTTTTATTCCTGTGTATTCCTCCAGCTCCTGCATGACCCTAAAAATATGCTTTAAACCAGAGAGACTGAAAAACTGAGTTTCCACAGGAATTAGCACACCGTCGGAGGCTATGAGGGCGTTTATGGTTAAGATACCGAGGTTCGGCGGGGTATCTACGAGGATTAGGTCGTAGCTGTTAAAGGTAGACAGTGCTCTCTTTAGCCTAAGCTCCCTCGCATGCATACTGACAAGTTCAAACTCCGCTTGGGATAGAAGCAAGGAGGAAGGGATGAGGTCAATGTTTCCTAAGCTTATGGGCTGGGAAGAGCCTTTGATGAGTAAATGGTAAGATTGAGGGATTTCCTCAGAGATATTCTGAGTAAGGCACAGGGTCAAGTTTGCCTGAGGGTCAAGGTCTACAGCGAGGACTTTCAAACCTTGTTCCGCAAGTAGATGAAGTAGGACTACAGTAAGCGTTGTTTTTCCCACACCTCCCTTGTGATTGACCACTGCCAAGGTCTTCATGTTAATAAGTTTATCACATAACTTGTTAATATGCAAGCTAATTAGTTAGTTAATATGTTAATAAACAAGTTTATCAATGTGTTAACAAGTTATTGGGATTATTGTAAGGTAGATCATGGTGGATAAATACAACGATTAGGTATGCAGAGATTTGTCAAAGCAAAGAACAAGAAGGTATAAGGTAGGTAGAGGGAAGGAATTGTCTTACTTACCTACCTAATGTTAATTTCTCACCCGACGTATGTGTATGAATATGTTATATATGATTTACACGGAGGGAGTTCATATGCGGTGGGCAATACAAGTTGTAATAATGATTTTGCTTGCCTCCCTTGCGTGGGCTGGGGAGAAAGTCTCAGTTGCGGCTCTCTTACAAAATCCTGAACGCTACGATGGTAAGACAGTTATTGTAGAGGGGAAAATTATCTCCTATCAGGAAAAGTTTTCTCGTCGGGGCAATCCGTATACGACATTTCGGTTAGAGGATAATGGGTTCTCAGTAGCTGTTTTTGCTTGGGGTCATCTTGGGCTCAAAGATGGGTTGCGAGTGCGAGTAAGTGGAGTCTTTCAGAGGGTCAAGCAGGTCGGACGATACACATTCTACAATGAGATTAATGCCGATAAGGTTCAGCTGCTGAAGTAGAAGTGATTTTAAAATAGAGGTAAAAGAATGCAAAGGAAGGTGTAAAATGAAAAGAGCCTTGCTTTTTTATCTTGCAGATGGTAGAGCAGAGTGGAACTTTGGGGATGTAAGAATGACCATAAGAGCCCCTTGGGTATCTCGGAGCATGTATCTGATCCACGAGCACACACCAGAACCAAAGAGAGGACTATAAAAGGAGGTTAAGCCATGAAGAAAACCTTCAGCCTCCTTTTCATCATCCTCAGCCTTTTAGCCTTTAAGAACTTTGCCTTTGCCCAGCAAAAGCCTGAGCCCCGTGGTCTCCAACCGGAAGTGGCTGCGTGCTTTCTCCTTCTTAATTTTATTGGCGATTACAAAAGGGCTATAGAAGTTGGAAAGGAAGCTGTTCAGATGTATCCAAACGACCCATACGCACATCGTTGCTTAGGAGAAAGCTACCACGCAATCGGAGAATTTAAACTTGCCCTTGAGCATATGAAAAGGGCAAGAGACTTAACTTCAAACATGGAAGACTTGATGTATATCCTCAATCGGATTGGAAGAATTTATAGTGATATGGGCTACTTAGATCGTGCACTGATTTACTACATCGGAAGCCTAAGTTTAGCAAGAAATCTGGGAAATAGAGTTGCTGAAGCAGCGGTCCTAAACAACATCGCTGGAATATACTACAGGGCAGGTGAATTAGATAAAGCATTAGGCTATTATGAAGAATCTTTAAAGTTGCAAACAGACGAAAAGGAAAAAGCTACCACTTACAACAATATGGCTATTATTTATAGTAGTAAAGGGAATTACCAAAAGGCTGTGGAATACTTTCAAAAGGCTATAGAAACACACAAAATGTCTAGAGATGATCACAAGGTTTCCCAGTGGAAGCTTAACCTTGGAGATACATACAGAAAGATGAAAGATTATGAAAAGGCGGAAAAATATATCTTAGAAGGTCTTGAAGGTGTAAAAAAGGTAGGTGATAAATACTCTGAGGCTACGGGGTATAAATATCTTGGTTGGTTATACAAAGACAAGGGAGATAAAAAAACTGCCAAAGATTACCTCACTCGTGCCTATAATCTGTATAAATCCATTGGTGCGGAAAGGAGTGCTGAGGAAGTTCTCTCTTATATACGGGAACTTGAAAAATAAAGGTAGCTATATACGTTGGGAAAGTCTTTGGTCAAAGAGTGTAAAGGTCCAAGTTTACAGGATTGGTTTTAAGGGGATGAGTCTTAGAACCTACAGGAGGTCTTCAGGGAAAGCATAAACACCACATCTGTATTTATTGAAGTGCTATAAGAAGAAAAGATTTCCGTTTCTATCCTCTGGACCGATGCCATGCAAGTTATACCATGCTATCCTATCCGCAAAAGCTACAGTGGCGGGCAACTTGTTCAGTGTAAAGGAAGAGAAGTTTAGAAGTGTAAGCCTCAGCACATCCTCTATAGCTTCATTTAAAGGATAATCACCATGTAGGACTTTTATCCTCAATGGAATATGGGTTCCAAGTGATGGCTCGTAGGTAGAAATAATTGCCTCTTGTTCAGAAAGCAAAACAGCACACCCTTTAGAAGGGTTTTCTACTACATTACCTTTCATTTGGAAAATTCTGGGAGTTCCGGACTTTAATATGCTTACTAAAGCGAAATTCTCTATCCTATACTTTTTACTGAAGATTTTCACATAAGCGTTAAACTCGTCCTCACTTACCCTTCCATCCCTGTGGATTACAATGAACCTATTCCTGTATTCGTAAAGCATGCTACCTAACTTCTGCACATAAGCTTCTTCTACGGCTTCTCCTCCAGCGGGGACATTAATATTCCTGTAGGTTATCGTTCCTCCATTAGCAGCATCCACAATGATGGCAGTGCCGACAGCATTTAAGGTGCCTTTACTTGAACTCCTTACCTTTCTTGAAAGGTCTATACCCACAAATACCTTGTTTGAAGATTCCTTCAGAAAATATGGATAGTTCCCCGTTTTACCAAGTAAGCCAAGCGTTAAATTGTGGATTACATGCTTATTTCCTACATTCGTTCTGTGATAGATAACCTGACTTTGGACGCCACGCTCCAACAATTCACGTTTTATCTCCGTGTAAAACTCAGTGTCCAGTTTTGAAGCATTGGTTAATACGAATAAGAAGTTATTTGAACCCTCTAAATCTCCTATGTGAGGTAATAAAGAAAACTCCCTCACATCCGTTGGAACAGGTATAGGAATAGGTTTTAAGCGATCTATGTGAAGACCAAGAGAAGAAACTTTTTTAAGCACAGTGTTTTCTATAATTCGTGCCCTATTTTCCAAATCTCTAAATGAGTTTCTGTTTGTATATAAATACAGAAAACCCACAGATATGCGAGGATTCCTAATTATGGGCTTCCAGTTTTGAGTTTCTAAAACTTTCCTAACAGACCCATTGATTTGATAGATTTTCCCGCCACCATCTATGACTTCAAACCTTGGTGCGATGTACTCTATTTTTGTGTAAGGCTCCACATCAAGGACTATTGAATACCCTTTCAACAAAGACGCCACCCTATCCCTAAATCTCGTACTTAGTTCCCATCTTTCCTTGGGTTCGGGTCTTATCTGCTTTAACTCTCCTCTGTCTAAGTCTTCTATATACCGCACCCTTACCAAAGCGTTGGCGGGGTATGTATATTCTGTCATATCATTTTCATTAAACACAACTTTAGCTATATATCCATATCCATGCTTCTTAACCTCTTCCAGCCCTCTCTTCCATGCACGCTTTGTTTTTTGAAGGGACCTTGGTAGCATCTCTTCCATCAGTTTTTTATAGTCTTCTTCACTTACTTCCTTGTAATCCTTTAATATTGCTATTCCTCTATTAGGCGTGTAATATCTCCCACCGATTTCTGGCTCTCCACCTTTTTTTAACTGTCCGTCCAAGTTTTCTGGGGCGACTAGCATATACCTGAAGTCTATCCTTAGGTAGGCATGCTGATTTATGAACTCTGTGTCCAAAATATATCTTCTTAATATTCCCTTGGATACAGGCTCCATATCTGCCCTATTCACCATTAACAAGTTTGCAAAACTGTTTATAAATGTGTCCCATGCCCCTGGACCGCTAAGGAGGTATTCAGGAATAAATGACTGCTTTTCTAAAATGTAGTCATCAGTCTCAAAACTATCACCTATATCCACTAAAGATATTATTGTCTCTCCATCGTAGAAAAAGGGATGTTTATCCTTACTCTCACTAAGCAAACGCAAGCATGCACTATTTAAAAGGGACTTTATATGCTTGTTAATTGCATCTTCTTTTTTCCTAAGCCTATAGGTCCATACTGGCAAAGGATTGTTTTGGGTTAAACCAAATAAATTTGAAACGAAGGTTTCCTCTACCATATTGCTAATTATAGCTACAGGATACAATTTTTTCTGAGGCGAGGGTAAGATATTTCCATAAGGAGGGGAATAGATATGGAATACGTTCTCTATGCAGCGTATGGTTCAAATTTGCTTACGGAAAGGCTTTTAACCTACATCAAAGGCGGAAAATTTAGAAGAATTACAAAAAAGCATACAGGATGCCCTGATAAAACAGAACCTGTGTCTCTTGGATGGAAGAGGATCCCCTACAGAGTTTATTTTGGGGGCTACTCCAGCTGGTGGCATGGTGGCGTGGCTTTCTTGTCTCCTGAAATAGAACCTAATTCTGAGCACCATGCAGTAGTCAGGCTTTGGAAAATGAAACGGGAACAGTATGAGTGTGTAAAATCTCAAGAGGGAACATCGTATGCAAAACAGATAAATTTAGGCACTTTTGATGGGCTTGAGATTCTAACATTTACATCAGAGGAGAAGCTTAACTACAATCCACCCTCTAAACTTTATCTGGACGTTTTAAAAGAAGGGCTCAAAGAGGCTACAGGCTGGACTGATGAGGAGATAGACAAATATTGGGAGAAGTTTCTGAAATAGGGGGCAGTCAGAAAAACATAATCTCCGCAATTATCTTAAAATAGCCAACAACTTGGCAGGTGCATCTCGCCCCTGTTTTAATCATCCAAGCATCTAAAATACTTCCTATGTATCTTGTTGAACTCTATTTAGAGGAACTCTCCAAAGTCAGAGATAAAAAGACCATAGAGAGGATTTTTTATCAGCTTTCTAAGCTTGAGGAGTTAAAGCCATTAGACCAGCGGTCTCTTTTTGAAGTCTATCAGGAACTCAGAAAAACCCAATCCCACAGAACAGCCATTCAAACCCTGCAGGAAATCAAGAGGTTCTATAATTGGCTTTCCCAAAAAGGCTACCACTATGAGTTTTCAGAGCAAGCTTTTAGTGAGCTTAAGAAAAAGAAGGAATTTGAAAACAGGGCACGAAAGTATTTCACTGAAGAAGAAGTAGAAAACATCCTTTCCTACATCCGCACTAAACCTAAGCCCTTTGTGTATTACCTTCTGTGCGTGGTCTTGCTATCCTCAGGGCTAAGAATTTCAGAAGCACTGTCTTTGAAAAAAGATGACTTCAGAGAAAGAAGGCTAATCACTGAAAAGGGTGAGGAAAGGTCTGTCTTTGTAGTCAAAGTCAAGGGCAAGTTCTCAAAGGAGAGAGAAGTTCCATTGGTTCTTTGGAAAAGGGAATGGGAAGATGTTATCAGAAAACAGCTGAACAGCCTAAAAGAAGGGCAGGCGTTCTTTACCTACAGCCTTAGGTTTCCAAAGTCTGTAAAGGTTCTAACTCTCTCACGGGATGCGGTGTATAGGTTCTTTTTTGACCTGTCTAAAGAACTGGGAATAGAGGTGCATCCTCATAGGTTCAGATATACCTACGCTGTGTGGTTGGCTATGAAAAACCTTCCTCCCAATGTGCTAAAGGAGTTTTTGGGGCACAGTTCCGTGAGAACTACCTTGGAAGTTTATGCCCAGGCCCAGAAGGAAAAAGTGTTAGACCTAATTGCGAGTTTATGAATGAATATCTACATTGAAGAAATAAGGAAAATCTTGACGCAGGAAGAAATAGACTTCAGGCTTGTGGGCGAACTCCTTGAGTTAGCTGTAGGAGAACTTTACAGAGAACTTTTGCTTTTGCTGGATGGAGAAATTGAAAGGGAGAGACAAAAAAGAGAAAGAGGTAAAGCCCAAAGCCAAGAGGAGGAACCTATTCAAGAGGAAAATCTCCCTTGCATGCACTTTGTCCGTGTTGGAAGACCTCCCGGGAGAAAAGACACCGCACCGAGAATGAGTTTGAGGGAGTTCTTTGAAAAGGAAATCATCCCACTTCACAAAGAAACAGACTGGGAAGAAAAAGCAAGAGAGGTAAGAGAGAAAATTCTTAGAGGTGGGTTTGTTATATCGTCTTTAGAAGACTTTATTGGATACCTCTATGCTTATATGCTGTTTGAGGACGTTCCTGATTATTCTTCCTCCGCTTCCCTGTGGGCTTCTTCGAGGATTCTTTCATAATCCACAAGTTCTGGAGGCACTCCATGTTCTATAGCATGTTCTCTTGCTGCCCTTAGGATTTCCTTTACGGAGATTTTGGGCTTTGGCTTTTGTTCTCGGACTGGAGGCTTGGGTTGAGGTGGCTGTTGATACTGCGGCTGTGGTTGAGATGATGGTGGCTGATATTGTAGCTGAGGTGAGGGTGGAGGCGGAGGTTGGAAAGTTTGTTGAGGTTGAGGTCGGAAAGTTTGAGGAGGTTGTGATGGGGTTTGTAGGGTTTGGATAAGGGACATTAATTGCTGGAGGAGTTCCTGTTGGGTGCCTGGGCTGTCTTGGACTGGCCTGCCCTCAAGAAAACTTCTTACAAGTTCCCTCGTTTCTTTTGCATTCCTCCTTCTGTTTTCAGAGGGAATGGCAGACAAAAAGACCTCCAAAAATTCCTCTATGGCCCCAGAAAGGCTTGTTAGTCCACGAGACCTAAAACCAACCAAAAGGTCTTCCCTTAAAAGTATGCTTAGCCTCGCCTTACGCATGCTTAAAAGTATAGCAAGCATGCCCTAAAAAGTCAATGCAAAATTGAACACAAACAATATACATATGCAAAAAGACAAAAGTTTGTAGATATAAATATACACAAAAAATATGTGGATTTTTGTAATTGCATAACTATATACAAGGGCAGGAGAGAGGGTGGGAGGTGGGAGAGGGTCGGAAGTGGAGTTCTTACATTTAGGTGGAAATAGGATAATATGATTTTCTTACATTTTTATGGAAGGGTGTGGGAAGGGTTGGTAGGGAGGGTAAGGAGAATGTGCTTTTATGCATTTGGGCATACTAAGTAATTAAATATGCTTTTAAACATTCACACATGCTGTGTAGGAAATTACATAAATGTGCATACCTTGAGTGGAGGTATGAAAAGGTGGGAAAATTGGGTTTTGGGCGGTTTGGGGTGGGAAGAGGGAGGGTTAGTTTTGTCTGGGTTTTCTACGGGTAGGGTAGGGAGTGAACTACTCCACCTTATAGAAGGTGGAGCTTCCTGCTTCAACGCATGATGGCTTTTTAGGTATCCCTTGCGGGATATGGTCATCCACCAGAGCATGCTCCACAGGCTTAACTTCGGGTCGTTCCAACCCTACGAAGTAAAGGTTTATAGACGCATTCACATCCCTGTCGTGGGTTTTCCCACATACAGGACAAGTCCAAATCCTTTCGTCCAAAGCCAAGTCCTCTTTTTTATAGCCACAGCAATGGCATAGCTTAGAAGATGGGAAGAACTTATCTGCCCGAAGAAGAGTTCTTCCATACCACTCTGCCTTATACCTGAGATAGGTCAAAAACTTTGACCAGCTACTGTCTGAGATGGACTTGGCAAGGTTTGACTGCATTAGTCCCTTTACATTTATGTCCTCCACCACCACGACTTGGTTTTCGTCTATGATGGCTTTGGACAGTTTATGCAAAAAATCATTCCTTGCGTTGGATATGTAAGCATATAGCTTAGCAAGTTTTTGCCTTACCTTTTCATAGTTCTTTGACCCTTTTTGCTTCCTTGATAAATCTTTTTGAAGTTTCTTTAGTCTTTTCTCCGCCCGCCTCAGGTGTCTGGGATGTTCAACTTTATAAGTCCCAAAATCGTTGGTAATAGTGGCAAAGTGTTCAAGCCCTAAATCTATTCCACAAGCTTTGCTTTCGGGTTCTATAACCTTGTTTCTTGGTTCCTCTGTCTCCACCAAAATGGAAACATAATACTTACCGTCTTTTGTCTTACTCACGGTGGCAGATTTTATCTGTCCCTCAAAGGTCCTATGCAGTTCAATCTTTATCCCATCCTTTATCTTTGGTAGATACAACAACCCTTTTTCAAAATCTACTTTTATGGAACCATTCACATTATTTGTAGTGTAAGATTGTTTGTCCTTTTTTCTTTTGAACTTAGGCAATCCAAAGTGCTTTGGGTTTTTCAAGTGGTTTTTGAAAGCTTTTTCAAGTTGCAACTGCACATTAGCAAGGGCAAGGCTATCTACTTCTTTGAGAAAGGGGAACTCTTCTTTATACTTGGCAGGCGTAATTCTTGGTATGGGTTCTCCCTTTTCGTAAGCAGACAGCTTTTCTGCCAACATCTTGTTCCAAACAACCCTACAACACCCAAAGGTTTTAGCAAAGAATATCTCCTGTTCTTTTGTAGGATAAATGCGGTATTTATAGGCTTTTTTCATTTCCCTGTCTCTTGATGTATTCCTTTATAACCTCTACAGAAACTCCGCCACTTGTTAGCAGGCAATAGCTTCTGGACCAGAAATACTCCTTCCATAACTGTTTCCTGATTTCAGGGAACTCCTTTTTTATGATTCTTGAAGATGCACTCTTATATGCATTTATAAACTTCGCTAAAGCAGTAGTGGGCTTGGCTTTGAACAAACAATGAATATGATCCTCTTCTCCTCCCCACTCCACCAAACTTATCCCATACTTTCCTCCAATTTCTATGAACATCTCCTTTAGCCTTGCGGAAACCCTCCCATCTATAACCCTCCTCCTATACTTCACTACCAAAATGAGATGGTAGAACAAAAGAAAGACTGAATGCTTATTACTATCCAATTCCCTGAGTGCCATAATGTTTATTATGTTCCGAAACTGAATGTTTGTCAACTTTCCCGCAATTCATCTCCACCTTACAGAAGATGGAGACTTCTTGCGGGGGTGGATTAAAGCAGTGGCAACCCTAAAAGCTTGCCCAGTTTTTGAACCTTCTCTTTGTCTTGGAGGATTTCTAAGGTTTTTTGTATGTGAGGCAGGGCAAGTCCGCTTGCTTGTTTTTGGTAGTGTTCAAGTGGGAGTGGATTTTTCCTGTCCCTATCTTTGAGTTTAGGAAGGTCGTATTTGAAAAAGGAGAATATCTCTTTGCAGGTGCAGAATTTGGCGTTTTGGACAAGGGTTATAGCCATGAGGTATTGGATGAGTTTAGAGAGGGCTTTTCTGTTTATGTGCTTTTGGGTTTTGTTAGCCCAGTCCTTGAAGACAAGGTAGGCGTAATAGAGGGTCATCTGTTGGGAGTGTGAAAGTTTGTATTTTTCTTTTTGACTGAAGACAAGCATTCCAAGTTGGAGTTCTCCCTCTTTGAGTAGTCTGTCTAAGTTCCAACATCGGCAGAGGTCTTCCAGTGTAATTCTCCTTTCCTTTTCATCGCCCCATAAAAGGTCTGCATACTTTAGGGCTTTTTTGCCTCTTCGCCGTCCTCCTTTTATCCTCCAATCGTCTTTGGGCATGTTGTTACCAAACTATTATAGATTTATCTGCTTTGCTTAGGCTGTTCTAAAAATCTACACCTATTGACACTATCTGCAGTTAACTAAGTGGGTTTCTTTCACCTTGGAGTTAGTTAACCCTGCAATACTTTACAATAAGTAGGAGTAAGCCACTTAGTTAACTCTTTTTAACCCATTTCCATAAGAAGCCTCCATGAAGCCACTGAAACATCAATGCAGAGTAGGACATAAAACCTGATTCACTAATTCAGGAGGTTAACTAACTCTTAACCAAGACAGGAAAACTTAGTTAACCGCCTAACATGGTTAACTAAACTTTTATACAAAAGTCCAAACTTAGTTAACCGTATTCCGATTTTTGACGGGCTTATATTTAAACCTATGGAGATAAAAACCCAAAGCTTAAAGGAACTATATGAAAAGGACTTCTACCTGTGGGTGCAGGAAAATTTAAGGCTTTTGAAAAACAGAGAGTTGGACCTCGTGGACTGGGAGAACCTTCTGGAGGAGATAGAGGATATGGGAAAAAGTCTGTTTAAAAGTGTTAGAAGCCATATGTCCACAATAATGGAACATCTTTACAAGTGGGAGAATTTCAGATATGGGCCTGAAATGGGCTACGATTGGATAGAAACAATCACAAATGCAAGGAGAGAACTGAGGGACATTTTTGAAGATAACCCTTCTCTGAGGGTAAAAGCCCAAGATAGTGAAACTCTGCGTTGGGCGTGGAAAGCGGCAGTTCGGGCATTAGTGGATTGGTTTGAGAACCCTAAAAACAAAACTTTGGTTCTAACTTACTTCAAAGGTAAGCTTCCCACAGAAAAGGATTTCCCTCAGGAATGCCCTTATACCTTTGAGCAAATTATGGAATACAAGCCGTGGGTTTAACTTTCTTGCGGGTTCTCTATACTGGCTTGTGCCTACGGTGAGTTTTATGATAGCAAGCTTGGGAGGGTATGCCTTTCATAGTTTTGCCACAGGGCTTGGAGGCATTGTTCAAGGCACAGCCCAAAGCTCAGCGGGTGATGTGGCGAGAGGAAGCTTCAATGCAGGGCAGGTAAATTACAGGAATGTGTCAGCGGGAAATACAAGTTTGGGGAGTTTTAGTGGGTGGGATATACGTGGGTTTAACACAAGCTTTCTACAGGAGCAGAAGGGAAATATCATATCGCAGGGGGGAAGGGTAGAAGGGAAAGGGTTGTCGGTTGATAATGCATTGATGTTAGCGGCTATACGTGGAGATGATTTTACCCAAAATGTTATAGCAGCGATGTCGGCTATAGCTGGCACTGGAGCTTCTGGAAATATGGTAATAAACCCACAAGGGAGGCTTGAACAGGCAGAAATGGTTAGTGGAGATGGTGGGTTCAGAGTGGTTTATGATGGGCGTGGTAATCTTAAGGTGATGAAAGGTGGAGTTGAACATGGGAACATAAAGCTAAACGACAAGGGAGAAATTGATGGACCTGGAAGGCTAATGAACTTGGGAGGCATAAGTGCATCAGATGTTGAGGGTATGACAAAAGAACTTCGGGAAACGGCGGGAATATACAGACAGGTGGCAGAAGGGATAAGGGATTTTGATTCCATCAGGAAGGATGCCAGCAGGTTCCAAGCGTTCAAAGAGGCTTTGGGCAAGCTTTTACAGAAAGATTTCAATACTTTCAGAGAGGTAATAAATGCTTTAGGTAAGGACAAGACTTTTGAAAATGCTATAAAGGAATTAATAGGTAAAAAGCGGGCTGATGAATTTAGCACAACTGACTCAACGGGACTCAGCGTTGGAGCTAAAACAGGGATGCCGTGGGAAATTGTAAGGTTTATACCTGCTCCTAATGGTGGCTTTCAGGTTGACTACAAAGACCAAAGCGGGAAAACATTCACAACATATCTAACCGCTGAAGAGGTTAAGAGTGCATCAGAAAAGGTTTCTGATGGTTTAAGGACGGGAATTGGACAAAGGGGCGGAACTACCAGATCCAAAACAGAGGGAGAAAATTATGAAAAGGGTGTTAGTGAAAGCGAAAGCTTTGAAAGTGGGAAGGCGGCTGATGTTTCTAAGATGTTGTTGAAAAAGGCTGATAACGCCCTAACATTTGCCAATAACAAAAGTGTGCAGATGGTGGACAATCCTTTGAATGATTATTATCAACAGAAATACGAGGAGGGTTTGAAGCTGTTTAATGGTGATAAGGCAAAAGCCATAAGATATGCACATGAAGAAACTGAGAAGCTGACAAATGATAAGAACGCTTTAAGTAGCTATATAAGGCAATATGCAACCAACCAAGGGCTAAAGGATCTGAGGGAGCAAAAGCCTGAGTTACGAGAAGTTCCAAAGCAAGTGCCAACTGAAGAGGAAATAGAAGAGGAGAGGGAAAACATACAAGGACGAGTGAACGAAGAGCAACGAAAGGCAAAAGGGGAAATTAAAAAAGGCGAGGAGGGGATAAAAAGATTCAACGTTCCCAACGTAAAGCTGCCAAAAATTGAAGTGCCTAAACTTAACTTTAACTTCCACAACAAAGGAGAGGTGCCGCCTGAGTATCGGAAATATTTGGAATGGTTGAATGAAAGGAAAGAGGGAGAACCAAATCCATTTGTAAGGGCAGCTAAGGATGCTAAGAACACGGGTGAAAAGATTGTAAATGCCGTTTCTAACATTGCCAACCAAGAAGGGGGACCCGTCGTAAAAAGCGGCTTTGATTTGAAGAAATGAGTGTCCCCTTTTTATGTGTTTTCTTTACTGGTTCTTTCAAACTTCTTCTTGTATTCTTCTCTTCCTTTCCATAGGACATAAATCCCGAGTAAGCCCCAGAGAGTTAAAAGTATGCCCCCTTTATCAAGATAAACAAGCCCAAATATTACAAGGAGTAGTGATATAATAAAGCCTAACCACCAACCCAGCTTTGCACTTGTTTCAGTGTGCCCCAAAAGGACGGCCTGCTTTGCTACATAGTCTATGGGTTTCCCCTCTTCCTGCTTTGCGTCGCCTTTCTTTTTATTCTTCTCCACCAACAACCCAAGCAACTCCTCCCTCAACTTCTCGTCTTTGACCTCTTCCATAATCCTCTTTATCAGTTCCTTGTCGTCCATAGCTACCACCTCCTACAGTATTTATTTTAGTAAAGGTATAAGTATAATTTATGGTGTAGCAGTCCCTACAGGGTTAACTATCTCTTAGATAAAAGCAAAGAGGTTAGTTAACCCTCTGTGCTTAGTTAACCAAGCGTTCTGCAAGGGTTGGTTGACTCCCTCTACAGGGTTAACTAAGTTCATGCTTTTTGCATAAGAGTTAGTTAACCGTGGTTAATTATGTTTCCCTTCCTTTCGTGGGATTTAGTTAATTCGCAGGAAGTTTTTTAGCTCTATCTTTTCTCTCCGTGAACCACTCCACCTTAAAGCGGAGTTTCCTGTTTCGCAGAGGCTTTCGCCTCAGAAGATGGAGACTCCTTACGAACTTGGAGCTGATTCAAAAACCTCTCCACTTCTTGTGCCTTCTTTTTTGTCCTCTTGGCATATCTACCAATGTCCTATTCTCTTTCGCGTGTAGTCGTACCAGATTTCCTTTAGTTTGTCCTTAAGCCACTTGGCAGTTTTCTTTTCCTTTAGGAATGTCTCTATAGCTTCTGTGGCTTTTAGGGTAAGTTCTGTGTCTTGCTCATGGAATATGTTCCAAATACTACCCAGAATGTCCATGTAATAAAGGACAATGCTATCAAAGTAAAAGGCAAGGTAGTAGTCGCTAAAATCTTTGGCCAGCCTTTTGCCCAGTTCTGGCATAAGTTTCCTAATGTCGCTCATAGCTAAACCTCCAACCCTTATTATAGCCCTTCGCGAAGTTCTCGGATGCGTTAAAGAGAAAACAGCGGGCAAATTCCTCCACTTCTTGACTTCATCAATTTCATTTCAGCACCTTCACCAAATCAAACCATATTTTTCCTCTATTATACAAGTCAAGCACCTCTTCTTTGCTTAGCACTTGCCCTTCCTCAACTATGATGCTTACTCGAAAGATATACACATAATCGCCTGGTTTAAGTATTTTAGCGGCTCTGCCAACTGGCACTTCAATGTCAAGTAGTTTTGAGAGTATATCTGCGGTGTATTTGTCTCCGATTGAGGTTATAACACTAGCATTATTAAGCAAATACTTAACTACTAAACGGTCAACTTCTCGGTGGATCTCCACTGTTGCTGGGTTATGAAAAAACCAATGAAAACTAAATCCGTCGGTTAAGTAGATGTCTCCTGTTTTGCGGTCGCTGCCTATTTTGAATATCCCCCACATGGCTTCCTCTGGCTACATCTTATCAAGGTTTTGATGCGTGGTGTTATACCACAAACTGAGACGGAAATCAAGAGGTCAGGGAAGAAGAAGGGCTATATGGGTGTCCTACTCTATCTTTACTTCAAAAATCCCTCAACATCTTGTCTCAAGAAGTTGAAACTTTGAAAATAAAGAGGTTCAATACAGCAATTTCTGAAGTGCTTGACACTACATAACTTGAGCGTAGTCAAAGGTGGAACCAGATGGGCAATCTGGTGGGACTATAAAACACAACCCTTTTTCTGGATCATAGGTAAAGCCTGATGGACAAGAGGGAAGAGCTTCACAGATATTTTGGGAAAGTGAGTAGCCTTTTGGACATATATCTCGTAAAACCATTCTGGCATCCACAGTAATGATAGCAATACTATAACCGATAGGGATCATAAATTGAGCAGGTAGAAGAGCATTACAATATGGCCTTTGAACTGGGAAGAAACCTCTAACAGAGTATGTAGCTTTAGTATCAACATAGCAATAAAACGAACCAAGACTACCTGCAAAAAGTTGCCCTTCACAATAAGAGGGTTCTATACTATTATTACATCTCAATTCAACCCTCCTTGGTAGAACATTTCCTCCACTAATCCCGCATACAGCGAATAGAATCTCACATTTTTTTTGAGGGGAAGCTACACACTTTTTAAGAGAACTATTCCATGTTCCTTCTGAAGGACATGATGGAGTGATCTCACATCTTTTGGTGCTATGGCTATAGGTGGAACCAGCGGGGCATGTGCAAGACATATTAGCAGAAATGTAAAAATTCTTACCTAAGCTAACTCCTTCTGGGATGATGGTAAACATAAATAGCAAGATAAACAGAAAAATCTTGAAAACCCTTGCATCATGCTCAAACGTAAAACCCCTCATCTCACATCCCAGTTAAGAAGTGAGGACTACAAAAGTATAACCCAGAGACCTAAGGTAGGGACTATCCGAAGTTAAGCCTATGGATAGGAATAAACACCCCTAAATCTCCTGTGCATACTAAAATGAAATCTGAAGGAGGTGCCAAGATGTGTGTAATCATCTATAAGCCAGAGGGGGCTATTGTTAGCGACAGGCTGTTTGACGGGTGTTGGGAATTGTTTTCTCATGGGGGCGGATACGCAGTTTGGGAAAGTGGGAGATGGTTATACGAGAAGGGCTTTATGGAGAAGGAAGAGTTTTATGAAGCAGTCAAGGAATTCATTCACTCGGAAAACACAAGGGTAGTCCTACACTTTAGGTTTGCTACAGAGGATGCAGAGGGAAAGAGAAACATCCTCCCAGAATTCACACATCCCTTTGAAATCCAACTTCAGGACACAAAAGCCTTGCTATTTGTTAATGGGCGGTTCAGTGAGAGTTATAAAGGCATTGTGGGTGCACCAAAGGTGAAGAAGCTTGTAGAGGATATAAACCAGCTGAAACTCAAAAGATGGCAGTATGAGAAGCTTTTAGCAGAAGATGGACTACTTGAGGGCTTATTCCGATACAGAGGAGAAAGGGCAAGGCTTCTAACACTTTTTGAGGAAGACAAGGAACCTTTCTTTAGTCCAAAACCTCCAAAGGAATGGATAGAATACGATGGGCTGTTGCTTTCAAGGAAAGTCTTCAGCTGGTAGGTTGTCAGAAAGTGCCAAAAAGTTAGGTTATAGTATATAAGGGTATGGTAGCAGTTAGGAAGGAAAACAGGAGAGTGAGCCTTCCTAACAAGGGAGGGCTTTCTCTGGGGGGTCTTTTGGCCCATTATTACGAGGAGGTGGCCTAATGGCATACCTCTTCGTCTATGGCACCCTTAAAAGGGGTGGATCAAGGCATGGCCTTCTAAAGGGCTGTTCTTTCTTAGGTCGTGCCTTGGCAAGTGGCTTTGCCCTTTATGACCTTGGCGCCTACCCTGGGATGGTTCCCGGGGATGGGGTAGTGCGTGGAGAGGTCTACGAAATCCCAGAAGGGCTCCTTAGGGAGCTTGACTGGGTGGAAGGGGCTCCTTTCCTCTTCAGGAGGGAGCTCATTAAGGTGGTCCTTGAGGACCACACTCCTTTACGTGCCCACACCTATCTGTATAATAGAAAGGTGGAGGGTGCGGCTTTGGTGCCTTCCGGTGAATGGGAGGTATAAGAGGAGGTTCCCATGGGGGACCTTTTTAAAACCAAAAACAAAGGAGGTTCGGAAATGAGAAAGTCCTTGCTAACCATTCTTAGCTTAGCTTTAGCTCTCCCAAGTTTTGGGCAGGAAAGCGATAAACAGCAACGCTCACTCAGAGAGTTATTTTATTCGGGCTCAAGGCATCAATTTTTATTTGTTAGTCCTTCGGAAACGGAAACCCTCCTTGTAAAAAACTATTCTGGGGATTTTTCAATTTATCACGCAAAAGAAATTTGCCAAGCTTTAGGAGGAAAAGCGTACCTCGTTAAAGGTAAAAAAGTAGAAGGATTTGGTGGCAATTATGTGATTGAGGAGAAAATCCCTGCTGAAGAAAGGTCAGGATTTTTAGGCTTTCTAAAATCTGCTTGGGTGGATGGATATGCCCTTCCTACTCTGTGTGAGAAAGACGGCAAAGAAATATTCTTCTCTGAAACAGGTAGATGGATAGGAAATTGGTTTTATACCAACTATGGTTGTTATGTACATAGAGTTAGACACATTCCTGAACCGAAGATAACATCCTTTGAAATAGAAGACGGAGACAAAATAAAATCATCCAATTCTTTGTTCGAGTATCTTCAAGCGTTAAAAGCAAAGTTTCAAATCTTGCCTGATGGGTCATACAAAACTTCAGACAGTGCAGGAGAATGTGGTCCCTTTGATACATCTTATCTTAGAAAATCCGCAAACTATTGCTACCAAAAGGGTGGGACTTTCAAAAGAGCAGACGGACAGGATCTCAAGGAGTTAATCACAAAATTATTAACCACTGAACCACCTAAGAATGTCTATCCTGTAGATTTGTGGCTTAAAGAGTTTGACGGGCATACCTTTTACTGCGATGGTCCTGAAAAGTTTATGGTCTATGTAGAGGTGGATAAAGCGCGTAGAAAACCAGGTATCACTTCTGTTCCTTATGTTTTCTACTTTAGACAAGGTGTGGATAACGACCTTTTAGCAAAAGCTCAAGAAAAAATCAAAGAGGCACAAATGCAAGCTAAACCCGCTTCGGAAGATGTTCTTATTTCTATGATAAAGATGACCGCAAGCTCTAAAACACCCTCTATGCAGATAATAGGGCAAATGCGGTATGAGACTATCTATATGTATTCTGACGGAGGATGTGATTTAGTAGCACTTATCACAAGAGGGCCAGGGTATACACAGATAGACAACTTCAAAGTATGTCAAGATAGTGTTCAATCTATTGGCAGTTCCAATGATTTTGGAGCTCTCACTGTGTATAGTATAGATTGGAGAACCATATTGCCATTTTATAGGAACTGCAGATCTTATGGTAGAACTACAAGCCTTTACAGTGGATACAGAATTGATTGTAGAATTCCCAATCCACAACTTCCTTGCAATGGAGAGATCCTTATAACAAGAGATAACAAGCTTGTAGACTTTAAAGTGGAAAATATATGCAGGTGAATAGACCCTCGGCAGGGGCATCTTGCCCCTGTTTTACC
>Ga0308405_1000274_pt1 | contig 32067 bp, 32 predicted proteins | sample HotsprSampleMS13_FD_203473 | JGI IMG/M metagenome (GOLD analysis project Ga0308405, IMG submission 203473) | Hot spring phototrophic mat microbial communities from Mushroom Spring, Yellowstone National Park, Wyoming, United States - 20060912_MS13 ...
TGGGGGTCGTCCTTGTGGCCCATTGCCTGGAGGGCGTCGTCTATGATACAAAAGGCCGCTATGGTGCGCGAAAGCATAGCGGCCACTATTTTTTCTGGCCCAGGGGGTAGGTAGCAACTTGGGTTATTTTAAAGCCCGGCCCCGATCTCCAGGTGGGGGTTCGGGCGGCCTCCTTCCTCCGCCTCCCGGGCCTCAATCTTGCCCTTGATGCGCTTGAGGCGGAAGGTGTCCTCCCTTTCCCTCTGCTCCAGGACCTGCTGGATGAAGCGGATCTGCCCCCTAATCCCCGGGATCACCACCTGCTCCAGGGCGTTCACCCGCCGGGTGGTCTTCTTGATCTCCTCGCCCATCTTCTTGAGGCGGGTCTCGGTGTTGGCCACCTGGACCAGGGCCTCGGCGTAGCGGCGGAAGGCCTTCTGGGCCTCGAGGGTGTAGGCGGGGGTGCCCACGGGGGAAAGAAGGACCTCAGGGAAGGTGGCCTTGAGCCTAGGCACCTTGCTTCCCCAGACGTTTTCCACCTCCGCCTCTACTCCCTCCACCGGGGGCACGCCCAGGCTGGCCCCGGCCACGGCCTCGGGGCCGTCAAAGGCCTGGGCCAGAAGCAGGGCGGCGTAGGCCTCCTTGGCGGCCTGGTTCAGGGCCTTCCTGGCCTCCAAGGCCTCCCGCACCAGGCCGAAGAACTCGGCCACCAGGGCGTCCCGCTTCTTCTTCAAGAGGTCCACCCCCTTCTGCGCCAGGCGGAGCTGCCCCCGCCTTTGCAGAAGGTTCATCCGGGTGGGACTGACTTGGCTCATCTACCCCCCTTTAGTCCAGGGCCTGGGGCGCGCCCCAGATCTCCTCCAGCTTCTGCCCGTAGTACTTGCCGATGTGGTCCTTGGAGATCCGCTTGAGCTCGCCCTGGGGAAGCATGGAAAGGAGGGCCCAGGCGATCTGCAGGCTCTCCTCAATGGGGCGGTTCCGCTGGCCCTGGTTGATGAAGTGCCGCTCAAAGGCATCGGCGAACTGCAGGTAGCGGCGGTCGTTCTCCGTGAGGGCGTCCTCGCCGATGATGGCCACCAGCTTGCGGATGTCCACGCCGTTGGCGTAGGCGGAGTAGAGCTGGTCGGACACCTGCTTGTGGTCCTCCCGGGTCTTGCCCTTGCCCACGCCGTTGTTCATGAGCCGGGAGAGGGAGGGCAGGGGGTCAATGGGCGGGTAGACGCCCTTGCGGTGGAGCTCCCGGGAGAGCTGGATCTGCCCCTCGGTGATGTAGCCCGTCAGGTCGGGGATGGGGTGGGTGCGGTCGTCGTCGGGCATGGAGAGGATGGGGATCTGGGTCACACTCCCCTTCTTCCCCTGCACCACCCCGGCCCGCTCGTAAATGGTGGCCAGGTCGGTGTACATGTAGCCGGGGTAGCCGCGGCGGCCGGGGATCTCCTCGCGGCTGGCCCCGATCTCCCGCAGGGCCTCGCAGTAGTTGGTCATGTCGGTGAGGATGACCAGGACGTGGTAGTCGTGCTCAAAGGCCAGGTACTCGGCCACGGTGAGGGCCATGCGGGGGGTAAGGATCCGCTCAATGGTGGGGTCGTCGGCCTTGTTGAGGAAGAGGACCGAGCGGCTAAGAGCCCCCGTGCGCTCAAACTCCTGGATGAAGTAGGCGAGCTCCCGCTGGGTGATGCCCATGGCGGCGAAGACCACGGCGAAGGGCTCCTCCTCCTCCCCCTCCCCGGAGAGGTCGGGGCGCACCGTGGCCTGGCGGGCGATCTGGGCGGCGATCTCGTTGGCGGGGAGGCCCGAGCCGGAGAAGATGGGGAGCTTCTGCCCCCGCACCAGGGTGTTCATGACGTCTATGGTGGAGATGCCCGTCTGGATGAACTCCTCCGGCTTCCGCCGGGCCACGGGGTTCAGGGGAAGGCCCACGATGGGCAGACGCTTCTCCGGGGTGATGGGGGGAAGGCCGTCTATGGGCTTGCCGATGCCGTTGAAGCGCCGCCCCAGCATCTCCTTGGAAACCCCCAGCCGAGCCACGTCCTCCACCAGGCTGACGCTGGTGGTGGCCAGGTCCAGGCCCGTGGTCTCCTCAAACACCTGGATGACGGCGTACTCCTCGGAGACCTCAATGACCTGCCCCCCGCGGACCCGCCCGGAGCCGTCCTTGATGTCCACGATGGCCCCGTAGGCCAGGTCCTTGGCGTTCTCCACGAAGAGCAGGGGCCCCGAGATGTAGGTGATGCCCGTGTACTCCTTCTTCAAGAGGTCCATGCTTCCCTCCCTTAGGCCAGGGCCTTGAAGGCCCCCTCAATCTCCCTCATGGCCTCCTCAAAGTAGCGGGGGAACTCCTCCTCGTTCACGTAGCGGGCCCGGCCGATGCGCTCAATAACCGGGAGGGCCAGGATCTCGTCAATGTTCACCCCGCGGCGGATGGCCGCCTCCGCCTCCTTGTAGAGGGTGAGGATCATCTTCATGATGCCGTAGGCCTTGCCCATGGAGCAGTAGGCATCAATCTCGTGGTAGGCGTTTTGCTGGAGGAAGTCCTCCCGGATGATGCGGCCCACCTCAATGACCAGGCGCTCGGCGTCCTGCAGGGCATCGGGCCCCACCAGCTGGACGATCTCCTGGAGGCCCGCTTCCCTCTGGAGGAGCTCGGAGATGGCGTCCCGGAGCTCGGGGTAGTCGGGGGCCACGTTTTGGCGGTACCAGGGGTCCAGGGCCCCGGTGAAGAGGCTATAGGAGCCGTTCCAGTTGATGGCCGGGAAGTGGCGGCGGAAGGCCAAGGAGGCGTCCAGCCGCCAGAAGGCCCCCACGATGCGCAGGGTGGACTGGGTCACGGGTTCGGACATGTCCCCGCCCGGGGGGGAGACGGCCCCCACGATGGTCACCGCCCCCTCCTCGCCCCCCAGGGTGATGACCTTGCCGGAGCGCTCGTAGAAGGCGGCGAGCCTGGCCGCCAGGTAAGGGGGGTAGCCCTCCTCGGCGGGCATCTCCTCGAGGCGGCTAGAGATCTCGCGCAGGGCCTCGGCCCAGCGGCTGGTGGAGTCGGCCATGAGGGCCACGGAGAAGCCCTGGTCGCGGAAGTACTCGGCGATGGTCACCCCCACGTAGATGCTGGCCTCGCGGGCGGCCACGGGCATGTTGGAGGTGTTGGCGATGAGCACGGTCCGGTGCATGAGGGGGCCCCCGGTCTTGGGGTCGGTGAGCTCGGGGAACTCCACCAGCACGTCCGTCATCTCGTTACCCCGCTCCCCGCAACCCACGTAGACCACCACGTCGGCGTTGGACCACTTGGCCAGGGACTGCTGGGTCACGGTCTTGCCGCTGCCGAAGGGCCCAGGGATGGCCGCCGTTCCCCCCATGGCCACGGGGAAGAGAACGTCCAGGATGCGCATCCCCGTGAGGAAGGGGGTGTTGGGGTCCAGCTTGCGCTGCATGGGCCGGGCGCGGCGCACGGGCCAGGTGTGGTACATCTTGAGCTCGGTGCCGTCCTCCAAGACCACCACCGGCTCCTCCACCGTGTACTCCCCGGCGGGCTTCACCTCCTTGACCCGGCCCTTCACATCCGGGGGCACCAGGATCTTGTGGGTGAAGCCGAACTCGGGAACCGTGCCCAGGACCATGCCCCCCTTGACCTCGTCCCCGGGGCTCACCCTAGGGGTCCAGGCCCACTTCTTCTCCCGGTCCAGGGCGTGAACCACCACGCCCCGGGTGATGTAGATGCCGGTCTTTTCCTGGATACGCTCCAGAGGACGCTGGATGCCGTCGTAGATGCCGTTGAGCATCCCGGGGCCCAGTTCCACCGCCAGAGGAAGCCCGGTGGAGACCACGGGCTCCCCCACCTTGAGGCCGGAGGTGTCCTCGTAGACCTGGACGAAGGCGGTATCCCCGTCCAGCCGGATGATCTCCCCCACCAGACCCTCGTGGCCCACCTTGCAGATGTCGTACATGCGGGCCCCGAGCATTCCCTTGGCGATCACCGCCGGGCCCGCGATCTTCTCAATCACCCCTTGGATCATCTTCCCTCCATTCTACAGCTTGATGTCAAAGCCGATGGTCCTGCGCACCAGCTCCCGCATGTAGCCTTCCACATCGGGGTTTTGGAAGGCCTCCCTCAGGCCCGCTATGGGGAGAAGGACGGGGAGGTCCTTCCCCCGCATGAGCCGCTCCACCGCCCTTTCAGGCTCGGGGAGGAGGTCCCCTTCCACGGCCACCAGGGCGTACTGGCCGCTTTGCACCAGCTCCTCCAGCTTGGCCTTGGCCTCCTCGGGAGTACGGGCCGGGTAGGCCTCGAGGCCCGAAAGCCTAAACCCCTGGGCGGCCTCGGGGTCGGCGATCACCGCAATCCTCATGCGCAGGTCACCTCCTCCTCCACCTGGGCCCGGGGCAGGCCGAAGTAGGCCCTCCGGGCCAGGAGCCGAAGCCGCATGGCCTCCCACTCCCTTTCCTTCACGTAGGCCAGGACCAGCCCCGCCCCCAAGGGGTCCGTGGCCCCCTTCTTGGCCTCCCTGAGGAGGAGGCAACGAAGGTGCCGCTCCAGCTCCTTCAGGTCCCGCACGCCAGAAAGCCCTCCTAAGGGCGTGCCAGATAGCTCGTCCAAGACGGCGTAATCCCCCTCCAGAAGCCGGGCAAAGCGCACCCGGTCCACAAAACGCCCGCCGCGGATGAAGAGCGCCTCGGGGGAGACCTCCTGGCCCTGAAGCTTGAAGGCGGTGCGCAGGTTCTCGGCGTCCACCTCGAGGGCCAGGTAATCCCTTAAAGAGGGCTCCTCTAGGACCTTAACCCCCTTGACCACGTCCTCAAAGAAGCGCTTGGCCAGAAGGGCCTCCACCCGGGCCAGGTCCTGGGTTTCCCGCAAGACCCCCCTGAGGGCCCGGGCCAGGGGGTGGCCGGGGACGGCGAGCACCTGGGCCATCCCCAGGGCGTCCTGGGCCTCGTAGGCCTGCCGCCAGAGCTCCTCCTTCAGGGTACCGGGCAGGAGGGGCACCTCCTCAAAGGGGCGGCCCGTGGTCTTGGCCCTTAGGAGGGCCTGCAGGTTGGCCAGGTCCTGGCGCAGGAGGAGGAGGCGCACCGCCTCCCGGGTCTCCCCGGTCGCCAGCCGGGGCAGGTCCCCCAGGAGCCTGGCCTGGGCGCGGGCGATGGCCCGGTCCACCTCGGAAAGACCCTGCCCAGCCAGGTCTTGGCCGTAGACGCTTTCCGAAAGGAGGCGCAGGAAGTCGGGGAAGGGCAGGTCCAAGGCCTCCTGGAAGAAGCTCTCCTTCAGGAGGGTCTGCCGCCTGGCCCGCACCCGGGCGTTCAGGTAACCGAAGTCGTCCGGCATGGCCTAGCCCCAAAGCGCCTGGGCCACCTTGGAGGAAAGGGCATCCCACGCCCTCTCCAAGCGGCTTTCCAGGGCGTTTTCCACCTGGGCCTTTCCCCCCTTGCCGATGGCCCGCACGCCGAGGAGCAAGGAAGGATCGGCCCTGAGCTCCAGGCCCCGCTCCTTGGCCAGGGCCTCGAGGTGGGGAAAGTTCAGGGAATGGGTGGCCAGGGCCTCAGGCTCGGGCAAGGCGGCCAGGGCCTCCAAGGCCAGCTTCCCCACCACCTCGGGCCACTCGGGCCTCTCGGGAAGCCCCTTTAAGACCTCAAAGACCCGGGCCTTCACCTCCGCCAGGACCTCCCCCTTGGCCTCGGCGCGGGCGGTGGCGAGGAGGAGCTCCCCGGCGCTTTCGGTGCGGCGGAGGGCCGCTTGGAAGGCGGCCTCCAGGGACCGCTTCTTGCCTTCCAGGAGGGTCCTGGCCTTGGCCTCGGCCTCCTCCCTTAGGGCCTCCGCCTTGGCCCTGGCCTCGGCCAGGAGGGCCTGGATCTCCGCCTCTACCTCCTGGCTTAGAATGGCTTCTAGTTTAGACATCTTCCCTCCTTGGGAAAGGGCCAAGCCCTGGGAAGGGCCTGGCCCCAGAAGCCCCTTAGAGCCTTCCGTTCAGGATGAAGGCGATGAGCAGGCCGAAGATCACCAGGGTCTCGGGCAGGAGGAGGAAGATCAGGGCCGTACCGAAGTTGCCCCGGTCCTCGGCGATGGCCCCCACGCCCGCCGCACCGATGCGGGCCTGGGCCACGCCCGTGCCCAGGGCGGCTAGGCCCACGGCCAGGCCCATGCCCACGGCGATGAGGCCGCGGTCCAGACCGCCGGAGGCCGCCGCTTCCTCCGCCGCCAAAGCCAGAGCGCCGAAAACCGCCACCAGCAAGAGAACCAGAAGCTTCTTCATCTCTTTCCCTCCCTATTGCGTCTCGCGGACGCTTTTGAACGGCCGGTAAGGCCTGCCGTTCTCCTCGTAGAAACCGAACTTGGTGAAGAACTCCACCCAGATGAGACGGATAGGCTGGAGCATGTGCCCCAGGGTGGTGAGGAGGAGGATGAGGAGGTGCAAAAGCCCCGCCACCACGATGCCCAGGAGCACGCCCACAAGCCCGAGTTTATCCGCTATGGCGAAGCCCACGTCGGTGAGGAGTCCCGCCAGAATCCCTGCGGCGGCCCCCACGGCGTAGATACGGATGTGGGAGAGGATGTGCCCCGCCTGGGTGAAGATCTCCGGGATCATGAGCCAGATGCGGCTCATGAGGACCGCGAGCAGGAAAACCGCAAAGCCCAGGTACATGAGGAGGCTGAGCCAACCCGCCTGGAGGTTGCCCAGATAGGCCGCAGCCAGGGCCATGATGCCCAAAAGCCCGCCCGTATACCCCACGCCCTCCCAGAAGTGGCCCATGTGCCGGTGCTTGAGGCCCAGATAGGCCCTGAGCAGAAGACCCCAGAGGACCATCACCACCCCGAAGGCCACGGAGAGGAGGATGAGGAGGTTGGCGGTCTTGGCGGTGTCAATGCGGTGGATGAGGATGGGGATGAGCCCCGGGTGCTCGGGGGTGCCGAAAACCTTTAGATGCTCCAGGAAGGTGCCGAAGAACTCCCCGTAGATGAGGCCCCAGATCACGGTCCAGAAGATCATCCAGTTGAGGATGTAGACCAGCTTGGAAAGGACCGGGGGCTTGAGCCGGAGAGCGAAGAGGTGGATGACCAGGGGTTCACCCCGCTTCACGTAGCCGGAAAGCCAGCGCCCCAGGAGGAGGAAGAGGAGGGCGTAGCCGATATCCCCCACGATCATCCCGAACCAGAAGGGGAAGAAGATGGGGACCACCGGGGTGGGGTCAATGCTGCCGTACTTGGGGGTGTTGAGGAAGCCCACCAAAAGCTCAAAGGGCTTGGCCCAAGGAGGGTTGTCCAGGGTCACGGGGATGCGGTCCGCCTCGTGATGCTCGTCCACGGGCTCAAAGGCGTAGACCACCTCCTCCTTGTGGCGGGCCAGGGCCTCCTCCACCTTGGGCTTGGCCTTCACGGGCACGTACCCCAGAAGGCCGAAACCAAACCGCCCCGAGGCCAGCTCCTCCAGGGCCTTAAGCCGGGCCACCTCGTCCCTGGCCCGGGTCCAGAGGCTTTGCAGGGTGGAGGTGGCCTCCTGGGCCAGCTTGAAGAGGGCCTGGCGCACCTCGGAAAGCTCCTTAGGGGCGTTTTCAGCCCGCTCCCTTAGCCTCCTCGCCACCTCGGAAAGGACCAGATCGGCATAGGCCCCGCTCAGGCGGAGCTCCGCCATCCCCGCCCGGGAGAGGGCAGCCTTGGCCGCCTCCTGGTCCTTGCGGTGAACCACCAGGAGGGCGGCGAGCCCCTTGCTGTAGGGCTCCGTGGCCAGGATAAAGCGGTCTTCCAGGGCCTTTTTCAGGGACTCCTCCACCAGGGGGAGCTCCTTTTCCGTGAGGAGGAAGGGCATGACCCGGAAGAAGGGGCTCTTGTCCAAGCCCTGGGCCATGCTGGAAAGCTTCTCCAAGGGCTCCAGGTAGGCCTGGGCCAGGGAAAGCTCCTCTTCCAGCTCCTGGCGCTGGCGGGTGAGGCCCTCGGCGTGGCCCTGGATGGGGGCCAAGGCCTTTTCCGCGGCCACGAGGCCCTCAGGGAAGGCCCGTGCGGGCTCAGCCTCCCGGCCCAGAAGGGCCAGGGTATGCTCCGCTCCCGCGGCCACCCCCTCCCAGCGCCTCAGTTCCTCCCTCTCCTCAGAGGAAAGTTTGTACTCGGAAAGCGCCTCCACCCGGAGGGTCTCCAGGTGGACCACCCCCGCCTGCTGCAGGCTCTGGAGAAGCTCCTTGGCCCGGCCCTTGGGCCCGGCCAGAACCAGCTTCTCCATGGGGACGATCACGGCAAGACCTCCTTTAGGACGAGGCCCACCGCCTCCTCCAGGCGGGGCTTGGCCTTCTCCTTCACCGCCAAAGCCTCGGCCTCCGCCTGGGTCCGGTAGCGGGCCAGGAGGGCCTCGGTCTCCCTGGCCTCCTTCTCCCGGTACTCCGCCTCCAGGGCTTTGGCCTTGACCTCCGCCTCCGCCAGGAGGGCCTTGGCCTCGGCCTCGGCCCGCCTAAGGAGCTCCTCCGCCTCCTTCTTGGCGGCCTCGAGGCGGGCCAGGAGTTCCTTCTCCTTCTCCGCTAGGCTTCTGATAAGTCCCAGGCCTCCCATTGCCCCTCCCTATGTGAAAAGATACGCAAACCACACACGCCGGCCATGATACCGGCCCCCGGGGCAAGCGTCAACCAACCCCGCCTAAGTATACTTAGGCGATGCGGATTCTCGTCAACGAACGCGGCGCGGAAAGGTTACTTTCCCGCCACCTCTGGGTCTTCCGGCGCGACGTGCTCGCTGGCCCCGATGCCCCTGGACTCTTTCCCGTTTACTGGGGCAAGCGCTTCCTGGCCCTGGCCCTCTACAACCCGCAAAGCGACCTCACGGTGCGGGCCTTCCGCTTCCGCCCGGCGGAAGATCCGGAAAGGGCCCTCCTGGAGAACCTGGCGAAGGCCCTGGCCCGCCGCCTAAAGGCCCTGGAGCGGGAACCCGAGGGAGGCTTCCGCCTGGCCCACGCGGAAGGGGACTTCCTTCCCGGCCTGGTGGCGGACTACTACGCAGGCCACGTGGTGGTGCAGAGCACCGCCTACGCCTGGGAGGCCCTTTTGCCCCAGGTGGCGGAAGCCCTCAGGCCCTACGCCAAGAGCCTCCTGGCCAAAAACGACGCTAAGGCCCGGGAGCTGGAGGGCCTGCCCCTCTACGTGCGCCCCCTCTTCGGCGAGGTGCCCGAGCGGGTGTTGGTCAAGGAGGGAAGGGTACGCTACTTGGTGGACCTTTTGGGGGGCCAGAAAACGGGGGCTTTCCTGGACCAGAGGGAAAACCGCCTCCTCATGGAGAAGTTCCAGGGGGAAAGAGCCCTGGATGTGTTCAGCTACGCCGGGGGCTTTGGTCTGCACCTAGCCCTGGGCTTCCGGGAGGTGGTGGCGGTGGACACCTCAGGAGAGGCCCTGGCCCGGGCGGAGGAGAACGCCAGGCTCAACGGCCTCTCCTTAAAGACCGTGGAGGCCAACGCCTTTGACCACCTAAGGGCTTTGGAGAAGGCGGGGGAGCGCTTTGACCTCATCGTCCTGGACCCGCCCGCCTTTGCCAAGGGGAAAAAGGACCTGGAAAGGGCCTACCGGGCCTACAAAGAGGTGAACCTCAGGGCCATCAAGCTCCTCAAGGAGGGAGGGGTCCTGGCCAGCGCCAGCTGCAGCCACCACCTCACGGAACCCCTTTTCTACCAGATGCTCACCGAGGCCGCCCAAGACGCCCACCGGGTCCTTAGGGTCCTGGAGAAGCGGGACCAGCCCTGGGATCACCCCGTTCTCCTCAACCATCCGGAGACCCACTACCTGAAGTTCGCCCTGCTAGAAGTTCTCTGAGCCGCTCCGCCACCGGTTCCACTTCTTCCAAGGCAAGGGGCAGGCGTTCCCCGCTCTTCAGGAGCAGGACCAAGGCCCACCGCCCCCGGGACAGAGGCCCTGCTGGCCAGTAGACCGTCTCTAGCCCTCCTATCTCCTCCAGGCCGATCCGCCGCCCCAGGCCCAAGGGAGGAAGGAGGCGCAGGTGGTCGGGGAAGAGGAGGAGCCGCCACCCCCGGAAAAGCCGCCACCAAGGGTAGAGGAAAAGGGCGGCCCACCAGGGGACCTCCCCCAGGAGCCAGGCCAGGGCCAGGCCTCCCACCCCCAGGGCAAAGGCCAGGGGGAAAGGCGGGAATAGGGCACCTCCAGGAGGGGCACGGCCCCATTATGGCGGTAAACTGAGGGAGTGGAGAAGGACCTTTTGGAAGCCCTAGGCCAGCACCTGGTGTGGCGCATCGGCCGGGCGGAGGAGGAGGAGATGCTGGTGGTGCGGGTGGGCCTGGCCTTGGCCACGCCCCGCTTCCGAGAGCTTCCCCGGCTTTTAAACATCCCCGATCTGGAGGTAGCCCGCTTGGCCCAGGAAGGGCGGGTGCGGGTGGAGTGGGTGGAGGGATGAGGGCCCACCTGGAACTCCACCTCAACGAGGAGCGCCCCGCGGGGCTTCCCCTGGAGCTTTCCTGGGAGGGGAACCTCCTCAAGGGGACCCTGCGCCAGGCCAATCCGGTTTTCGGCGAGGTGGTCCTCCCCTTCCAGAGCCGCCTCGAGGGCTCCCGCCTCACGCCCCTTCCCCTTCCGCCCCCCTCTTTAGAGGTGGGCGGAGAGGTTCTGGAGCAAGGCGAGGGCCTCCTCCTCAGGCTAGAGGTGGGCCTCTCCCTCCCCGAGGCCAGGACCTGGGGAGAGCGGGCCTTCTTCCACCTCCTTGGGGCCATCCTCCTGCGCCACTTGGAAAGGACCCTTTCCCAAAAAGGGCCGGTCGGGGTATAGTGGCAGAAAAGGAGGTGCGTATGGTAGAAGTGCGGTATCTGGGCCACTCGGCGGTGCTCCTTTCCCACGGCCAAACCCGCATCGTCATAGACCCCTTCCTCACGGGAAACCCCATGGCGGCCATGGGGGTAGCGGAAGTGCAGGCGGACCTGATCCTGGTTACCCACGCCCACGGGGACCACTTCGGGGACAGCGTGGCCCTCTCCAAAAAGGGCGGGGTGGTGGTCTCCACCTTTGAGATCGCCACCTATGCGGAAAAGCACGGGGCCAAGGCTGTTCCCATGAACATCGGGGGCACCTACCGCTTTTCTGGGGGCCTCGTCAAGTGGTTCCCCGCCTGGCACTCCTCTAGCTTCCCCGACGGCACCTACGGGGGCATGCCCATGGGGGTGGTGGTGGAGCTAGGGGGCAAGCGCATCTACCACGCCGGGGACACCGCCCTCTTCTCCGACATGAGCCTCATCGGGGAGCTGGGCCTGGACCTCGCCCTCCTCCCCATCGGGGACCACTTCACCATGGGGCCCGAGGACGCCCTAAAGGCCCTGGACCTCCTCAAGCCCAAAAGGGTGGTCCCCATTCACTACAACACCTTCCCCCCCATAAAGCAGGACGGGGAGGCCTTCGCCCAAAAGGCCCGGGAGAAGGGCGTGGAAGGGCACGCCCTGAAGCCTGGAGAGGTGCTGGTCCTTGACTAGCCTGAAGCGCAAGGACTTCCGGCTTTTGATGCTCCTGGGGCTTGGGCAGACGTCCCAGGTCTACCTGGCGGAGGCCCCGGGCCTGGGCCAGGTGGCCCTGAAGCTCCCCAGAAAAGAGGTGCGCCAGGACCCAAGGCTCGCGGAGAGGTTTGCCCGGGAGGTCTCCCTTTCCCTCTCCCTGAAACACCCCCACCTGGTGCAGGGTCTGGCCGGGATCCCCTTCGGGGAGGAGATCTTCCTGGCCTTGGAGTACTTTCCCCAGGGGACCCTCGAGGCCAGGCTCCTGGAGAGCCGCCTGCCCTTGGAGGAGGCGGTGAAGGCGCTCACCCAGGTAGGGGAAGCCCTCCTCTACCTCCACCAGAAGGGCCTCCTCCACCAGGACGTGAAGCCCTCCAACGTCTTCGTGGGGGACGGGGTCTATAAGCTCGGGGACCTGGGCACCCTGAGGCCCATCCTGGACCGGGGCGCAGAGTACGCGGGAAGCCCCCACTACCTGGCCCCGGAGCTCTTCCTGGGGGGGCTCCCCAGCGAGAAGAGCGAGGCCTACGCCTTCGGGGTCATGGCCTACGAGCTCCTCACCGGCAAAAGGCCCTTCGAGGGGGAAACCCTGGAGGAGCTGAGGGACGCCCATCTCTTCCTCCCCCCGCCCCCCACCGACCTCCCCCCCCGCCTGGACAAGGCCTTGCGGCGGCTTCTTTCCAAAAAACCCGAGGAGCGCCTTGACCTCAAGGCTTTTCTGGATATCCTGCGCTCCCACCAAGGGCCGCCCGAACCGCAAAACAACCCCCCACCCAAGAGGCGCTTTCACTTTTGGAAGTAAGGAGGAACCCCATGGAACCCGTCTGGTATCCCTCGGCCGAGCAGGTGCGGGACACCCGGCTTTTTCGCTTCATGGAAACCCTAGGCTTTGACGCCTACGAGGCCTTTTACCGCTACAGCGTGGAGGAGGCCGAGGCCTTCTACCACGCCTTCTTCACCCACCTGGCCATCCCCTGGCGCACCCCCTACACCCTGGTCATGGAGGGTAGCTTTCCCTTCCCCCGCTTCTTCGTAGGGGGGAGGCTGAACCTGGTGGAGGCCGTCCTGCGCCACGACCCTGAGCGCCCCGCCCTGGTCCACGAGGGCGAGGACGGCCGGGTGCGAAGCCTCACCTACGGGGAGCTCAGGGCCGAGGTGGCCCGGGTGGCCGCCGGGCTAAAGGCCCTGGGGGTAGGGCGGGGGGATCGGGTGGGGCTCTGGCTTCCCATGGGCCTCGAGGCCGCCACCCTCCTCCTGGCCACCGCCTGGGTGGGGGCCATCGCCATCCCCATCTTCTCCGGTTACGCCGCCGAGGCGGCCAGCGTCCGCCTCAAGGACGCCGAGGCCAAGCTCCTCGCCGTGCAGGACGGCTTCCAGAGGCGGGGAAGGCGGGTGGAGCTCCTCCCCGAGGCGCGCAAGGCCCAAGGGCTTTCGGGAACGGAAAAGCTCCTGGTGGTGCGCCGCCTGGGCCTTCCCCTGGCGGCGGGGGAGGCCGACTACCGGGAGCTCTTGGGCGAGGCCTTCCCCCCGGAGGAGATGGAGAGCATGGACCCCTTCATGCTCATCTACACCTCCGGCACCACCGGCCGCCCCAAAGGCACGGTCCACTACCACGCGGGCTTCCCCCTGAAGGCCGCCTTGGACCTGGCCCTCCTCTTTGACCTGAGGGAGGAGGACCGCCTCTTCTGGTTCACCGACCTGGGCTGGATGATGGGCCCCTGGGCCATCCTGGGGGGGCTCATCCTGGGAGGGACGGTCTTCCTCTACGACGGGGCGCCGGACTACCCGGGCCCGGACCGCCTCTGGCGCATGGTGGCCGCCCACCGCATCACCCACCTGGGCCTCTCCCCCACCCTGGTGCGGGCCCTCATCCCCTTCGGGGAAAGCCCTCTGGAGGCCCACGACCTCTCCTCCCTACGGGTCCTGGGCTCCACCGGGGAGCCCTGGAACCTGGAGGCCTACCTCTGGTTCTTCCAAACCGTGGGGAAGGAGCGCCTCCCCATCGTCAACTACTCCGGCGGTACCGAGGTGGCGGGAGGGATTCTGGGCAACGTCCTCCTCAAGCCCATCAAGCCCATGGGCTTCAACACCGCCGTGCCCGGGATGAAGGCCGCGGTCTTGGACGAGGAGGGGAGGCCCGTGGTGGGGAGGGTGGGGGAGCTCGCCGTCCTTGCCCCCTGGCCGGGGATGACCCAGGGCTTCTGGCGGGACGAGGCCCGCTACCTGGACACCTACTTCGCCAAGGCCCCCGGGGTCTGGGTCCACGGGGACCTGGCCCTCCTGGACGAGGAGGGGCACTTCTTCATCCTGGGGCGCTCCGACGACACCCTGAAGGTGGCGGGCAAGCGGGTGGGCCCCGCCGAGGTGGAGACCGCCGCCACCCGCCACCCCGCCCTGAGGGAGGCGGCGGCCATCGGGGTCCCCCACCCGGTGAAGGGGGAGGCCATCGTCCTCTTTGCCGTGCTGAAGCCGGGCTTCTCCCCCTCCGAGGACCTGGCCCTCGAGGTGGCGGAGAAGGTGGCCGAGGCCCTGGGCAGACCCCTCCGCCCCGAGCGGGTCCTCTTCGTCCCCGACCTGCCCAAGACCCGGAACGCCAAGGTGATGCGCCGGGTGATCCGGGCCGCCTTCTTGGGCCAGGACCCCGGGGACCTCTCCGCCCTGGAGAACCCCGAGGCCGTCCGGGCCATCCAGGAGGCCGCCCAAGGATGAGGGTCCTCGCTCTCCTCCTCTTGGGGGGCCTCGCCCTGGCCGCCTCCCTGGACGAGGCCCGCGCCCTCTACGCCCGGGGGGAGATGGAAGGGGCCCTGGCCCGCCTAAAGCCCCTCCTTTCGGGCTACGACCCCCCGGAGGAGGCCCTCCTCCTTGCGGGCTTCGCCCACTACCGCCTGGGGCAACTGGAGGAGGCCCTTTACCCCTTCGCCCGCCTGGTGGGGACCCTGAAAGGGGGGCCGGAGGCCCTCTATGGCTTTGGCCTGGCCTTAAGGGCCCTGGGGGACCTCGAGGGGGCAAGAAGCGCCCTGGAGGAGGCGCTTCGGCAGGGCTACGGCGACGCCGAGCCCGTCCTCCGTACCCTCCCGCCCCCTTCCCCACCCGCCCCCAAGGCCCGAAAGGCCCCGCCCCCCTTCCGGGCCGAGAAGGGCCGGTTCTGGGTAGAGGGCAAGCCCTTCCAAGTCCGGGGGGTGAACCTGGGCGTGGCCCTGCCAGGCCGCTTCCCAGCGGAGTTCCCGGAGGAGGTCTGGCTCTACCGGGCCTGGCTGGAGCTCCTCTCCGCCATGGGGGCCAACGCCGTCCGGGTCTACACCCTCCTGCCTCCCGCCTTCTACCGGGCCCTCCTGGGCCACAACCTGACCCACCCCAAGAGGCCCCTCTACCTCTTCCAGGGCGTCTGGACGGAACTCCCCGAGGAGGAGGGCTACGGGGACTGGGAGGGCCCCTTCCTGGAAAAGTTCCTCCTGGAGGGGCGGGAGGTCCTGGACGCCCTCCACGGCAACCTCCGCCGCCCGCCCAAGCCCGGCCACGCCCACGGGGACTACACCGCCGACGTCTCCCCTTGGACCCTGGGCCTTTTGGTGGGGCGGGAGTTTGAGCCCTACTCCGTGGAAGCGTACGACAGAAAGCACCCCGGCCGAAGCTACTGGGGGCGGTTCCTCGAGGCCCTCCCCGGGGCCAGCCCCTTCGCGGCCTATTTGGCCGAGGTCCTGGACCGCCTGGCCCAGTACGAGTGGGAGGCCTACGGGAGCCTGAGGCCTTTGGGCTTCGTCAACTGGCCCACCCTGGACCCCCTCACCTGGGAAAGCGAGGCTAGCTTCCAGGAGGAGTACCGCCTGAGGAAGGCGCGCGGGGAAAGGGTGGAGCCCCCTCGGGCAGGCCCCCTCCATGAAGAGGACACCGTGGTCCTGGACCCCACCCACCTGCGCCCTGCCCCCAATAGCCCCACGAGCCTCTTCGCCGCCTACCACGTGTACCCCTACTACCCCGACTTCCTGGTCAACGAGCCGGGCCTGGAAGGGGGGCGCTACCGCAAGTACCTGGAGCGCCTCAAGGCCCACCACGGGGAGATGCCCCTCCTCATCGCCGAGTTCGGCCTCCCCACGAGCCGCGGCCTCGCCCACTTCCACCCCGAGGGGTTCCATCACGGGGGGCTCTCGGAGGAGGCCCAGGCGGAAGGGGTGGCCGCTCTCTGGCAGGACATCGCCGCCTTAGACCTGGCAGGAGGGCTCGTCTTCGCCCTTCTGGACGAGTGGTTCAAGAAGAACTGGCTCTTCATGGACCTGGAATACCCCCCGGAGCGGGACCCCCTATGGCACAACCTCCTGGACCCCGAGGAGAACTACGGGCTTCTCGCCGCCACCGCCAAGGGCGCCTTCCGCCTGGACGGCAACCCCGAGGAGTGGGAGAGGGTGCCCTTCCTCCTCCGGGAGGAGGGCCGCTTTCTCAAGGCCCACGCCGATCCCGAGTACCTCTGGCTCCTCTACCGAGGCCCCCTCCCTCTGAAGGTTTACCTGAACACGGTTCCGGGAGGGGTCCAAGTGGCCGAGGGCTTCGGGGCCGAGTTCTCCCTTGAGGTGGGGCCTAATGGGGGAAGGCTCCTCGTGGAGAAGGGGTACTACCCCTACGAGGAGCTTTCCCACGGCCTTCCCGGGACCGAGTACCTCCACTTCCGGGGCTTCACCAAGCCGGGGGAGGGGCCTTTTGTGCCCTTCGTCCTGGAGCCCAACCGCCGCCGCACGGGCCGGGACGGCACCGACTACCCCCGCAAGACCTACGAGCTGGGAGCGCTGAGGCGGGGGGAGGACCCCTTGGGCGCCCGCGACCCTACCGCGGACTACGCCCTGGGGCCCGAAGGGCTTCTGGAGGTGCGCCTTCCCTGGGGCATGCTCCTCCTCACCGACCCGAGCCGCCCCACCGCCTGGTACGCTCCCGAACCCATCCCCATAGAGGGCGTAAACCTCCTCCTGGAAGGGGGAAAGCCCCTCCGCTTCGCCTGGACCCCCTGGGAGGCTCCTCCCTTCGCCTTGCGGCTCAAGCCCCTCTACTTCCGCCTACAAGCCCTCTGGCGAGGGCCCTGAGGGGCAGGCCCAGAAGAAGGGCCGCCAGCAAAAAGAGGAAAAGGCCCCCCAGGCCCCCAAGGACCAGGGGAAGGAGGGCGCCTTTGGGCGTGGCGGCGGGAAAGTAAACCCCGAGAAAGAGCCCGGGAACCGCCGCGAGGAGCCCCGCCAGAAAGGCCTTGAGGACGTAGAGCGGGGCGTAGCCCACCGCCACCCCCTCCCGGCGCAACAGGGCCAGGTAAAAGCAAAGGCCCAGATACCCCGCCAGGGCGGTGGCCAGGTTGAGGAGGAAGAGGCCCGCATCCCTTAGGAGCCAGTAGCCCAGGGTGTTGGCGAGGAAGACCAGGGCGCTGGCCATGACCGCCTCCCGCACCTTCCCCAGGGCGTAGAGGCCCCTTAGAAAGAGGGTGTTCACCCCCCAGGGCAGAAGGGCCAGGCCCAGGGCGGCAAGCACCAGGGCGCTGTAGGTCCGGTTCTCCGGGGTGAGGGGGCCAAAGAGGCCAAAGAGGAGGACCACCACGTAGGGGGCGAGGCCCGTGAGAAGCCCGCCTAAAAGGGCCAAAACCAGGCTCAGGCGCTCAAAGGGGCCTCTAAGGAAGCTGGCAAGCTCCTCTCCCTTCAGCGTGCTCATCCGGGGGAAGAGGGCGATGGCGGGGCTGGTGGCGAAGAGGCCCAGGGCCATCTGGAAGACCACCTCGGCGTTGTAAAAGCCCGTGACCGCCGCCTGAGGGTAGCGGGTGAGGATGTTGGTGAGGACCAGGTTCAAAAACTGCCGCAAGGAGGTGGTGAAGGCGAAGGGCCCCATGCGGAGGAGAGCGGGGAGAAAGGCCCGGTGCCAACCCCACTCCAGGCGGAAGCCCCGGAGGAAGGGGAGCTGGACCAGGGCCTGCACCAGCCCCCCCAGGGCCACGGAGAGGCCCAAGGCCGTGGGGTCCCCGGGGAAGAGGGCCATGAGGCCGATGGCCACCAGGTTGAAGGCCACGGGGCCCAGGGCGTAGGGCAGAAAGCGCTCCTCGGCCTGGAGGAAGGCGGAGAAGAGGGCCGCCATGGAGATGCCCAGGAGAAAGGGGAGAAGAAGCCGAGTCAGGTAGACCACCTGCTGAAAGCTCTCCCCTTCCCTTAGGTGGCTTCCCGGGGCCACCAGAAGCCCCGCCACCCACGGGGCCAGGAGGTAGCCCAGGCCCAGGACCAAGAGGTTGACGCCCAGGAGAAAGGCGGCGAAGCGGCGGGCGAAGGCCTGGGCCTCCTCGGGAGGGAGGCTCTTTAAGAGGGGGATCAGGGCGTTCTGCACCGCCCCCTCGGCGAGGAGCTCCCGAAGGAGGTTCGGCACCCGGTAGGCCACGTTGAAGGCGTCTTTTAGCGCGTCCGGGTAGAGGGCGTTGAAGACCGCCTGGCGCAGGAGGCCCAGGACCCTCGAGGCCAGGGTCCCCCCCATGACCAGAAGGAGCTTACGGAGCATTCCCCTCCAGGACCTCCTGGAATACGTCCAGGAAGTTGGCCTGGTTTACCACGGTGAGGCCGTGCAAAGCGGAAAGCTCTTTGGCCCGGGCCTTGTCCATGCCCAGGAGGACCAGGAAGCTCTCCTTCTGGGAAAGGCCTAAGACCTTCTTGAGCCCGGCGTACTTGCCGATGTGGGCCTGGAACTCCCCGGTCTTGGCCTCAAACCAGAAGACCCTCTCCCCCACCCGCACCAGGATGTCCAGCTCCATGGCCTCCCCACTCGGCAGGGCCACCTGGTAGCCCATGGCCAGCTCGTGGGGCAGGTTCTTGGAGCGGAGGTGCTTCCTCAAGCGCTCGGCCACGTAGCGCTCCAGCCACGCCCCGGTGAAGAAGTTCTGCACCCAGCCCTCGGTGCTGGCCTTGGCCCGGATGCGCCGCTCCTCGCTCTTGTAGTGGTAGCTGGTGAGGAGGGCGTACTGCTTGAGGAGGGTGCAGAACTGGGTGGAGTTGGCGATCTCCTCCTGGCCCGCCTCGGCCAGGGAAAGCTCAAACTGGCGCTTGGTGGAAAGGCTCTGCTTCAGGCGCTCGTAGAGCTTCTCCAGGCTCGGGTAGCGGTCCCCCAGGAAGAGGGCCAGGCGGGTGAGGACCTTCTCCTTCTCCTCGTCCTCTTCCCGCTTCTTCACCACCTGGATGCCCAGGCTCTGCAGCCAGGCCTCGAGGGTGGGGGGGCGCTTGGGGCGGGGGGCCTCGCGGGGCTCCTCCTTGGCCTCCTTAAGCGGCAGGGCGGGGGGCGTTTCCGAGAGCACCCGCCACATCTCCGCCGCCAGGGCGAAGAAGCGGGCCCGGCGGGGGTCCTCCTCCACCTCCAGCCCGGGGGGAAGGGCCCCGGAGCGCAGGGCGCTCAGGAGCCAGGCCTCGAGGGCCTCCCTGAGCGCCTCCCGGGCGGCCTCCAGGTGGGAGGCCTCCACCTTAAGCCCCACCTCGGAGAGCTCGGCCACGAAGCGCCCCGGCCCCAGAAGGTCGTAGCGGGCCTGGGCCATGGCCTTTTCCAGATAGCGGGTGATCACGCCCACGCCCTCAAGCATAGCAAGGAAAGGCGAAAGGCCCCGGAGAACCGGGGCCCTGGTGGTGCCGGGGACGGGACTCGAACCCGTACGGGGGATTACCCCCCAGCGGATTTTAAGTCCGCAGCGTCTACCATTCCGCCACCCCGGCGGGCCTTTACCATGCTACTAAAGGGGGGAGTCTCCGCCAAGCCTTAAGGTGAGGTCCGCCCCCAGAAGGGCCTCCCCGGAGACGCGGTAGGGCACCCCCAGGGCCTTCCCCAGGGCCTCCGCCGCGAAGCCCGGGCCGTTTTCCAGGACCTCGGTGCGCCCGGGGGGAAGGTCTGCGGGGTGGGGGAGCACCTTTAGGCCCAGGGCGGCAAGCCTCTCCTCCGCCCTCCGGGCCAGGGCCTCCTGCCCGGGGCCGTAGACCAGGGCCACCCTAAGCCCCTTCAGGCTCACCGCCTCCCCGGTGCCCTCCCCCAGGAAGTAGCGCTCCACCAGGGCCTTCAGGGCCTTTTGGTCCACCTCCCAGCCCCCGCCCCCAAACCGCCCGGGAAGGAGGAGGCTCACGAGCTCCGGGCGCTTCATGGCGAAGCCCAGAAGAGCCCCCTTCTCCTCGCGGGTGAGGTCGGTCTCCACGTAAGGCTCCACCGCCGCCACCGCCCGGGGCAGGCGGAGGAGGCCCGCCGGCGAAAGAAGCTTCTCTTTGAGGGCGTGGAAGAAGGCCTGCTGGCGCTGGATGCGTCCGATGTCCCCCAGGGCGTCCTTGCGGAAGCGCACATAGCCCTCGGCCTCCTCGCCGGAGAGGACCCGGCACCCGGGCTCGAGGTCTATGACCAGCCCGGCGGCGGTGTCCCGGTAGCGCATGGGCCGCTCCACGCAGACCCTGACCCCTCCCAAAGCGTCCACCAGGGCCCTCAGGGCCTCGAGGCTCACCACCACGTACCGCTCGGGCCGAACCCCCACCACCCGCGCCACGGCCTCCTTCATGAGCTCGGGGCCCCCCAGGGGGCTTGCGGCGTTCACCTTGCGCCAGCCGTGCCCGGGCAGGTCCACCCAGACGTCCCGGGGAATGGAGAGGACCACCACCCGGTTGGCCTTTGGGTCCAGGCGCACCAGGAGTATGGTGTCCGCAAGGCCCCGGAAGCGCTCCTCCGCCCTCTTGTGGTAGCCCACGTACTCGGGGCTGGAGCCGTAGACCAGGATGGTGAGGGGCTCCTTCAGCCCCCCAGGGGCGGGCAGGGCCCCATGGCGCGCCACGGGGCCCAGAAGGGGGTAGGCCCAGAAGGCCAGGACCACCAGGACGATGAGAAGGAGGGCCAGGAAAAGCCGCCGCACGAAGGCTCAGTCTAACGCCCGGCGGGTGAAGTGGATTAGGGGAAGCAGTAGGTGGGGTCCGTCATCACCCGGTCAGCCCGAAGGAGGCCGTAACCGGTCTGGGAGTCGTAGTTGCCCCCGTTGGAGGCGGTCCGGGTCAGGCAGAGGCGGATCTGGTCGGGGCTCGGCCCCCGGCCGTAGCGGGCGTAATACTTGGCCACGTAGAGCGCGGCCAGGGCGCTGGCCTGGGGAGCAGCAAAAGAGGTGCCGGCCCACTTGGCGTAGGCGCCGAGGGTCTGGTAATAGGGGTAGTTCTGCCCGAGGGCCAGGGACCAGAGGGTCTGTTTCGGGTTCCCGTTCCCCGCCGCCGCCAGCACCAGGTCCGCAAGAGCCGTGGAGTAGTTGGAGAAGTCGGAACGGGTCCCGTCTAGCTTGGCAGAGCCCACGGCCAACACCCCAGGGTAGGCCGCCGGGTAGTAGAGGCCATTGGCACCCGCGTTCCCGGAGGCGGCTACGGGAAGGGTGCCCTTGGAGAGGGCGTAGCCCAGGGCCCCCTGTACCACCCCATCCAGGGGCGTAGGGCTACCCAGGCTGAGGTTGACCACGGCGGCCCCCTGGTCGGCAGCGTAGCGGATGGCCCTCGCAAGGACAGCAGAAGTAGAGCTATAACTCCCACTAACCCAATAGAAGACCTTGAGGGGAAGGACCTTCACCCGGTTCAGGCCCACCCCGGGGATCCCCCGGTTGTTGTCGGCCACGGCCGCCACCAACCCTGCCACCCCCTGGCCGTGGTCGGGGTTGTCCCTTTCAGCTGTGTAGGCATACCCCTGGGGGGGTGGGGACGGGCTCAGGTCCTCTGGGGCCAGGCCGTCCGGGGTGAGGTTCCGCCCCGGGAGGAGGCTAGGCTGAAGGTCGGGATGGGTCGGGTTGAAGGCGGTGTCCAGGACGGCCACCACCGGGGTACAGGGGAGGGAGTCCAGGAGGTCCCAGGCCGCCTCCAGGCGGATGGCCTGGTAGTAGGGCTGGAGCGCCGAGGAGTCCGAACTCGTGTACAGGGGGTCGTTGGGGGTGAAGAGGGGGAAGTAGAGGTAGTTGGGCTGCACCCACCGGGCCCCGGCCTGGAGGAGGGCCTCGGCCTTGGCCCTCTCCTGGCCCGGAGGCACCTTTACCTGGAGGAAGCCCCCGTCAAGGGCCCTCCGCACCTCCACCCCCTGCACCCGGGCGGCCAGGCTCTGGGGCGCAAGCCCCCCGGGAAGGACCAGAAGCTCCCCGGGCACGTGGGGAGCCGAGAAGTCCCCCAGGCCCTGGGGTTCCCTCAGGGCCTGGGTAGAGAGGCTTCCCGTGGGGGTGGGGGAACAGGTAGAGGCAGGTGGTGGTGGCGGGTTCTGAGGGCAAGCCGTGAGGAGGAAGGCCGTCCAAAGAAGGAGGGCCAGAAGGGCCAGGCGCTTCATGGCTTCCACTATACCGCCCCCGGCGGGGGGTTCCTTAAGCTTTCGCTAAGGCTTCTTCCGCCCGTTGGGCGGCCTTTTCCAAAAAGGCGAAGAACATGGGGCCGTAATGGGCCAGCTCGTCGCCGTCGGTGGCCGCCACGGGGAAGTCCCAGCCCCTCTCCTGGGCCAGGGCCCGGGCCTTCTCCAGGGGGTTTTTGCCCCAAGGTTTGGGCTCGTAGAGGAAGAGGTCGGGCCTCCTCCGCTTCACCTCCTCGAGGTCCGGGGCGAAGTAGGCCTGGGGCACGTCCAGAAAGATGGGCCTCAGGCCCAGGTGGAGGAGGGCCTGGGCGATGTAGCTCCCCCGGCCCACGGTGATGGGCCCCCCTAGGTCCATCTCAAAGTAGACGGTGGCGGAAAGCCGCCCCTTGAGGCGGGCGTAGCGGAGGGCGAGTTGGTGGGCAAGCTCCAGGGCCTTCTCCTCCACGTCCAGGAGGTGGCCCAGGGTGGAGAGGTTTTCCAGAATCCCGTAGGGGCTCGTGGGGAGGGGAACGGCGTAGACGGGAAAACCCTCCTCCTTGAGCCTCAGGGCCTGCTCCCGCTGGACCCCCGTGGAGAGGAGGACCAGGTCGGGCTTTAAGCGCCTTAGGAGGTCCAGGCGGGTCTTGGTGTAGGAGGCCACCACAGGCAGGGAGAGGACCTGGGCCGGGCGGTGGCAGAAGGCGCTCCGGCCCACCAGGCGGTCCCCAAGCCCCAGGGCATAGAGGGCGTCGGTCAGGTTGGGCGCCAGGCTCACGATGCGCCCGAAGCGGTCGGGAAGCTCCAGGGGGCCCAAGAGCTCGTGGAAGACCCTCATCGCCTCAGGTCCAGGGCGCGGGCGTGGCCCTCGAGGCCCTCCGCCCTCGCCAGAAGGGCCCCCTTGGCGGAAAGCTCCCTAACCGCCTCCTCGGCAAGCCCCACCACCGGGATCACCTTGAGGAAGTCCCGCAGAGCCAGGCCTCCCTGGAACCGGGCCGTGCCCGAGGTGGGCATCACGTGGCTGGGTCCGGCGATGTAGTCCCCCAGGGCCTCGGGGCTCCCCTCCCCCAGGAAGACCCCCCCGGCGTTCTGCACCCGGCCCAGCCAAGGCAAGGGGTCGGCCAGGGCCAGGCAGAGGTGCTCGGGGGCGTAGAGGTTGGCCAGGTCCAGGGCCTCCTCGAGGTCCCGGGTCAGGACCAGGCCCCCCTTCTCCAGGGCTCTTTTGGCCACCTCTGCCCGGGGAAGCCCCTCCAGCTGGCGGAAGAGCTCCGCCTCCACCCGCTCAAGAAGCGCCCGGTCTGGGGAGAGGAGCCAGGGCTCGGAGTCGGGCCCGTGCTCGGCCTGGGCCAGGAGGTCGGCGGCGAGGAGCTTGGGCGAGGCGGAGCCGTCCGCCACGATCAGGGTCTCCGTGGGCCCCGCCAGGCCGTCCAGGCCCACCACGCCGTAGACCTGCCGCTTGGCCGCCACCACGTAGGCGTTCCCCGGGCCCACGATCTTGTCCACCCGGGGCACCCGCTCGGTGCCAAAGGCCAGGGCGGCGATGGCCTGGGCCCCCCCCATGGCGTAGAGGCGGTCCACCCCCGCCACCCAGGCGGCGGCCAGCACCCCAGGGTGGACCCTGGGGGGGCTGGCCACGATCACCTCCCCCACCCCGGCCACCTTGGCGGGCACCACGCTCATGAGGAGGCTGGAAAGGAGGGGGGCGCTCCCCCCGGGCACGTAAACCCCCACCCGGGAAAGGGGCCTGACCAGTTGGCCCAAGACCCCTCCCGCCTCGGCCTTGAGGAAGCCCCCCTTGGCCTCCTCCCGGTAGAAGGCCTCAATCCGCTCCCTGGCCGTCTCCAGGGCGTCCCTTAGCTCCTCGTCCAGGTCCTCGTAGGCCTCCCGCCAGAGCTTCTTGGGAACCTCCTCCACGGGGTGGCCGTCCAGGTCCAGGCTGAAGCGGTCCAAAGCGGCGTCCCCCTCCTCCCGCACGGCGGTGAGGATGCCCCGGACGATCTCCTCCACCGTGGGGTCAAAGGAAAGCCCCCTTCTGGCAAAGCAGGCCCGCACCTCGTCCGCCCGATAGATCATGCCTTCACTATACCCAGCGGCGGCGCCTTTTGGGCTCCTCCACGCCCTCCAAGAGCGCCTCAAAGACGTGGTCCCCCACCTGCTGGGCGATGCGCACGGGAATCCCCTCCTCTAGCTGCACCAGGCTAAGGCCGGGCCGGAGGCGGAAGTGCTGGCGCACCCTGCCCTCCACCTCCAGGTCGGGAAGCCTCTCCACGTAGGCCCTTCCCCCCGGCATGGGAAAGCGGGCCACCTCCCCAGGTTCCAGGGAAAGCCTGGGGAGATGGAGCAGGAGGGAAAGGGGGTCGTGGTAGGGGGCGAGGTAGGGCAGGGCCAGGCTCTCCTTGCCCTGGCTCACCAGGATGACCCCCTCCTCCTCCAGCCTTTCCACGGTGAAGACCCGGGCCTCCCGGGCCTCCACCCGCTCGGCGAAGTAGCGGGAAAACCCCTCCCGGTCCGTCTCCGTCTGCCAGCGCTGGCGGGTTTTGGGAAGGGGCAGGCTGACCTCCGCCGTCAGCGTGGCCTTGACCCCCTCCTCCTGGGGGCGCACCTCCAACCGTCCCTCCCCGGCGGGCTCCCCGGCAAAGAAGTAGCGGTAGAGGTAGGTGGCGGGCCACTCGGTCATGCTCCTAGCGTACCTTGATGGTGAGGGGCGGGCCCGGGACCTCCAGGAGGTAGTCCACGGGGTCCCGGCCCGGCACCCGGATCCTCAGGCGGTAGACCCCCTTCTGGTCAAACTCCACCCTGCCCGGGACGGCGAAGCTTTGGCCGGGGGCCATCCTGGAGCCCTCGGGCACCTCCAGGAGGATCACCTCCGCCCGCGCCGTGGGGGGGTCGGTGCGGAACTCCATGGCGTAGCCCTGGGCCGGGGTGGGCCTCGGCCGGAGGAAGAGGCCGAGAAGCCCCAGGAGGGCGAAGAGGAGCAAAAGGGCCAGGAGGGCCCGGCGGTTTTGGGGCCTCGAGGGCTCCACCACGGGAAAGGGAGGCTCGTCGCGCTCCTCAATGCGGATCACCCGGGGGCGGCTTGGGGTCTTCTCCACCTCCTCAGGAGGGGAAGAGGGCGCTGGAACCGCCTCCTCCACGGGCTCCACCACCAGGCGCTTGGGAGGGGGCTTGGGGGGCTCCTCGGGCTCCAAGGGCTCGGGAGACACCTCCTCAGGGAGTTCCTTACAGGCCTCCTCGGGCTTCAAGGGCTCGGGGGCTTCCTTGGGAGCCTCGCCCCTGGCCTCCGGGGCTAGGAGGTCCTCCAGCCGGGCCTCCCCCCGTTCCAGGGCCTCGAGGCGCCCCCGCAAAGGAAAGGCCTCCCAGTCGGCGGCCAGGGCCCGGGCCAGGGCCACTAGGGCCTTTTCCGGGTCCCCCTCCAGGCCCTTCGCCCCCACGCCCCCAAGCCAGAGGCGCTTCCCCTTCACCAGGCAGAGCTCGGGCACCGGGGCGAAGGCCACCCCCCGGGCCTTCAGGGCAAGGAGGGTCCTGGCCAGCGCCTCCAGCCAGCCCCTGAGGCGGCTTTCCTCGGCCACCCCCAGGTACTGGCTCAGGGGCACGGCCCCCAGGGGCCACTCCAGCACCCAGGCTTCCGGCAATGCCTCCAAAAGGGGTAGGACCCCCTCCATGTTCACGGGCTGGCCTTCAGCCCCTTTGAGGACCATGACCGGCATGCCCGTGTGGCTCTCTTGGCCCTCGTACACGGCCACGTGGGCAATACGGGCAAGAATGCGCCGCAACCAAAATTTACCCAAAACCTCCATCCCCCTGAGTATACGCGCCGCCCCGTGAGGAGGCTTATAATCTGCCAAAGAAGGGGCCATTGGGCCGGAAAGGAGCGGGGGTGGAGTTCAAGATCACGCTGACCACGGAGGAGATCGTTCGGGGCTTGAAGCACTACCGCCGCATCGCCAAGCAGGATATCCTCCGGGCACCGGAAACGCCCAACCCGGAGGTCTTCCGCCGCCACGCCGAGGCCAGGCGGGAGGTGTACGCCAAGCTTTCCGAGGTGGCGGAGGCGGAAGGTCCGGAGGCTGTGGTCCAGTACGCCTTGGAACTCTACAAGTCCCTGCCTTTCGTAACCGGAACCCCGGAGGACCAGTATCCCGAGATCAAGGGCCAGGAAAACGCCTTGGAAAACTTTTTCCTCATGATCGGCCTGGACCCCAAGACCCGCCGGGAGGCCCGCAAGGCGAGGAAGTCCCTGCAATGACCCTGAAACTCCTCGAGGCCCAGGCCAAGGCCTGCACCGCCTGCCGTCTGGCGGAAGGGCGGACCCAGGTGGTCTTCGGCGAGGGCAACCCCAACGCCCACCTCATGTTGGTGGGGGAAGGCCCCGGGGAGGAGGAGGACAAGACGGGCCGCCCCTTCGTGGGCAAGGCGGGCCAGCTCTTGGACCGGATCCTCCAGGCCGCGGGCATCCCCCGGGAAAGCGTCTACATCACCAACATCGTCAAGTGCCGCCCCCCGGAAAACCGCGCCCCCCTTCCCGATGAGGCCAGGATCTGCACGGACAAGTGGCTCCTGAAGCAGATTGAGCTCATCGCGCCCCAGATCATCGTCCCCCTGGGAGCGGTGGCCGCCGAGTTCTTCCTGGGGGAGAAGGTTCCCATCACGAAGGTGCGGGGCCAGTGGTACGAGTGGCACGGCATCAAGGTCTTTCCCATGTTCCACCCCGCCTACCTCCTGAGGAACCCGAGCCGCGCCCCGGGAAGCCCCAAGCACCTCACCTGGCTGGACATCCAGGAGGTGAAAAGGGCCCTCCAGGCCCTGCCTCCCAAGGCGGGAAGGGTCAAGCCGGTGAGCCAGGAGCCCCTTTTTTAAGGGCCCCGGCGGGGCCGGCTCCTTGAGGGAGATGGGCGCCCCGTGATAAGCTTCCGGCGCCTCCGAGCCTTGCGGGGCCCTCGAGGCCTCCCTGGCCGGGCGCACGCGCCCCGGGGTGAAGGGGGCAACCCTTTCGCCTGCCGCTTTCGCAAAGGAGGTGGGTGCCGTGAAGCGTTGGTTCCCCTTGGCGATGTGGGTTATGGCCCTGCTGGGCTCCGCCTGGGCCCAAACGGTCCGGGTCGTGGCCGCGGCCGACCTGCAGTACGCCCTCCCCGACCTGGCCCGGGCTTTTGAGTCCCAAAACCCCGGGACCAAGGTCCAGCTCACCTTCGGTTCCTCGGGAAAGCTCTTCACCCAGCTGACCCAGGGCCTGGAAGCCGACATCTACTTCTCCGCCGAGGCGATTTACCCCAAGCTCCTAGAGGAAAGGGGCCTGACGGAGCCCAACACCCGTGGCCTCTACGCCATCGGGCGCATGGCCATCTGGCTGGACCGGAGGCTTGGCCTGAAGGCCGGTCCGGAAGCCCTCCAAGACCCCAAGGTCACCCAGCTCGCCATCGCCAACCCCCTTCACGCCCCTTATGGCCGCGCCGCCGTTACCCTTTTGGAGCGTTACGGCCTCCTCAAGAGGCGGAGGGACACCCCCATCCCCGACTTCGCCCGCCTCCCCTGGGAGGCCATCCCCTGGGAGCGCCTCACCGGAGGCGTGGAGGCCTACTGGGACGCCACCCCCCTGCGCCAGGGCAAGCCCGGCTTCACCTTCGTCTACGGGGAGAACATCGGCCAAACCGCCCAGCTGGCCCTGGCCTCCACGCGGGCGGGCATCCTGGCCCTGCCCCTGGCGGTCAGCGAGAGCCTGTCCAAGCCCGGGGTCTACTGGGTGGCCCCCCTGGAGAGCCACCTGCGCCTGGAGCAGCACTACGTGATCCTGAAGGGGCGGGCACGGCCCGAGGTCGTGGCCTTCCACCGCTTTGTGGGAAGCCCCGAAGGGCGGGCCATCCTCAAGCGCTCCGGCTTCCTCATCCCCGGGGAGTAGCCCATGGACCCGGCCTTCTGGACCGCCCTCCTCCTCTCCTTCCAGGTGGCCCTCTTGGCCTCCCTTCTCCTCCTCCTCTTGGGGGTTCCCCTGGCCTGGGTCCTGGCCTTCCGCGCTTTCCCGGGCAAGGTCCTGGTGGAGTCCCTCTTCCTTCTCCCCCTGGTCCTTCCCCCCACGGTCCTGGGCTTCTACCTCCTCCTCTTCCTGGGGTCCGACGGGCCCCTCTTCCACCTCCTCGGGGTCTCCCTGGCCTTCCGCTTTGAGGGTCTGGTCCTGGCGAGCCTCGTTTTCAGCCTGCCCTTCGCCCTCTCCGCCTACCGGGAGGCCTTTTTGGCCCTGGACCCCAACCTCCTGGAGGTGGCCCGCACCCTGGGGGCGCCCAGGGCCCGGATCCTGGCCCGGGTGGTCCTCCCCCTGGTCTGGCCCGGCCTCCTCTCGGGGACCCTTCTGGCCTTCGCCAAGATCCTGGGGGAGTTCGGGGTGCTCCTCATGGTGGGCGGGTCCATCCCCGGAAAGACCCAGGTGGTGAGCGTCTACCTCTACGACCTGGTCCAGGCCCTCCGCTTCGCCGAGGCCATGAGGGCCAGCCTGGTCCTCCTGGCCTTGAGCTTCCTCCTCATCCTGGGCGTGCGGCTTTTGGAAAGGAGGTGGCGGACCTGGAGGTCCACTACCGGCTGAGGTGGCCCATAGCCCTCGAGGCCCGCTTCCAGATCCGGGGCTTCACCGCCCTCCTGGGGGAAAGCGGCGTGGGCAAGACCACGCTCCTCAAGGCCCTCTGTGGCCTCATCCCGGCCGAGGGGGAGCCCTACTCCGGCCTCCCGCCGGAGAAGCGCCCCGTAGGCTACCTGCCCCAGGACCTGGCCCTCTTCCCCCACATGACCGCCCTGGAGAACGTGGCCTTTCCCCTTTCGGGCAGGGGAAAGGGTGAGGCCCTGGCCCTCCTCGCCCGGGTGGGCCTTCTGGAGCACGCCCACAAGCGCCCCCAGGCCCTCTCCGGCGGGCAGCGGCAGCGGGTGGCCCTGGCCCGGGCCCTGGCCAGGAAGCCCGAGCTCCTCCTCCTGGACGAGCCCACCAGCGCCCTGGACCCGGTCACCAAGGGCCGGGTCCTGGGGGAGCTGGTGGACCTTCTAAGGCGGGAGGGCCTCCCGGCCCTGGCGGTGAGCCACGACCCCCTGCTGGCGGGGATGGCGGACTGGCTGGTGGTCCTGGGCCGGGGACGGGTCCTCCAGGAAGGCCCGCCGGAGGAGGTCCTCTCCGCCCCCGCCTCGGTGGAGGTGGCGAGGCTCTTGGGCTACGAGAACCTCTTCCCCGTGCGGGTGGTCCCGGGCGGGGTGGAGGCGGGCGGGGTGTTCCTCAGGCTTCCCCTTCCCCCCTGGGCCAGGGAAGGGCAAGGGGCCTGGCTTGGGGTGCGGGCGGCGGAGGTCATCGTGGTGCGCGAAGACCGCCCCCCGCCGGAGGAAAACGTGCTAGAGGGCTTTCTGGAGCGCTTTTACCCCGAGGGCCTGGCCTACCGGGGGGTGTTCCGGGGCGCCCTCACCCTGGAGGTCCTCCTGCCCCGGCACGTGCAGGAAAGGCTGGGCCTCGAGGCGGGCCGGACGGTCCGCGTGGTCCTCAAGCCCCGCTACCTGCACCTGATGCCGGGCTAGGCGCAAAAGGGTCCCCCAGGGCAGGCCGAACTTGTTCCAAAGCCCCTTGAGGAAGAAGCGGGCCTGGGCCCGATCCAGCCCCAGGGCCTCCGCCAGGGCCCGGGGCTCGGGGTCCACGCCCCGCCCCAGGGCCCAAAGGAGCCCCGCTTCCCCCGGGAGAAGCCGCAGGCCAAAGCGGCCAAGAAGCCCATCGGGAAGCGTCCTGGGCTCGTCTTTTTTGGTGAGGAAGGCGAAGGCCCGAAGGTCGTAGGCCCGCACCCCCCGCCGGGTGGCCCAGAGGACCACCTCCCCCCTCTCCATCCGGTCCAGCCCCGCCAGGGAAACCCCCTGGCCCTCCTTCCAGGAAACGCCAAACCCCGCTTCCTTTAACGCCCTATAGACCAGCCCGTAAAGGGCGATGTCTTCCGTGTGCAAAACCACCTGCAAGGACCACCTCCTCTCGCCAGAAGGCCATGGGCCAAACGCCGCTAGGCCAAGGCGAAAGGAGGGGCCCGGGGGGCGGGGGCCAGGAAGGCCCCGGGGTGGCCCAGCCGCTCCTTGGGGCTATCCCAGGCCGCCCTCAGGGGCCTTGGGGGGGCGGGCTCGGCCACGGGCGGCAGGCCCGGGGCCATCTGCAGCCCGCAGAAGAGGGAGTGGTCCAGGCCCTTCTCCTCCCCCGGGGCCCGGCACATGTCGGCCCCCAGGGTGGGGTTCTGCACCCGCATGAGGTACATCTGCAGGGCCACCCCGGTGGAGGCCACCAGGGTGAGGGCCACGTACAGGGCCAAAAGCGCCCCCCTTAGGCGCATAGCCCCAGGCTAGCAGGTCCCCTTTTCCCCTGTAAAGTGGAAGGGTATGGCCGTCCGGGGCACCAAGGACCTTTTCGGCAGGGAGCTCAGGCTTCACCAGCGCATCGTGGAAACCGCCAGGAGGGTTTTGGAGGCGGCGGGGGCCCTAGAGCTCATCACCCCCATCTTTGAGGAGACCCAGGTCTTTGAAAAGGGCGTGGGAGCGGCCACCGACATCGTGCGCAAGGAGATGTTCACCTTCCAGGACCGGGGCGGGCGCTCCCTTACCCTGCGCCCCGAGGGCACCGCCAGTATGGTGCGGGCCTACCTGGAGCACGGCATGAAGGTCTGGCCCCAGCCCGTTAGGCTCTGGATGGCCGGGCCCATGTTCCGGGCGGAAAGGCCCCAGAAGGGGCGCTACCGCCAGTTCCACCAGGTGAACTACGAGGCCTTAGGCTCGGAAAGCCCCATCCTGGACGCCGAGGCCATCGTCCTCCTCTACGACTCCTTGAGGGAGCTGGGCCTGAGGCGGCTTTCCGTCAAGCTCTCCTCCGTGGGGGACCCCGAGGACCGGGCCCGCTACAACGCCTATCTGCGGGAGGTCCTCACGCCCTACAAGGAGGCCCTCTCCGAGGACTCCCAAGAGCGGCTCGCCCTCAACCCCATGCGCATCCTGGACTCCAAAAGCGAGAAGGACCAGGCCCTCCTCCGGGAGCTTGGCGTCAAGCCCCTGCTGGACTTCCTGGGGGAGGCGGCCCAGGCCCACCTGAAGGCGGTGGAGCGCCACCTCTCCCGCCTTGGGGTGCCCTACGAGCTGGAGCCCACCCTGGTGCGGGGGCTGGACTACTACGTGCGCACCGCCTTTGAGGTCCACCACCAGGAGATCGGGGCCCAGTCGGCCCTGGGGGGCGGGGGGCGGTACGACGGCCTCTCCGAGCTTCTAGGCGGCCCCCGGGTGCCGGGGGTGGGCTTCGCCTTCGGCGTGGAGCGGGTGGCCTTGGCCCTCGAGGCCGAGGGTTTCGCCCTCCCCGAGGAGAAGGGCCCCGACCTCTACCTGATCCCCCTCCTGGAGGAGGCCGTGGACGAGGCCTTTTACGTGGCCGAGACCCTGAGGCCCAGGCTCAGGGTGGAGTACGCCCTCAGCCCCAAAAAGCCCGGCAAGGGGGTGGAGGAGGCCCTGAAGCGGGGGGCCGCCTTCGCCGGGTTTTTGGGGGAGGAGGAGCTTAAGGCGGGGGAGCTCACCTTAAAGCGCCTGGCCACCGGGGAGCAGGTGCGCCTGCCCTACCGGGAGGTGGCGGGCTTCCTCCTTTCCACCCTGGGATGAGAATCCGGTAAGCTTTAAGGGATTATGCGCCGCACCCACTACGCCGGGAGTCTCAGGGAAGAACACGCGGGGCAGGAGGTGGTCCTCGAGGGCTGGGTCAACCGCCGCCGGGACCTGGGCGGGCTGATCTTCATAGACCTGCGGGACCGGGAGGGCGTGGTCCAGCTCGTGGCCCACCCCCAAAGCCCCGCCTACGCCGTGGCGGAAAGGGTGCGCTCGGAGTGGGTGGTGCGGGCCAGGGGCCTGGTGCGCCTCCGCCCCGAGCCCAACCCCCGCCTGGCCACGGGGGCCGTGGAGGTGGAGCTCACCTCCTTGGAGGTCCTGGCCGAGGCCAAAACCCCGCCCTTCCCCGTGGACGCCGGCTGGCGGGGGGAGGAGGAGAAGGAGGCGGGGGAGGAGCTCCGCCTCAAGTACCGCTACCTGGACCTGCGCCGGAGGAGGATGCAGGAAAACCTCCGCCTCCGGCACCGGGTCATCAAGGCCATCTGGGACTACCTGGACCGGGAGGGCTTCATCCAGGTGGAGACCCCCTTCCTCACCAAAAGCACCCCGGAAGGGGCCCGGGACTTCCTGGTCCCCTACCGCCAGGAGCCCGGCCTCTTCTACGCCCTGCCCCAGTCCCCCCAGCTTTTCAAGCAGATGCTGATGGTGGCGGGCTTTGACCGCTACTTCCAGATCGCCCGCTGCTTCCGGGACGAGGACCTGCGAGCGGACCGCCAGC
>Ga0308405_1000275_pt1 | contig 31934 bp, 27 predicted proteins | sample HotsprSampleMS13_FD_203473 | JGI IMG/M metagenome (GOLD analysis project Ga0308405, IMG submission 203473) | Hot spring phototrophic mat microbial communities from Mushroom Spring, Yellowstone National Park, Wyoming, United States - 20060912_MS13 ...
TTTTTTAAGTTTTTAAAATTTTTTAAAATTAAAAATGAGGAGGAAGGGATGAAACGGATAATAATAGCAGGGTCAGGATGTAAAAGATGTATAGCTACAGAAGAAAATGTTAAAAAAGCAGTTGAAGAGTTAAAAATTGATGCTTCTGTTGAACATATATACGACCCAAAAGAATTTGTTAAACTTGGTGTTATGATAACACCAGCAGTTATAGTTGATGGTAAAGTTTTGTTTGCAGGAAAAGTTCCTACCGTAGAAGATATTAAACAGATCTTATCTAAAGCTTAAATTTATAACTTTTTATCTAACAATTATTTTATAAATTTTCAAAATTTAAAATAAATTTTTTTTACAACTATTGACATTTATATCAACTTTTTGTACAAAATTGTTACAATAAAATTGTTTTATCATTGTTTTTGTGCTATATTGTTACAAAAATTAAAATAAATTTTAAAAACATATGAATAAAGAACTTTTAAATAGGATTATAATTTACAAAAATATATGTTTGAAAATGAAAGAATTAGGATTTTTTAGAATTTTTTCTGTAAATTTTTCTGACGCCTTAGGAATAAGTCCTGTCAAAGTAAGGAAAGATTTTTCAATCTTAGGTATAAAAGGTAACTATAAAGGTGGATATGATATTGATTATGTTATACAAAGAATTGATGAAATACTTGGTAAAGGTGAAGAAGAAAAAGTTATAGTTGTTGGTGTGGGTAATTTGGGTTCTGCTTTGATTAATTATAAAGGATTTGAAAATGTTGGTATAAAAATTGTTGCAGGATTTGATATTGATCCAAAAAAAATTTCAGCAGAATCTACTCCACCTGTTTATTTCATTGATGATGTAAAAAAGTTTATAGAAGAACAAAAAGTGACTATTGCAATTTTAACTGTTCCTGCTATAGCAGCACAAAGAGTTGCTGAGATGCTTGTTTCTTATGGTATAAAAGGTATTTTAAATTTTGCCCCTGTTAAATTAAAACTAAAAAATTGTGTTGTTAATGATTTCCATATTGAATCAGAGTTAGAAAAGTTACTTTATTTTGTGAAGTTTGAGTTAAAAGAACAAAAAAAAGAAAAGGAGTAAGTATATGGTAAAACCAATAGATTTATTCTTACAAAAAAAACAACAAGCATTAGATAAAATTTATAACAACATATACTTTTCCGATAAATTAATCTATGTAGGTATGGCAACTTGTGAAATTGCAGCTGGTTCAAAAGATGTGATGGAGGTTTTTGTTAATGCTTATAAAAAAGGATTAATAAATGCATATGTAACTCAACGAGGTTGTGTTGGGATGTGTAGTGTTGAACCCACTGTTGATATTTTTGAAAAAGGTAAGATGCCTGTAAGGTATATTAAAGTTACGCCAGAAGTAGCAAAAAAAATTATAGAACAACATTTAAGAAAAGGAGAAATTGTCAAAGAAAATGCTTATATTGGTGTAAAAGATATTCATATTGTTATATGTCGTGGCGCTTTTTGTTTTAATGATATTTCAGAAAAAATAGAAAATGTTTTAAAAGAAGAAATTAAGAAGAGAGGTTTAGAAGAAAAAATAGAGATTTGTTATTGTGGATGTTTAGATAGTTGTAATGGTAATAGTGGCGGAGTTGTTGGGGTATATCCTGGTGGTATATTTTATAAAAATGTCAAACCTGAAAATGTTCTTAAAATTATAAAAAAACATTTTGAAGGTAAATCAGTTAATGATTTAGAAATTTTAGATAATTATAATAACAAGTTTCTTCGTATATACGGTGAAACAAAAGTCTTTGGTAACCAAAGAAGGATCGTTCTTAGAAACTGTGGACTTATCAACCCTGAGGATATTAATGAATATATTTCTGTAAGAGGATATGAAGCTTTAGCAAAAGTTTTGTCTTATATGACACCTAAACAGGTTATAGAAGAAGTTAAAAAATCAGGTCTCAGAGGTAGAGGTGGGGCAGGGTTCCCTACAGGGATAAAATGGGAGTTAACATCTAATGTAGAATCAGATGAAAAGTTTGTTATATGTAATGCTGACGAAGGGGACCCAGGGGCTTTTATGGACAGAAGTACAATTGAAGGTGATCCTCACAGCGTGGTTGAAGGTATGATAATAGGTGGCTACGCAATAGGTAGTAATAAAGGATATGTTTATATTCGTTCAGAATATCCTTTAGCTGTTGAAAGATTGAAAAAAGCTATTGAGCAAGCAAGACAAGAAGGTTTCTTAGGTGAAAACATTTTAGGTAGTGGATTTTCTTTTGATATAGAAATAAGGTTAGGAGCAGGAGCTTTTGTATGTGGTGAAGAGACAGCTTTAATACACTCTATTGAAGGACACAGAGGTATGCCAAGGCCAAGGCCGCCTTATCCTTCAGTAAAAGGACTTTTTGACAAACCTACTTTGATAAACAATGTTGAGACATGGGCAAATATACCTGTTATAATTATCTCAGGTGGTGAGAACTTTAGTAAAATTGGAACAGAAAAAAGTAAAGGAACAAAAGTTTTTGCTTTAGCTGGTAAAATTAAAAATACAGGTTTAGTAGAAGTACCAATGGGTATTACTTTAAGAGAGATAGTTTATGATATTGGTGGTGGTATTGAGGATGGAAGAGAATTTAAAGCTATTCAGACAGGTGGTCCCTCTGGAGGATGTATCCCAAAAGAGTATTTAGATACAAAGTTGGATTACGAATCTCTTGTTTCAATAGGTTCAATTATGGGGTCTGGTGGAATGATTGTAATTGATGATTCTGCATGTATGGTGAGTATTGCTAAATTCTTTTTAGAATTTACACAAGACGAATCTTGTGGTAAATGTACACCTTGTAGAGAAGGGACAAAAAGAATGCTTGAAATTTTGACAAGGATTACTGAAGGTAAAGGGCAGCAGGGTGATATAGAAAAATTAGAAAGGCTGGGTAATATGATTAAAAAAGCATCACTTTGTGGGTTGGGTCAGTCAGCTCCGAATCCAGTACTTACAACTATTAAGTATTTTAGAGATGAGTATAAAGAACATATATCAGAAAAAAAATGTAGAGCACATTTTTGTAGAGAACTTTTAACATATGAAATAACAGACAATTGTGTTGGTTGTACTGCTTGTAAAAAAGTTTGTCCTGTTGAAGCAATTTCTGGTAAACCAAAAGAAAAACATTTTATTGATCAGAGTAAATGTATAAAATGTGGCAATTGTTACAGAGTATGCAAATTTCAGGCAATTTCAAGAACATAAATTTTTTAAAAAAGGAGCAAAATCATGGGCAAGTTAATAACAATATATGTGGATAACAAACCATACCAAGTTGAAGAAGGACAAACTATAATGTCAGCTTTAGATAAAATTGGTTATCATATTCCAAGATTGTGTTACCATCCTAAGTTATCTATAGAAGGAGCATGCAGAGTTTGTATTGTAGAAGTTGAAGGTATGAAAAATTATGTAGCAAGTTGTGCATATCCAATATCTGATGGAATGAGAATAAAGACAAATACCACTGAATTGCGTCGTGCAAGAAGAGATATTGTTGAACTCATATTAGACAACCATCCTGAAGATTGCCATACTTGTGAACGAGATGGAATATGTGAACTGCAGAGGTTAGCTTATGCTATGGGAATAAGAAATAGACATTTTTCTGGTGAAAAAAAACAATATGAAAAAGATTTATCCTCTGTTTCGGTTATAAGAGTTCCAAACAAATGTGTATTATGTGGACGATGTGTACGAGTTTGTTCAGAAATGCAAAATGTTTTTAATTTAACCTATGCTTATAGAGGGTTTAAAACAGTTGTATCAACAGCGTTTGATTTACCTTTAAGTGAGAGTGTATGTTCAACATGTGGACAATGTGTTAATGTGTGTCCAACTGCAGCATTTTTAGAAAAAAATTATACTCAAGAATTATTTGAGAAATTACAAGATAAGTCATTAATAAAAATTGTACAGTTTGCTCCTTCAGTGCGAGCAGCAATCGGAGAAGCCTTTGGTTTTCCACCGGGAACTTCAAAAGAAAAAGAGACTGTTGCTGCTTTAAGGAAACTTGGCTTTGATTACGTTTTTGATACTCAATTTGGTGCTGATTTAACAATAATGGAAGAAGCAAGCGAATTGTTAGAAAGATTAAAAAACAACGGGAAACTTCCAATGATTACTTCATGTTCTGCGGCTTGGATGAAATTTGTTGAACAATTTTATCCTGAATTCCTTGATAATATTTCAACCTGTAAATCCCCAATGTCTATGCTTGGTGCAATGATAAAAACATATTTTGCACAAAAAATGAATATTGACCCTAAAAAAATATTAAGTGTAGCTGTTATGTGTTGTACAGCAAAAAAGTATGAAGCAGCAAGGCCAGAACTATTAATAGAAGGTATGCCCGCAGTTGATATTGTTATAACAACAAGAGAACTCGCTTGGATGATAAAATCTGCTGGAATTGATTTTGTAAACATTGAGCCTGAAGAATTTGATGAACCATTAGGTATATCAAGTGGAGGCGGAGCAATCTTTGGTGCAACTGGCGGTGTTATGGAGTCAGCAATAAGAACAGCATATGAGCTATATACAGGTGAACCTTTAATGGAAATAGAAATCAATGAAATTCGTGGTTTTAAAGGCATAAAAGAAGGAATTATAGATTTTGGTGATTTTAAAATCAATGTTGTTGTAGCTCACGGTTTAGGTAATGCTTCAATAATTTTAGAAAGAGTAAAAAGAGAACCTAATAAATATCACTTTATAGAAATTATGGGCTGTCCTGGAGGTTGTATAGGAGGTGGAGGACAACCTTATGCAGGTGAAAATGCTATACCTTTAGATGAAGAATTACTTAAAAAACGTGCCGAAGCTTTATATGGAATTGATAGAAAAAAAACAATAAGAAGAGCACATAATAACCCAGCTATAAGAAGATTGTATAAAGAATTTTTAGAAAAACCTTTAAGTGAAAAAGCACACAAACTTTTACATACACATTATAGTCCTAAACTTCCAGTGGGTATTATACCAAAAGAATTGACATTAAGATAAGGAGGTTTTAAAATGGAACAAAGTATTTTAACAGAAAAAGAAAAATTAAATCTTTTAAAAGAATACTTAGAACAGTTTAAAGATATTCCTAGGGCTGAATCAAACCTAATTATGATTTTACACAAAATACAAGATATTTATGGTTATCTTGACATTAAAGCTTTAGAAGAAGTTGGGAATATTTTAAGAATACCAACATCGCATATTTGGGGTGTTGCAACTTTTTATCGTCATTTTAAACTAAGAAAACCTGGCAAACATATAATTTCTGTATGTTTAGGTACTGCATGTTATATAAAAGGAGCAAACGAAATTTTTTTAACTTTAAAAGATGAACTTAAGATAGGTAAACTTGGAGTTAGTGAAGATGGCTTTTTTAGTCTTGAAGAAGCAAGATGTTTAGGAGCATGTAGTCTTGCACCTGTTATTATGATTGATGGTAAAATTTATGGCAATCTGACAACAAAAAATGTTTTACAGATAATAAAAGAAATTAGGAAAAAAGAAGAGAAAAAACAATGAAAACATTACAAACAACTTTTATAAGTCCAGAAGAAATTTTTGAGAAGTTAAAAACAAATACTAATCCTTCAAAACAAAAAATAAGAGAAATTATTTCCAAAGCATTGTCAATTCAAACTTTGCTTCCAGAAGAAGTAGCGTGTTTGATTAATCTTAAAGATGAAGAGTTATGGCAAGAAATTTTTGATGCTGCTTTAAAAATTAAAAAGAAAGTTTATGATAATAGAATCGTTACTTTTGCACCATTATATTGTAGCAATTTTTGTGAGAATGATTGTGTATATTGTGGATTTAGAAGGTCAAATCCTATGGTTGAAAGAAAAAAGTTAAGTTTTGAAGATATAAAAAAAGAAGTAGAAATACTTGCTGGTAAGATTGGTCATAAAAGATTAATAGTTGTCTTTGGAGAACATTCTTATTATTCGAATATTGATTATATTACAAAAGTTTTACAAGTTATTTATTCTATTAAAGTAAAAACAAAAAATGGTTATGGAAATATAAGAAGAGTAAATGTAAATTGCGCTCCATTGAGTGTTGAAGAACTTAAACTTTTAAAACAAGCAGGTATAGGAACATATCAGGTTTTTCAGGAAACATATCATCCTGAAGTTTATAAAAAACTTCATCCTGGCAATACAAAAAAATCTGACTACTATTGGCGACTTTATTGTATGCATAGAGCATTAGAAGCAGGGATTGATGATGTAGGGATTGGAGTTTTGTTTGGTTTATATGACTGGAAATTTGAAGTTATGGGTTTAGTATATCACGCAATAGAATTAGAAAGATGTTTTGGTATAGGTCCACACACTGTTTCTTTCCCGAGGTTACAGCCGGCAATAAATACTAATTTTTATTATAAAACACCTTATAAAGTAAATGATTATGATGAACTTAAAAAAATTATAGCTATAGTAAGATTAGCAATACCATATACTGGGATGATACTCACAGCAAGAGAAAGCAAAGAGTTTAGAGATATAGCAGTAAATTTAGGTATCACCCAGATGGACGCATCATCTAAAATAGGTCTAGGTGAGTATTCAAAATATACTGAGAATCAACAAAAACCTCATTTACAACAATTTATTTTATCGGATGAAAGAAGTTTAGAAGAACTAATTTTAGATTTAGCAAGAAAAGGTATGATAACGTCATTTTGTACATCAGGTTATAGATGTGGAAGAACTGGTGATAAAATTATGAATCTTTTGAAATGTGGTAAAGAAGCAGTTTTTTGTAAACTTAATGCTATTTTGACATTTAAAGAATGGGTTGACGATTTTGCGTCAGAAGAGACAAAAAAAGAAGTAGCTCCTTTAATTGAAAAAGAAATACAAGAGGTAAAACAAAAACTTCCAAAATGGTATAATTTATTAGTTGATTATTATGAAAGAATTTCAAAAGGTGAGAGAGATTTATACTTTTAACAAAGAAGAGCTTGTTGATATATTAGCTTCAGATGAGATGACATTTTATAATAAAATTTTACCTTATGCTTTTCAAGTAAGAAAAAAATACTTAGGTAATAAAGTTTGGATAAGAGGAATAATTGAATTTTCGAACTATTGTTTAAGAAATTGTCTTTACTGTGGATTAAGAAGAGAAAACAAAAACTTAAAAAGATATAGAATGTCTATTGAAGAAATACTAACCTGTGCTAAAAAAATTATTGATACAGGGATAAAAACTATTGTTTTACAATCTGGAGATGATTTTTTCTACAAAAAAGAAGATATATGTAAAATTATAAACTTAATAAAATCGTATGATAAAACTGTAGCAATAACTCTTTCAATAGGTGAAAGGCCTACTGAGGATTACATACACTTTTATCAAGCAGGAGCAGATAGATACCTATTAAAGCATGAAACATCAAATCCTAATCTGTACAAAATTCTACATCCAGGACAAAGTTTTGAAAAAAGAAAAGAGATATTGTTGTTTCTTAAAAAATTAGGATATCAAGTTGGAGCAGGTAACATAGTTGGTTTACCAGGCCAAACATTGGAAGATTTAGCAGATGATATTATATTTATGACAGAATTAGATGTAGACATGGCTGGGATAGGACCTTTTATCCCTCAATCAAATACACCTTTAGGTGGTTATAAAAAAGGAGATGAACTTTTAACTTTAAAAGTATTAGCTCTTACAAGGATTTTAACAAAGAATACTCATTTACCAGCAACTACTGCTTTAATATCGCAAACAGAAAGTAAAATAGAGGTTTTAAAAAAATCTTTTTTAGTTGGAGCAGATGTTGTGATGATAAGTTTTACTCCTGATGAATATAGAGAAAATTATAAAATTTATGATAACAGAAAAAAAATTTTTTTAAAAGAAATAGAAATTGCAACAAAAGAAGTAGGGTTAGAAATAAGTTTTGATAGAGGAGATAGTTTTAAAAGATGTATACAACACCAAAAGGTTTAAGAATACACATTGCAATTTTTGGTAGGACAAATGTAGGGAAATCCTCATTTTTGAATTGTCTCACACAACAAGATGTTTCAATTGTTTCAGAAAAACCAGGTACAACTACTGATCCTGTAGAAAAGCCGATGGAATTATTACCTTTAGGACCTGTTCTTTTTATAGATACAGCAGGATTAGACGATTTCACAAGTTTAGGGAAATTAAGGATTGAGAAAACATTAAAAGTTTTTGACAGAGCAGATGTAGTGATACTTGTTACAGAAGCAGATAAGTGGACAGAATACGAGGATTTTGTCGTGTCTGAAGCAAAAAGTAGAAACACTCCATTATTAGTTGCATTAAGTAAAATTGATATTTTAAAACCTTCTGAAGAAATAAAGAAAAATTTAACTGAAAAAAATATTCCATTTGTAGAAGTAAATAATTTATCAAAAGGTTGGCAAACAGTCAGTAATATAAAAACAAAATTATTAGAAATTTTGCCAAATGATTTAATACAACAACCTCCTTTAATATCAGATAAAATAAAACCGAACGATTTAGTAATTCTTGTAATACCTTTAGATAAAGAAGCTCCTAAAGGGAGAATAATCCTTCCTCAACAGCAAGTATTGAGGGAAATTTTAGATGTAGGTGCTTTTGCTTTTATATCAAATGAAAAAAATTTAAGTTTAGCTATTCAAACTTTAAAAACAAAGCCAAAATTAGTTATCACAGATTCACAAGCTTTTGAAGAAGTATTAAAAGTTGTATCAGAAGATATTTATTTAACAAGTTTTTCAATAATTTTTTCAAGAAACAAAGGTGACCTAAACGAATTTTTGAAAAATATTGAAACTATTGATAGATTGCAAGATGGTGATAAAGTTTTAATATCGGAAGCATGCACACATCATCCTATAGGTGACGATATTGGAAGATGTAAGATCCCAAGGTGGTTAAAACAAAGAATAAATAAAAATATAGAGTTTGAAGTTTACTCAGGTAAAGATTTTCCAGAAGATTTGAAAAAATATAAACTTATAATACATTGTGGAGCTTGTATGTTAAACAGAAAAGAAGTAATGTCAAGAATATACAAAGCAAAATCTCAGAATGTAGCAATAACTAACTATGGATTAGTGATTGCTTATCTTAAAGGTGGATTAAAGAGAGCAGTAGAAATTTTTATTCAATAATTTTTTTAAAAAATTTTTTTAGAGCATTTTTTATAAGTAAAGATTCTTGATAAAGAAAATTTTTATCAAGCAACTTTGATTCATCATATGGGTTAGTCATATACCCTTGCTCAATTAAAACTGCAGGTATTCTTGTTTGTCTTATAGGTGCATAATTAAAGTTTCCAATTAAACCATCTGTTGTATCCCAAAGATTTTTTAATTCTTTAAAAATTTCTTCTGCTAATATTCTACAATGGTCCCATTTGTAATATACACTAAATCCAGAATTTTTTAAATATCCGTTTCTTTCTGTATCAGTTGAGTTAGCATGAAGTGAAATTATTAAATCAACATTAGAGTTATAAGCTGTAGCTAATCTTTTTGAAAAATTAGGATTTGTATCACCTTCTCTTAAAAACACAACTTTAGCACCTTCTTTTTCTAAAACAGATTTTAAAACTTGAGCTGCAGTTAAATTTATATTTTTTTCTTTAGTTCCTGAAACACCTAAAGCACCAATATTGTCATCTCCACCATGGCCTGCTTCTATACCAATTTTTATTGCTTTTAAAACATTTTCTTTATTAATTTTTGGTGGATGGTTTACATATATAACAAGGTTTGACTTTGTAACTTCAGCCCAAAATCCCCAAAGATATTTCTGTTTTATAGGGAAAACAATTCTTAAATGACCATCTTCTATCTGTGAAATTTTAGGATAATCTAAAACTTTTGTATTAAGATGATTAATCACCCATGTAGTAGCAAAATGTGTGTTAAAAAAATCTATAACAAGAAACAATTTGTCCTCTTCAATAGAAGATGAAACAGAAAACGGAGTTCTTTCGACCCATGGGATTATGATTTTATCTTTTTCTGTATCATTAGTAATAGTAATTGAAGTAAAATAATTTTGAAGAATTTTTGTTTCGTTAAGTTTTAACACAACATCTTTTTGGTCAACCCAACCTGAAAATGTACTTGATAGTTTTACTTTATATTTATCTTGTTTTTTACCAACAACTTGTAGTTTTATTCCTTTTGGTAATTCTGTAATATAAGGTCCACCAAGACGAACATAGTGTAAACCATATGTCATTGGCGTTTTTTCAGAAACAGTTTCAGCAATTAAAGGATATGCTGAATTCCATACTTCAACATAATAATCTGTTGGGTAAGAAACAGTTTTAATTTTTTGTCTTTGTAAAAAAAACTTTTTTGGAATTTTTTCTTCATAAAAAAATACAAGATTTGTTTTTTTTGAAGAAAAATTTTCAGGTATCAAAAATCTTTTGTAGTATACTCCATCTTCAATTTCATCAAGGAAAATTTTTTGGTTGTTGTCAAAACATATAGCATAAAATTTTTTGTTTTTTTCTGATTTAATTTTTAATTCTAAAACATCGTTTGTGAACAACAAAAGATCTTCTTTCGGAGATAATAAAACAAAATTTTTTTCTAAAATTTTTTGTTGTTCAGTTATAACAGAAGTTGAATATATTATTTTTATCTGTTGTTGAGTAAAATTAATCTTTTTTTCATCAAAAATTGTAAATACAAAGATATTTTCTTTTTGTGTTAATTTTAAGTTGTCTATTGCAAACATTCCTGTTGGGTATACTTTAACATTTGTAGAAAAATCTTCTGAAAAAATAGAAACATTATGTTTTGGATATGTTCTTCCTAAAATATGGATAACACTTTTTTGTACATTGTTCAAATCTTTTGGCTGATATATATAAAAAAACAACTTATTTTTTTCTAAAGAAGCATTTTGGATAACAACTGAAGAAATTTCAAAAATTTTATCTTCAGTAGATATATACACTGAAGTTGTAACTGGTTCACACCATGGATATTCAATTTTTATTGTAAAAGTAGAATTACTAATTTTGTTCACAAAACAAAACATTCCTTCTTTTGAAGATAAAGTAAAATCTAAAAGTTTGTCTTGAGAATACAAACTTACCCATGCATCGTTTAATGGTGTTAAAGTTTCATCAAAAACATAACCTAATAATATATTGTAATCAGTTTTCAATGTTGGAAATGTTGAGTTATAAGTTATGAAGTTATCTTTTATAATAGAAGAATAAATAAAACCAAGATAATTTTCTTGTATTTTATCTTTGAAAATAAAATCTTTTGGTAATAAAACTACAATTTTTTCTTTATCTATAGACAAATTTATATTTTCTTTAACAAAAGTTGTTTTTACAACAACAAAATCAACCCAGTTTTTTTCGACCCAAAGTTTTACATCTTGAAAGTTTTTGTAATAACACCCAGATAAATTTTGTGTGTTCTTATATTCAAGTCCAGTTGTTACAGCAACAAGTGTGTCTTTGTTTATACTTTTAACATAACAATATAATTTTGAGATTAACAAATTAAGTTGTTCTCGTTGATAGTCAAAAAAATCAAGTAGTTTTGGATTACCACGAGTATAAAATCTGTACAAAGATATATCATCATAACTTGTAGTTTCAGAAGGATACCATATTTCGTCAAATATGATACCATCAACTTTGTATGTGTTTAAAAAATTTTTTAAAAAATCAATTAAGTATTGTTGTACCGTTGGATTCCCAACAGAGTAATAATATGGAACATAATAATCTTTATTATCTGTTTTACATAACAAAGTGGGTTCTTCACTACTTGATGTTGATAATGTGTTTATCATAACAAAAAGTTTTATCCCATATTTTTTTGTTTCTTCTATAAATGTATCTAAGTAATTTATTTGTTTTGAAGTAGAACTTTGTGGAAGAAAAAAATTTTCTTTATCAAACTTGAAGATTATAGTATTAAAATTTTTGTTATAAACTTCATCTATTATAAACTTTGAAATTCTTTCGTTTATTGTAGAAGTTGAAGTATATAAATTTTTTAAATTTTTTTGTTCAACAACGATACCAACAATTTGTTGTTGAGAATAAACATATGTTGCTATTAAGATAAACAAAAGTAAGAATTTTTTGGGTAACATATATTAGGTTTGTGATTTTTTTATATTATAATAAATTTTTTTCAGATTTTGTATTTCAACAAATTTTTCAAAAAAATAAAAAATTATCGGTTCTATAGTGAAATAAAAAAATTTGCTTTGCCAAACAAGTTCTTCTAAATAATAATTGAAATAAAAATTGAAATTTTCGTCTTGTGGTAAAACAGAAACTTTTGTTTTTGGATACAAAGAATAATAAAGATATTTGTTTAAATTTTCTACTGAGGGAAAAATTTGTCTAAATTTTTTTTCGTCCATGCTACCATACGGAATGAAAACCAATTCTTGTGGTGATTTTTGAATAGTAGTGTAAGATAAAAAAAGTTTTATGTTTTCAAAATCAACAATTAAGATAAATAAATTTTTACATAAGGTTGAACCAAGTTGGTTAAAAAGTTTGTTGTAATGTTCAAAGAATGAAACAAAATTTGTTGAATAAACCTCAGCCGGATTTAGAAAAAATAAGAAAAAGTTAGTAAACCATTTGTGTTTAGGTAAAAGTAAACTGTCAATTAATTCTAAACTTTCTTTAAGTTCTGTTTGTAAAACATCTTCAAAATTTGTTGGTTTGATGATAGCAATTTCTGATGTAGTAAAAGAAAAAATTTTGTTGTATTTATATTCTTTTAAGACAGATATAAGATAAGTAAAATTTTTATTGTTTTCAATTTCTTGTATAACATTTTTAGGAATAAGTTTTTTTTGTTTTATTGTATTAAGATATGCTACTTGGAATGTATAATTCATAATTTTTCTTTGACAATAAATTTATTAACTTCTTCTTCTGCAAAAGGTTTTATTAAATCAATAAAAGTTTGTAATGTAAACTCTTTAGATTTTTTACCATAAGTTATTTTGACACCAAACTCAAAATCTGTTTCTTCTTTTGAAAACTCAATTTTTGTTAAAGGATAAGTTTTTGTTACTTCTTGAGTAATTTCAGCTAAAAGTTTGTTTCTCTCATCTTTATTAAGATTGTTTTGTTTACCTAATGAAACAATGTTTTGTTCATTTAAAAATAAGTTGTGCAGAAGGATATTTTTTATAAATATGTAACACAGAGATTTGTCTAAAGACAAAAGTTTTTGTTTTACAGTATCAAGAAGTTCAGATATAACCTTGTTTTTTATTTCCTCAATTTTTTTGTTGTATTCAATAAGATTGTTAGCATAAATTCTTTTTTTTGTTAATTCTGCTTCTTTCTCAAAATTTTTTTCTAACAACTTTTTTTCTTGTTCAATAATTTTTTTAAATTCTTGCTCAAGTTTAATTTTCTTTTGTCCAAATTCTTTTTTTAACTCCTCAATTTTTTTATTAGTTTGCAGTTCTATTTTTTCTAATACATCTTTTATCTCTTGCATAGATTTATCCTAACTTTATATTTTGTAATAACAAAATTGTTGAAATTAATCCTAAAATAGCATATGTCTCTACAACAGCACCATATACCATTGCCTTTGCAACTTCTTCAGGACGTCTTGCAACAAGGTTTACACCACCAGCACAAACTTTACCTTGATATATAGCAGAGATAAGTCCTACAAGACCAACTGGTAAAGCTGCAAATGCTACTGATAATCCTTGAGAAAAAGTGATTTTTGTAATATCAACACCAGCAAGTTTGCCTAAAATTAAAAACATTCCTACAAATCCGTAAAACCCCTGTGTGCCAGGCAATGCTTGTAATACAAGAAGTAAACCAAACTTGTTTGGATCTTCTGCTGTGACCCCAGACGCTGCTTGACCTACTATACCACAACCAATTGCAGAACCACTTCCTGCAAGACCCGCTGCTATTGCTCCACCTAAGATTACTAACATAAATCCTAAGTATTGTTCCATAGCACACCTCCTTTTTTAATAAAATTTTAATGTGTTAATTAGTTAATAGTTGATAGTTTATAGTTATTAAACCTATAACTCATTAACCCATTTACTCATCCACCCATCTGCTTTCTTATTGGTTGAAAAAGTTTTATTGGTCTACCACCTGAAACAAAAAATTTTGAAAAAAATTCTAAGTATTGCAACCTTGCTGAATGAACCATCGCACCTAAGATACCTATTAAAAAGTTAAAAATATGTCCACCAACAAAAGCTACAGGTGCTAAAGCTGGTTCTACATATTTTATACCTAAAAGTTGTGCATTGAACAATTTTGCAACAAGAAGGTTTATTGTTTGAGCAATAGCAGATGATGCTAACGCTAACGCTAAAATTCGTGAATACGAAAGTATATCAGCATAGAAACCTATTGTGTTGTACGCTTTTACAAAAAAGTTTACAGGTTTTAAAAAAATAGGTTTAATATCTCGTGATTGAAAAAATACTATGAACAAAAACAACCATAAACTGATACTACTTGACAAACTTATAAATTTTTGTGGTACATCCTGAGGAAAAAAAAGTTTATATACAACTGGTGAAAAAACTATTATAAACAATGCCCAACTTATACTATCAATTGCTGATAACAAATCTTTATTTTTTAAACTTTTTATTGTGTTTATTATCAACCCTGTGATTATCTGAACAAATCCTAACAAAAATGTAAATTTTAACATATCAATTGGTTTATTCAACGGATCTAACAAAACTGTATTAAATGGAAATTTAAAATCTTTTACTATACTGAATCCTAAAAAACTACCTAAGAAAATACCGACTATTATTGAAGTTAATCCTAAGTATTTAAATAGTGTTATAAACTTATGGTACTGAGAATATTTCGGAATTTTATTTTTAAACAAAAACCATACAACTAACATTAACAAACCATAAAAAATATCACTTACACATAACGCAAAAAATATAGTGAAAAATGGTGCTAAAAAACTTGTTGGGTCAACTTCACCTTGTTTTGGAAAACCATACAAAATTGTGACAAATTCATAAGGTTCGCTTATAGGTTTGTTGTTTAGCACAGTTGGTACATCATCATTAGGTTCAGGTTCAAAAAACAATGTTTTTACTTCAGGAAATTTTTTTAATAAATTTGTTATTTTAGACAAAAACTTTTGTGGGATCCAACAATAAATTATTTTGGTATATTGTGTAGCAAATATATTTTGTTGAATACTAAAAAAATCTAATAGTTCTAAACATTTGATATACATACTATAAATTTTTTCATAATTTTCTTCTGCAATACTAACTAATTCTTGTTTGTATTCTTCTATAAGTTTACGAATGTTGTTTAGTTCAGATGTAAGTTTGTTAACTTCTTCTTCAATACTATCAGTTGTTAAAAGTTCAGGTAGATTAATCAGTTCAACATCAAATTTTTTTACAAGTTCAAAAAATTTTGGTTCATTTTCTTTTTCAATAGATAAAAATATAACTATATCATTTTTTGTTTTTTTATGTATCCAAGAATAGATAAAAGATATATTTTTTAATTCTTTTTTTATTTTTTCAAAAGTTTTACCGTCTGTTTTTATAAAGAAGAAAGATAAAGTTTTACATTTTGGTAATAAAGAAAATTTTATGTTGATACCATAAAAATCAGATAAAGTTTGAACCTTTGATTCAATTGTATTTATCTGTGATGAAAGAGTTGTTATATTTTTCTGTAATTGGTCAACTTTATCACATAAAGGTTTTATTTCTTCTATTTCAGAGAATATATCTGTGTCAAATATAATTTCTTTATTCAAAGAAACAGTTTTGTTTTTATAATACTTTTGTAACACACTAATTGTAGATTCAATTTTTGTAGATAAAAATTTTATTTGTTCATATGGTAGAGAAAGAAACTTATCAACAGGTTTTTGTTGCTGTTGTTCAATAATTTCAACACAAGACAGGTTTTTTAGTTCAATAATAAATTTTTCGTAAATTTCTGATGGTACAACAAAAACTGCTTTTTTAATTTTATCTATTGCCATAGATTTAAAATTTTGTCAACAAGTTTTTTTGTTATAACATCTTTTTCTTTTTTAAACTTTTCTTCTATAATTGAAGAAAAATTTTTTATCTTTTCTTCAAACAAAGATTTTGTTTGTTCTTCAAATTGTATCAATTCTTTATTCATTTTTTCTTTTAGTTGTTGTGAATAAATATAAACATCAACATCCTTTTTTTTCTGTAATTCTTTTTCATACAACTCTAAATTTTTTTTCTGTTCTTGTTGCAAATTTATTACTTCTTGTTCTTTTTGTTGTTCAAACAAAACAATTTTTTCAACAAGTTCTTTTGGTGTTAAGTTATTCATAGTTTTTTATAGGTTTTTATAGTTTTTTATATTTTTTTATTACAATTTGTCTAACTTCTATATGTAACCACCTATGAAACTCTTTTTTCTTTTCTTGTTCAAGTTTAACCGGTTCTAAGGAATGAAACAAATCTAACATTTGGTGAAAAGAATTGTATATATTAAGACATTTCTTGCATTGATAAATATGGTCAAACAGAAATTCTTGTTCTTCTAAATCAAGTTCGTCATCAAAAAATTCTGATAATAAATCTAATATATCCTCACATTTTATTATCATAATTTTCTCCTAAATTATACATATCCTTGAGTGACATATTTTTCCATTAATTCTTTTAGATACATTCTACTACGATGAAGTCGTGTTTTTATTGCAGAAGTAGACAAATTAAGTATTCTAGCAATTTCTTCAACAGGTCTTCCCTCAAGTTCTTTTAATATAAAAACAGTCCTATATTTTTCTGGCAATTTGTTCAAAGAATCGTTTAATATATTAATAAGTTCTTGTTGTTCAAGATTTTTCAACGGATTGTCATAAACATTTTGTATATTTTTAACTTCTTCTGATTCAACAGAATCGTATATTTTTGTTTCGTCATCTGTTGGTATAACAGCCATTTTTTTTGCTAAACTTTTTTGTTTTCTTTTCCGCATCAAAGCAAAATTTAATGCAATTCTGTAAATCCAAGTTGAGAACGAAGATTTATCTTTGAACCTTTTCAAATTTTTGAATGCACTTAATGCTGTTTCTTGTAATACATCATATGCTTCTTCTTTATCTTGTAAAATTCTGTATGCTAAAGAAAAAATGCTGTCTTCATATTTTTTTATAAGTTTCTCAAAAGCAGATGTATTACCATTTTTTGCTAATGTAACCAAAGTATTATCATCGTGTATATTTTGTTTATTCATGCGTATAATTTTAACAAAAATTTTTGTAATTATCAATAGTTGAAAAACAATATAAAGGTTTAATAAAAATTTATATATGGGAGAAAGAAAAAAGGTGTATAAGATAAAACTTGTCTGTGGTATAATTTACAACTTTTTATGGTGTAAAAAAAAGTTTGTAGTTGAAGATAACAAAAATATAGTTGATAAAATTAATAATTCAGTGTTACCAATTTTTAAAAAAGAGTTTTCTGTAGAAGAAATAGATTTACAAAGTGAGATTATAAAATTTGATTTTTCTAATTATTACAATGAAGAAATGGGTGAAGAACTTTACCGCTACTGGATAAGTTTCTCACCTTCAGTTCAACTATCTGACCTTCACAAACTTAAAATTTTGTCTAACGAAATTGAAAAAAAATATTTTTCTGAAAATGCTAACCGTAAAGTAAATCTTGATCCTGGTTATGTTGACGGGTCAAAACTTGTGTTGTTTTCTACAAAAAACTATTCTCACAGAGTGTATATAGGAGAAGGTATCTTTGCTGAAGTTACACTTTTGTATAAACATAAACAGTTTCACGCCTTAGATTGGACCTATCCTGACTATAAAACCCAAACAGCAATAGAATTTTTCTCAAAAGTTAGAGAAGTTTATAATAAAGAATATACCAAATAAGATAAGTAAGATACCACAAATAGTTGTTATAATTTTATAAACTTTCTGATGGAAAAAACTTTTTGTTTTGTATACAAAAAACGATAAAAATGTATACCAAATAAAATCACACAATAAATGTACAATAGAAAAAATTATAATTGCTAACTTGCCAAAATTTATTGATGTTAAAACCAAACTATTCCCTATTGTTAACCACCAAATAAAAAAATATGGGTTTGAAATTGTAGCAATGACACCAGAAAACATTGCTCCGTAGGACAAGTCTGTCTGTGAAACTTCTTTAGTTTTAAAAATTGTTATACCTAAAAAGATAAGAATAATTCCACCTATTAATCCTATTAATGTTTTTAACAAAGGTAAATAAAAAATTTTTGTGAAACCAAAATAAATAAGAAAGATCAATGGTAACTCAACAATACCATGACCTATAGATACTAAAACACCACTGTATTTGTTTTGTAATCCTTTTGCAACAGTAACTGCAGTTAGAGGACCAGGTGAAGCAACTCCAGAGAAAGAAATTAGAACTACTGTTGATAAAAATACAAAAAAGTTTTGCATTTAATCTACCATATGTTGTAATAACTTTATTGCTTGTTTTGTAGGTTTTACATCGTGTACACGAAGAATATCAACTTGTTTTAATATACAATATGTATGTAAAACAATTGTTCCTTCGTATCGTTCTTGTGGTGGGAGAGGATTTTCTTCAGTCCCTAAAATTCTTCCTATGAACGATTTACGAGATAGACCAATTAAAATCTTAAAGTTGTAATCTTTCCCATCAATGTTTAATGTTTTAAACTCATCAATATTTTTTAAAATCTCAATATTATGTTGTGTTGTTTTCCCAAAACCAATTCCTGGGTCTAATATTATTCTTTGTGGTTCAATACTATGTTCAAAAAGAAATTTTATTCTTTCAACAAAAAAATTTTTTATTTCGTTTACAACACCATATGGATATTGTGGGTTAACCTGCATTGTCTTTGGTGTACCTTTCATATGCATAAGAACAACTTTTGTGTTCGGGTATGATTTTAACAACTCAACAGTTTGTGGTGATACACGAAGTGCATAGATGTCATTTATAATTTCTACACCTAACTCTAACGCTTGTTTTACAACTTCGTATTTATAACTATCAACAGAAACTGTGATATTTGGAAGATTTTTTTTAATCTCTTTTATTACAGGTATAACACGTTTAAGTTCTTCTTCTACAAATATAGGTTCAGAATTAGGTCTGGTTGATTCACCACCAACATCTATTATATCTGCTCCTTCAGAAATAAGTATCCCAGCATGCTTAACAGCACTCTCTAAAGAAAAATACTTACCTCCATCATAAAAAGAATCAGGTGTTATATTCAGTATCCCCATTATTTTGATTTGTTTCATAATTTTTTAATAATGATATAGAAAGAATTTTGTTTTCTAATTTGAGATTAAAACTCTTATTAGTATCTCTGCAATAGTTTGTATATAGAAAGTGTTAGAAGTTGAATATTTTAATTAAGTTTACTTATTCTTTTATAAGTTGTAAAACTTCCATTCTTGCACGAAGATCTTTTAGGAATACGCCGCGCATACAAGAGGTTACAATTTTATGTCCTGGTTTTTTAACACCACGCATTGAAAGGCACAAATGTTCTGCTTCACAAACAACCATTACACCTAACGGTTTTGCTTTTTCCATAATTGTCTCAGCAATATGTTTTGTAAGGCGTTCTTGAAGCTGGAGTCGTTTTGAAAAAACTTCTACTATTCTTGCAAGTTTTGAGATACCTAAAAGCCGTTTTTTATGTGGGATATAAGCTATATGTATTTTACCAAAGAATGGAAGTAGATGATGTTCACATAAAGAATAAAATGGTATATTTTTTTCTAAAACAATTTCTTCATATTCTTCTGTTTCAAAATACACTGTAAGTACTTCTTTTGGGTCTATAAAATATCCTGAGAGTGCTTCTTCATAAAATTTTGCAACACGTCTCGGTGTACCTTTTAATCCTTCTCTATCTGGGTTTTCACCAACCGCAATTAAAATATCTCTTACTGCTTTTTCTATTTTTTCTTTGTTTATTTTTTTCATAACCACGGATTAAACGGAAATTTACAACGGATTACACAGAAGAATATAACACAGATTACACGGAGAATACCGCTGATTTCGCAGAATATAAAATTATTATACCACGGATTACACAGAAATTTAACACGGATTACACGAAAAATAGTGCAAACTAAAAATTATATCGTAGATTACGTGGAAAATAGTGTTAATTAAAATAATTTTACCACAGGTTACACGGAATATTGCAAATTAATAAATATACAATAAATTTCTGATTTCCTGTTCGCTAACCACTTATATCTAATTAACTATCAACTATGAACTATGAACTATTGACTGACAATTTCGTCAATTTCTTTTCCTTCAAGAACTTCTTTTTCTATAAGTTTGTTTGCTAACGCATCAAGTTTTTTTATGTTTTCAGATAACAACTTTTCAACATTTTGTGAACATGTTTCTATTATATTCTTTATTTCGTCATCAATAAGTTTTGCTGTATATTCTGAATACAATTTTTCTTTTGATAGATAGTCTCTGCCTAAGAAAATTTCTTCTTCTCTTTTTCTTAATGTTAAAGGACCAATTTTTTCTGACATACCATATTCTGTAACCATCTTTGTTGCAATATCAGTAGCTTTTGACAAATCATTTTGTGCTCCAGTAGTTAAATCGTTAAACACTAATTTTTCAGCAATACGTCCTCCTAACAATACAGAAATTTTGTTTAACAACTCTTGTTTTGATATAATATATTTATCTTCAGCAGGTAGTTGTAATGTATAACCTAATGCAGGACCGCGTGGTATCAACGATATTTTGTGTACAGGGTCACATCCAGGTGTAAGTTTTGCAACTAAAGCATGGCCTGATTCGTGATACGCAATAATTTTTTTCTCTCTTTCTGAAATAACCCTTGATTTTCTTGCAGGACCTGCCATAACTTTTTCTACTGCTTCGTCAAAGTCAGACATATCAACTGCATCTTTATTTTTTCGTGAAGCAAGAAGCGCTGCTTCGTTGACAAGGTTTGCAAGGTCTGATCCAACAAAACCAGGTGTCCTTTGTGCTATAATTACTAAATCAACATCAGGTGCAAGTTTGACCTTTCTTGTATGAACTTTCAAAATTTCTTCCCTACCTTTAATATCTGGTACAGGGACAACTATATGTCTGTCAAACCTGCCTGGTCTTAAAAGTGCAGGGTCTAAAACATCAGGTCTGTTTGTGGCAGCAATAAGTATTACTCCTTCTGTTGTATCAAACCCGTCAAGTTCTACAAGAAGTTGGTTTAATGTTTGCTCTCTTTCATCATGTCCACCACCAATACCAGCGAACCTGTGTCTACCTACAGCATCAAGTTCATCTATAAACAAAAGACAAGGTGCATGTTTCCTACCTTGTTCAAACAGGTCTCTTACTCTTGATGCACCTACTCCTACGAACATCTCTACAAATTCTGACCCTGAAGCAGAAAAAAATGGTACCCCTGCTTCACCAGCGACTGCTTTTGCAAGAAGTGTTTTCCCTGTTCCAGGAGGACCATATAACAAAACACCTTTTGGTATTTTCCCACCAAGACGTTGAAATTTTTTCGGATCTTTTAAAAATTCTATAATTTCTTGTAGTTCTTCTTTTACTTCGTCACATCCTGCTACATCTTTAAATGTAACATCACTTTTGTTTTTACCCATGTATAGTCGTGCACGTGACTTGCCAAACATCATTGCTTGTTTTCCACCAGACTGCAGTTGTTTTGTCCACAAAATCCATAAAACAATAAAAAGTATTACAGGACCAAAATTTATTAACAAAGTCCAGAACCACCCTCCTCGGTCTGCAACTGCTGTGAATTTAACATTTTTGTTTTCTAATTCTTCAACAAGTTTTGTATCTTCTAATACGCGATATGTTTTGAACAAAGAAATTTTGTTGTTATCATCAATATATTTCCCAGAAAGTGTTTCAGATTTTATTTTTACTTCAGTGATTTTTCCTTCACGAAGTAACGACTTGAATTCAGAATAAGGTATTTCTTTTTCAGTTTGTATTTCTCTTACACCACGAATAAACAAAAATATCAAGAAGAATATAAGAACCCATGAGATAAGAGATTTTAATTCATTTTTTTTCATATTTTCCCCTCTTATAAGAAACCTTTTAAAATTCTAACACAGCAATATATGGCAGATTACGGTATTTCTCGTTATAGTCAAGGCCATAACCTACTATAAACTTGTTTGGTACATCAAAACCTTTGTAATCAATTTTTACCTTTGTTTTTCTTCTACCAATTTTGTTTAACAACGCACAGATTTTTACTGATTTTGCTTCTCTTGTTAACAAATTTTGTTTTAGAAATTTTAGTGTTCTACCTGTATCAACAATATCTTCTACTATAAGGATATTTTTTTTAACGGGATTGTCATACAAATCCATTATAAGTTGGACTACGCCAGTTGAATCTTTACCGTCATACGATCTTACAGAAATAAAATCTATTTCGCAGTCAAGTTCAAGTTGTCTTACAAGATCACTTAAAAATATTGCACTTCCTTTAAGTATACCTACAATTAATAATTTACCTTTGTTTTTATAATCATCAGAAATTTTTTTTGCAAGTTCAGCAACTTTTTGTTTTATTTTTTCTTCAGTAATAAGGATTTTTAATTTATTTGAATTTTTAACCATTTTTTTGTTTTTGTAACAACCAAATTTTTTGTTAACCTACATTTATGTTCATGCTGATAAAGAAAGTTTATAATTGTTTCAACAATTTTTTTATACCCTTTCCTAATTTTTAATTTATGTTGTAGAACAATTTTTGATAACACTCTATGAAGAACTTCTTTTTTTAGAAAATTATTATACATCAAAAATTTTTCTAAATCAATACAAACAAAATTTTTCTTTGGTTTTACTTCAACTAAATGTTTTTCAACCTGTTGTGATATAAAATCGTTTATTTCTTTAAAATGTTCAATTGTAGAAATAATGTTGTCTTTAAAATTTAGATTTAAATTTTTTAACATAGGAAAAATTTTATTTCTTAACAAATTTCTTCTGTATAAAATTTTTAAGTTTGTTTTGTCAACAACAAAGTTTATTTTTTGCTGAAACAAAATTTTTACAATTTCATCTTTTGTGATATCAATTATAGGTCTTAAGATATAAATAGTTCTACTATCATGTTTTTCTTCTCTTAATGGAGGTATACTACAAAGTCCTTTTATTCCACTACCACGAAGTAAGTTTAAAAAAAAAGTTTCCACAACATCATCTTTTGTATGACCTGTAGCGATTATAGAAGCGTTTTGTTTTTGTGCAAATTCAAATAGTTTTTTGTATCTTAGTTTCCTTAGAGTATTTTCATCTTTTTTTTCAGGAAAGATTTCTTCTATAATCAGTTGTAAATTAGTTTTTTTACAAAAGTCGTTTATGACTTCTATATCTTTTTTTATTTCTTTTTTACTTCGCACATGATGGTTGATATATACTGGGATAATAGTTATTTTGTTTTTTAAAGAAAACTTATAAAGAAGAAGTAATAAAAACATACTATCAGGACCACCGGACACTGCAGCGATAATTTTTTTATTTTTTTCTAAAATATTAGCAATACTTTTTATTCTTAACACAAACTTTTCGTAAATTTTGTTTGGAATTTTTTCAGTCATAATATTGGTTTATGAGTTAATGGGTTGTTGAGTTCAGAGTTATTAGTTCATCCCGCAATTTGCGGGATTAGTTGAGAGTTTTATAACTTATAACTAATAACCAATCACTCATTAACTCATTAACTCATTACTCATAAACTAATAACTCATTAACTCATTTACCTATTCACACATCCTCCCATCCACACATTTACTTTATAATGAGTAAACATTCAACTTCTGCAATTGGTTCAATTTTTTTAAATCCTGTTTCTTTAAGACGATAGATTATATTTGTTATAATATTTTTATTTTTTGATTTTATCTGTGGTGAACCTATATAATGTAAAACTTTTCCGTTTGGTTTTAAAACACGGAATAAATGAGAGTAGAATTCTTTAGAATAAAGTTCTTCTGCAACATTGAATTTTGGCGGATCATGGAGAATATATTCAAAATATGCATCTTTAAAAGTTTTTATAACTTCTTTTGCATCACCAACAATCAATCTTGCTTTACCAACAAGAGGAATTTCATCTTCAACTAAATTTTCAAACAATGGTTTTGAATAAGGATTTCTTTTTGCAATATAAAGAACATTTTCGTCTTTCTCAATCGTTATCACTGCACAGTTTCTTTTCAAAAGAAAAATTGTTGTGTAACCTAATCCTGTACAAATTTCTAATACTAAACTACCATACGGTGGATTTAGTGCTTCAACTTTTTTTGCAGCATCAAGTTCTGGAGTAAGAGTCCGCATTCTATGCATCTGAATACCATCTATTTATATAGTAGGCCAGCCAGATGTTTTTACAAGTTTGTAATAATGTTGATTAAAAAACTTAATTTCTGGAACATCTTGTTTTTTGTTCATAATTATATTATTATAAAATTTTGAAAGGAGAATAAAGATGTTGAAAGAAGGTGATTTTGTTTTATTAGTGGACAGAAAAAAAAGAAAATATATAATTGAACTTAAAAAAGACACTTATTCATCATTTCATTTTGGCAAAGTTCAACATAATGATATAATTGATAAAAATCCGTCATTTGTATTCTCCTCTGGTGGTGAAAAACTTGTTGTTTTAAAACCAACTGCGAAAGATTTTGTCTTATATAAACTCAAAAGAAAAAGTCAAATAATATATCCAAAAGATGTAGGACAGATTTTAGTTTTAAGCGATATTTTTAATGCAAAAAGTGTACTTGAATGTGGTTGTGGTTCAGGTGCGTTAACAATGTGGTTACTTCAAGCAAAAAAAGATGAAACAAAATTGGTCTCTATTGATTGTAGAGAAGATATGGTTGAACTTGCAAAAAAGAATATTGAAACTTATTTTAAGAAACCAATTGAAGAAATAAAAAATTTTGTTTTAGATGTAAAAAAACTTGAAGAAGTAGATTACGAAGAAAACACTTTTGACAGAGTTATATTAGATGTTACAGAGCCATGGCTTTACTTAGATAAAATAACAAAAATACTATCTTCTTATGGAATTTTACTCTGTTGGCTGCCAACAGTACTACAAGTGTTTAACTTAATAGATGAAATTGAAAAAAAATATTCTGAACATTTTTATTTAGAAGGTATATATGAAACATTACAACGAGAATGGCAAAAAAATCAACTTGCATTAAGGCCAAAAGACAGAATGGTCGCCCACACAGGATTTTTAATTGTTTTTAGAAAACAATAAATTACACTTTTAATATCTGTGTAATCCGCACTTCACTTCAGCGTAATCTGTGTCCTCCGTGTTTTTTTAATCCGCGTAATCCGTGGTTTTCATAATCCGAAGTTTAGTTATGGTAACCGCAGGATTTCGTTAGTAGGAAGTAGAAAGTAGGAAAGTGTTAGGAATTTGTGTTTTTTCTGTGCAATTCGTAATTTATCTGTTTGATTCGTGATCAATTCTGAACAATCCGTGTCCTCCACGGTTCTTAATCCGCGTAATCCGTTTACTCTGTGGTTTCATAATCCGTGCTTCGTGTAATCTGCGGTAAATTTGTGTATAATTTGTGATGTTTCTGTTTAATCAGTGGTTATGTTATTATTTGTGTGATAAATCAACCGCTACAATGTTAGATTTTTTGTATTATTTGTTTTACACTTTTGTTTGTATTATCTTTCTGTGCTTTTTTCCCATGTAATCTGTGGTATCTGTGTAATCTGTAGTCCACTTCCGTGTACTCTGTAGTTTCATAATCCGTGTATTCCGCGGTAACTGTTGACAAACAAAAAATAATTTAATACAAATTTAAAAATTGTGCTACTATGAAAGAAAAACTAAAACGTTTCGGTGTATCAATACCATTGAGTTTACTTTTAAAGTTTGACGAGTATATAAAAAACAAAAATTATAAAAATCGTTCTGAAGCAATAAGAGATTTAATCCGTGCTGAGTTTGTTAAAGAAAGTTTTGAAACAAACAAAGAAGTTGCTGGCGTTATCTCAATTGTTTATGACTATCACAAAAGAGAACTTTTTGACAAAATTGTTGATATCCAGCATAACCACCAGGACATTATTATTGCATCACAGCATATACACTTAGACCATGACAACTGTCTTGAAGTAATAATCACTCGTGGAAAAGCACAAAGGATAAAAGATCTTGCATCAAAACTACAGGCAACAAAAGGTGTAAAACATACAACTTTAAGTTTCACTACAGTTGTTGAATAATTTTTTTGTTTCCCCAAAGTAGCACGAATTTTTATTTTGTATTACTCACAAAAGGAGGAAACAAAAATGCATCATAAATTCGTAGTATTTCCTTTTAGTGCGATAGTTGGTCAAGAGTTGATGAAGAAAGCTTTAATAGTTGTAGCAATAGATCCTACGATTGGTGGCGTGTTGATAAAAGGAGAAAAAGGTACTGGGAAATCAACTGCAGTAAGAGCATTAGCCGATATACTTCCTGAGATAAAAGTTGTTGAAGGTTGTCCTTTCAATTGTGATCCTGATAATATAAGGTTAATGTGTAAATCTTGTCAAGAAAGATATGAGATAGAAGGTTTTCTTCCTTATATAAAAAGAAAAATGGAAGTAATAGATATGCCATTATCTGCTACTGAAGATATGGTTGTTGGAACAATTGATATTAAACGTGTACTTAAAGAAGGAATAAAAGCTTTAGAACCTGGTATTTTAGCAAGAGCTAACAGAAATATACTATACATAGATGAAGTGAACTTATTAGAAGACCATCTTGTTAATGTTCTTTTAGACGCAGCTGCTATGGGAGTAAACATTGTTGAAAGAGAAGGTGTTTCAGTATATCATCCATCACGGTTTGTGCTTATAGGAACGATGAATCCAGAAGAAGGTGAACTAAGGCCACAGATATTAGACAGGTTTGGTTTATGTGTTGAAGTTAACGCTTTGTCTTCAAAAGAAGAACGACTAAAAGTTATGGAGTATCGTAGAAGGTTTGATTTAGACCCGTGGAAGTTTGAAGAAGAGTTTAAAGAAGGACAAGAAAAGTTAAAGAAACAAATAATTGTTGCAAAACAGAAATTGCCTCAAGTTTATATTTCTAACGAAATGCTTGATAAAATAGTAGAGATAACTACATCTTTAGGTATAAAATCTCATCGTGCAGATATTGTTATGGAAAAAACAGCAAAGGTTTTAGCAGCGTTAAATGATAGAGAAGAGGTAAACGAAGAAGATATTAAAGAGGCAGCTTTGTTAGCTTTACCACATAGGATGAAACAAAAACCGTTTGATAAAACTTCTACGATTAAAAAAGAGACAATAGAAACAATTTTAAAACAAAAAACAAAAGAAGAAATTTCTGATTTTGAGAAAGATGTTGAGATAGAAAAAAAGATGTTTAAAATTGATGATTTAGGTTCAACTTTTGGTAAAGAAACATTAAAAATAAATTCTGAAAGAGGTGTGTATATAAAAGCAAAAGAGATTGATAATCCTAAAAGTATAGCGATTGATGCAACTTTAAGAAAAGCAATAAGAGAAACAAGTTCTTTAGAAATTTTGCCTGAACATATTATGGAAAAAATAAGAGTTGCTAAAGCAGAAGCTTTGTATGTTATAACACTTGATACTTCATCTTCAATGAGGATGGATAAAAAAATAAGATTTGCAAAAAGTCTTGTTTGGAGTTTACTTAAACGTTCGTATGAAAATAAAAACAAAATTGCTCTTTTAACATTTAGAGAAGATGATGTTAAAATTTTAGTCCCGCCAACTTCAGATGTAAACAAGTTTGTTGAAGAGTTAGAAAAACTTCCTACTGGTGGTAAAACGCCACTTACACCCGCACTTTTTAAAGCCTTTGAAGTTGCAAAAAGAGAAACTAAAGCAACGCCTGTTGTTATTTTGATTTCTGATGGCAGAGGAAATGTTTTTATTAAAAACAGTCTTGAAGAAGATATTAATTTTCTTTTGGCTATCGCTGATAATGTAAAACTTATAATAGTTAATACTGAAAATAAGAATAAAAGTATAGGTGTTCTTGAAGATATTGCGAAAAAATTTAATAAAGCAGAACATTATTATTTAGACGAGATTATGTTATGAAAAAAATCCTTGCATTAACAACTATAGGGAATACAATTTCGTTGAAAGAAGCTGTTGAAGAAGTAAAAAAAGAGTACGGAGATATTTTAGAAGTTAAAAAAATATATTTGCATGAATACGAAAACCAGGATGTTTCTCTTGACGAGGTTAAAAAATCAATAGATGAGGCGGATATTATTCTTGTAGACATTCGTGGTGATGTGCGTATAGGCAGAGAACTTCCAAAGATGCTCGAAGGTAAAGATAAAACAGTAGTAGTTCTTGTAGCTGGTGGCCAACATATTTGGCAGTTAACAAAGATAGAGAAGTTTAGCGGAGATAAGTTTTTTAAAGGTGAAGAAAAAGAGTTTAATATCCATTCTTATCGTAGGATGAGAAAGTTTACTGATTTTTTTATGAAGATAAGTTTGTTTTTACCTTTTGGTATGTTGAAAGATATGAGGAACTGGATTTTAGCACAAAGGTATTATTCTGAAGGAGATACTGAGAATTTGAAAAACCTTCTTTTGTTTTTATTAAAAAATTATGCTAAAGTAAAAGAGATAAAAAAAGTTCCGTTGCCAAAAAAAAGATTGTCCTACGGACTTTATATACCAAAAGTAGGGATGTGTGATGATGTAGAAAAGTATAAAAAAGAGATAAAATTTAATCCTAACAATCCAACAGTTGGTGTTTTTCTTTATGGTGGTATGCATTTTGAAGATACAAAACCAATAGCAGATGTGTTATATGAAAGGTTTGGTAAGGAGATTAATTTTATTTTTATATTCTCACAAGTTGAATATAATATTGAAGCAATTAAAAAATACTGTGAGAACGAAAAGATAGATCTTTTTTTGAACTGCCAGTATTTCAGAATACATGGTGGTCCTTATGGTGGCGAACCAGAACCAACTTATGAGCTGTTACAAAAATTAAATGTTCCAGTTCTTATAGGTTTAAGAACTTATGATTTGGATATAGATAAATGGAGAGAAAGCAAAGAAGGGTTAGATCCACTACATACTATCATCGGTGTTACACTGCCAGAACTTGATGGTTGTATAGAACCTAACCTTGTTGCTATTCTTAAAAAAGAAGAAGAACCAACTCTTGGTAAAGTAAAATATATGATAACTTTAGATGACAGGATTGAGAAGTTAGGTCAGAGAATAAAAAAATGGATTAATCTTAGGAAGAAACTAAATAGTGAAAAAAAACTTGCGATAATAACTTATAACTACCCGCCTGGTGAAGAAAACTTAGCTTCAGCTGGATATCTTGATGTTTTTGAAAGTTTAAAAGTATTTTTAAAAAAACTTAATGAGAAAGGATATAAAGTAAAAATTCCAGAAAAAAGTTTAAAAGAAATTTTTTTGTCTGAAGGAGTAGTTAATAGTCCTAACTATATACAAAAGTCAGGAATAAAAATTTCTGTTGAAAAATACAATCTTTGGTTTAAAACACTTCCAGAATCCGTACAAAAAGATATTATAAACACATGGGGAGAACCACCAGGGAATATAATGGTTGATAACGAAGGTAATATTTTAATCCCAGGTGTAATTTTAGACAATATATTTTTAGGTATTCAACCTTCACGAGGTGTACATGAAGATCCTGATAAAGCATACCATGACAAGGACTTACCTCCACATCATCAGTATTTAGCATATTATTTCTTTTTAGAAAAAGAATTTAAAGCTGACGCGTTGATACATTTTGGTATGCATGGGACATTAGAGTTTACAAAAGGTAAGGAAGTAGGTTTATCTTCTGAATGTTTTCCTGATATACTTGTTGGCACTATGCCACATATTTATTATTACTGGATTGGGAACACATCAGAATCAACAATTGCAAAAAGACGTTCTTATGCAATTTGTATCTCCCATGCGTCACCACCTATAAGAAGTTGTGGACTTTATGAAAAATATCTTGTGTTAGAAGATTTGATTAATCAATATGAAGAAAACAAAGATGAGAAAACTTTAGAAATTATTAAAGAAACTTCAGAAGAACTACATCTACCTTTTGAAATTTCACGGTTAAGAAAAGAGTTGTATAAGATGAAAAGAAGGTTAATCCCTTATGGATTACATATAATGGATAAAAAATTTACAGAAGAAGAATTAGTAGAGTATCTCCTCGGAGTGTTAAGGATTGACAGAGAGTTTACATCAATTTTAAAACTTTTATCTCAAAATATGGGATACCAGTGGGATGAAATAAAAAATTCTAAATTAGCAGATGAATTAGAACTCAAAGCAAAAAATGTGATTAAAGAAATAATTAATGGTAAACCACCAGATTGGCTATCTTCTGAATATATTGATTTTGTTAAAAGTATTGTAGACAGATACAATAGTTTTTCAGAAAGCGAAGGACTTTTATCTGCGTTAGAAGGAAAATATATCTTACCTTCAAGAGGAGGAGATCCGATTCGTGATCCAGAGGTATATCCATCTGGAAAAGCGATGTTTGGTTTTGACCCAAGAGTGATCCCAACAGTTGCTGCAGAAATAAGAGGGCAAAAAGCAGCTGAACTGTTAGTTGAAAGTTATATTAAAAAATATGGTAAATATCCTGAAAGCGCGGGTGTTGTACTTTGGGGGTTTGAAACAATGAAGACAGGTGGTGACACTATTTCAATGATACTTTCTCTTCTTGGAATAAAAATAAAACATAAAAAAAGTCCATGGTTTAAAGAACTTGAAGTTGTACCTTTAGAAGAATTAAAAAGGCCGAGGATTGATGTGGTGATTACAATCTGTGGTATTTTTAGGGATACATTTAAAACACATATTGATTTGTTAAACAGAGCAATAGAAACAGTTGCAAAACTTGATGAACCACCTGAGAAAAATTTTTTAAAAAAACATTTTTTAGAATATAAAGACGAACTTAAAGAATTTTCACTTGCAAGAATTTTTGGACCCTCGCCAACAGAATATGCGACATCTATGAGAACATTAGTAGAAAGCAGTGTCTGGAAGGAAGAAAAAGATTTAGTTAAAAGTTATGAAGATAGTATGAGTTATGTCTATTTTACTGGTAAAGTAGAAAAAAATGAGAAAGCATTTTCTAACATACTAAAATCTGTAGATATCGTGACACAAGAAAGAGATAATACAGAATACGAAGTTATAGATTTGGATCATTATTACGAATTTTTAGGAGGACTAACAATAACTGTCCAAGAAAAAAAGGGGCAAGAAACAGAAACATTAGTTGTTGATTCAACTGAAGAAGAGGTTGTAGTAGAAGATTTAAAAATTTCAATAGAACGAGCAGTCAGAACAAGATTACTTAATCCTGTCTGGATAGAAGGTATGTTGAAACATGATTTCCATGGTGCAAAAAAAATTAAAGATAGAGTAGAATATATCTTAGGTTTTGCTGCGACTACTCATAAAGTTGGAAACTGGATTTTTGACGAAATTGCAGATGATTTAATACTTAATGATGAAATAAGAAAAAAATTATTTCAAAACAATCCGTATGCAACAATAAAAATAAGCGAACTTTTGATAGAAGCAGAAAAAAGAGGTTATTGGAAAACAGAACAAGAAAAGTTAAAACAAATAAAAAACATTATATTAGAAATGGAAGGAGATGTTGAATAATATAAGAAAAGGAGAAATTTTTTTGGCACAACACGGGCTTGCCACCCCAAATGAGTTTATATAAGTAAAATTATTTTAAATGGAGGTA
>Ga0308405_1000281_pt1 | contig 31470 bp, 35 predicted proteins | sample HotsprSampleMS13_FD_203473 | JGI IMG/M metagenome (GOLD analysis project Ga0308405, IMG submission 203473) | Hot spring phototrophic mat microbial communities from Mushroom Spring, Yellowstone National Park, Wyoming, United States - 20060912_MS13 ...
CCCCAAGGAGACCGTGGAGGCCCTCCACTTTGAGAGCATCGCCTGCATGGTGAACTACGCCTGGGTCCACGGCCTGAAGGACGGAGAAGGGGCCACCTTCTACGTGACCGATCGGGGAAGCTACGACCCCCAGAACCCTCAGGGAAGCGTGCGCCTCATCCCCGCCCGGAGGGCCACCTACTACTGGGGAGAGCGGATGATGGTGGTGATGAACGCCAAGCTCCTGGCCTTTGATAGCCCCGCTAAGGCCCGGGCCTTCGCCGAGGCCCACAAGGCCCAGCACGGCCGGCAGAACTTCTTCACCTTCCAGACCCTCCTAGACCTGGCCCCCCTGCCCGAGATGAACCTGGTAGCCCTCCTGGCCCGGCATGCGGGGCTTCTGGGCGGGGAGAAAGACCACGGGCACGGCCACAGCCATTAGGCGCTAAGGAGGTAAGGCCATGATGGGAATCAGGAGGCCCCTAACCGCTCTTCCCGAGGTCAGCGAAACCTTCTCCAAGTTCTTCCACTCCAAGGAAGCCGTCCTTGACCCCAGGGAGTACACCGTCCCCAAGGGGCGCTAACCCGATCTTGGGCCACCTCGGAAGGTCCCGAGGTGGCCTTCTTGGTAGAGTGGAGGCGAACCCATGGAACGCCGCCGCTTTTTGGCCCTCTTGGCCCTCCCCCTCCTCCCCAAGGCCCTGGCCGCCCCCAGGGCCCTCCGGGTGGGGGTGGAGGCCTGCCCCTACTGCTTCATGACCATCCTGGATGCCCGCCACGCCGCCCAGGCGGTGAACCCCCAGGGCAAGGCCTTCTTCTACGATGACCCCGCCTGCCTCCTGGACCAGCTTTCGGGCTGGGGCGGGCCCCAACTCAAGGCCCAGGAGGTCTACCTGGCGGACTTCCTGGAAAGCACCCGCACCCAGCCCCTCTGGGTGGAGGCGGAAAAGGCCCTCCTCTACCACAACCCCAAGGTCCGCACCCCCATGGGCTCGGGGCTTCTGGCCTTCAAGAGCCGGGAGAACCTGGAGCGGCACCTCAAGGAGCGGCCGGAGCGGCGGGGAGGCCGGGTCCTCACCTGGAAGGAGGCCTTGAAGGAGGGGGAAAAGCGCCCCTGGGTCCCCACGGATTTCTTCCCACCCCCTAAGCCGTGACCGCCCTCTTCCTCAAGGAGGTAGCCCGCAACCCCTGGACCGCGGGCCTTTTCCTCCTGCCCCCCCTTCTGGCCCTGGGCTTCCAGGGCCGGGGGGAGGGGGTGGGCCTGGTGGGCCTCTACTCCGGGCTTTCCCTTCTCCTCCCCCCTCTGGTCCTGGCCCTGGCGGTGCCCCTTCTCGCCTCCCGGGAGGAGTGGGCCTTTCTCCTGGGCTTCCCCGTGCGCCCCTTTTTGGCCTTCCTGCAGGGGGTTCTTGGGGTCCTTCTGGGCCTGGGGCCGCCCCTTCTTCTGGGCCTCCTTCTAGGAGCGGGCCTCCTGGGCTTCTCCTGGGAAGCGGGGCTCTGGCTTCTCCTTTCGGGCATGGGGCTTCTCCTCTTCTGGCTGGGGCTTGCCACCCTCCTCTCGGCCCTCCTTCTGGAGGAGAGGCGGGCCCTGGCCCTGGGCTTTGGCCTTTTTGGCCTTCTGAACGTCCTTTATGGCCCTTTGGTGGTGGCCTTGGCCGTGAGGCTTAGGGACTATCCCCTCGAGGGCCTCCTCACCCTGGCCCTCCTCCTCAACCCCCAGGAGGTCCACCGGGTGGGCCTCCTCCTGGGCCTGAAGGCCCCCGTCCTCACCGGCCCCGTGGGCTATTTGGTGGCCGAAAGGCTGGGGACGGTGGGGCCCCTTCTCGGCCTCGGCTACCTGGTCCTCTTTGGCCTTCTCCTCACCCTTCTCGCCGCCACCCTTTTCGCCCGGCGGGACCGGTAGCATGGGAGGGTGCTCCGCCTGGCCGCTTTCCTCCTCATCCTCCCCTTCTTCCTCCAGATTCTGGGCTTTGGGGAGACCCCTCTGGGCGGGGGGCTTTGCGGGGAGGTCTTCCGCCTGAAGGACCCCGCCCTGGCCCTGCAGAGCCCGGGCTTCTGGTACGGCCTCCTCTTCATGGTCCTCCTGGCGTTGGAGCTGGGCTTTGGCCTGGCCCTCCTTCTCCTCCCCCTCCTGGAGGTGCCCCTGGGCCCCGGGTGGCTCAAGGCCGGGCGGTACCTGGTGGGGGTTTTGGTCCTCCTCTTCCTCCTCACCCGCACCACGGGCCTCCCCGCCCCGGGGGAGGGAGGGCTGGTCCTGGAAAGGGCCCCCCTGGACCCCCTGTCCCTGCTCCTGGTGGGCCTGTCCCTGGCAGGGGGGCTCCTCTTAAGGGAGAATGGGGGGCATGGAGCGGCTTCTTGAGGTCATGCGCCGCCTGCGGGGGCCCGGGGGGTGCCCCTGGGACCGGGCCCAGACCCACGAGAGCCTGGTCCCCTACCTGCTGGAGGAGGCGGGCGAGGCGGCGGACGCCATCCTGGAGGGGGACCCCAGGGCCATGGCCGAGGAGCTGGGGGACGTCCTCCTCCAGGTGGCCTTCCACAGCGTCATCGCCGAGGAAAGGGGCGCCTTCACCTACGCCGACGTGGAGGGCCGCATCGTGGAAAAGCTCATCCGCCGCCACCCCCACGTCTTCGGGGAAGCCACGGCCAAGACCCCGGAGGAGGTCAAGGCCCGCTGGGAGGAGCTGAAGGCCATGGAGGGCAAGGAGGAAGACCCCTGCGGCCCCAAGTTCCTTCCCGCCCTCCTCAAGGCCTACGAGATCCAGAAGAAGGGCCTGGAGAAGGGAAGCGAGGAGGGGCTTAGGCGGGCTTTGGCGGCGGGGGACCTGGAGGAGGCCTTGTGGAACCTGGTGGGGCTTTTCGTGGAAAGGGGGCTGGACCCCGAGAGCGCCTTAAGGCGGCGCTCCCTCAAAGCCTGCCGCAAGGCCTAGAGCCGCCAAGGGGCTTTCGGCTCGCGGCGGTGGCCGTGCCCCTTTTGGGGGAGCGGCTCCTTTTCACCCGCAGGAGCCCCCACCTGCCCACCCACGCCGGGCAGTTGAGCTTCCCCGGAGGGGTGGTGGAGCCGGGGGAAGGGGTAGTGGAGGCGGCCTTGCGGGAGGCTATGGAGGAGGTGGGGCTTGGGGGCCTCGAGCCCCTGGGCTTCCTCTCCCCCACCCTCTCCCCCCAGGGCTTCCTGGTCCAGCCCGTGGTGGTCTTCCGCGCGGACCTCCCCCCCCTAAGGCCCAACCCCGAGGAGGTAGCGGAGCTCCTCCTGGCCCCCCTCGAGGAGCTCCTCAAGATAACCCCCTGGAGCGAGGAGCGCCTGGGAAGGAGGGTGTGGCACTTCCCCTGGCGGGGGGTGGACATCTGGGGGGTGACGGGGAATATCCTTAGGGAGTTCCTGGAGGTGTGGCGTGGGGCGGATCGGGATCCTGCTGGCGGACCTCTTTGACGAAAGGGAGTTCCTCTACCCCTACTACCGGGTCCTGGAGGCGGGCCTCACCCCGGTGGTCATCGGCCCCGAGGCCAAGGAGTACCGGGCCAAGTCCGGCTTCGCCTGGAAGGCGGAAGCGAGGCCAGAGGAAGCGGGGACGCTTTCCGGCCTCCTCATCCCCGGGGGCTTCGCCCCCGATTACCTGAGGCGGAGCCCCGGGGTCCTGGCCCTGGTCAGGGCCGTGGGGGAGGCGGGAAGGCCCATCGGGGCCATCTGCCACGGCCCCTGGGTCCTGATCAGCGCCGGGCTGGTGCGGGGCCGGAGGGTGACAGGCTTCCCCTCCATCCGGGATGATCTCCTGAACGCCGGGGGGCTTTACGAGGACGAGGGGGTGGTGGTGGACGGCCACCTGGTCACCGCCCAGGGCCCCAAGGACCTCCCCGCCTTCATGGGAGCCTTCCTCAGGCTTCTTTCCTGAAGTGGGTCCCCGCCTCTCCGGAAAGGACCTCGCCCAGGACATCCCTTCTGCCCCTGGCGATGGCCGCCCAGGGAGCGCCAAAGCCGAGGGCGGCCAGGGCCGCCTCCACCTTGGGGATCATCCCCCCCTGGATAACCCCCCGCTCCTTGAGGAGGGCCACCTCTTCCGGGGTGAGGCGGGGGAAGCGGGTCCTGGGGTCCTTGGGATCCCCGTAGACCCCTTCCACGTCGGTCAGGAAGACCGCGGGCCAGCCCAGGGCCCCGGCCACCGCCCCGGCGGCGGTGTCCGCGTTCACGTTCAAGGCCCCCTCCTCGTCCAGGGCGATGGGGCTCAGGACCGGGGTGTAGCCCTTTTCCAGAAGGGAAAGGAGGAGCTCTTTGTCCACCCCCACCACCTCCCCCACCCGGCCCAGCCCGGGGAGGGCCCTTCCCCTGAGGGAGAGGGCATCCTGGCCCGAGAGGCCCACGGCCCGCCTGCCCTTTCGGGAAAGCCCTCCGGCGAGGCGCTTGCCGATGGCGGTGAGAACCATCTCCACCACCTCCAGGTGCTCCTCCGGGGTAACCCTAAGCCCATCCTGGAAGCGGCTTTCCAGGCCCAGGCGGGAAAGCCACGCCCCGATCTCCGGACCCCCGCCGTGGACCAGGACCAAGGGGCCTGGGTAGCGGGCCAGCTCCTGCAAAAGGGCCTCGGGGGCCCTCAGGCTCCCCCCCACCTTGACCACAAGGGGCTCACTCAAGGTAAACCACCTCCTCGGGAAGGCCCTCCTCCTCCTCAGCCTCGAGGAGGTCCAGAAAGCCCAAAGCGGCGTGGTCCGGGTGGAGGCCGAAGTGGAGGGCAAGGGCCTGCACAGCGCTCACAGGGGGCATGGCCTTGGCCTTTTGCAAAAGGGGGAGGAGTTCCCCGGGGGCCTGAAGGAGCGCCCCAACCTCAGGGCCTACCCTGAGTTCGGCCCGCACCTCACCCCCTTCCGCCAGGAGGAAGAGGAGGTCCTCCTCCGCCTGGACGAAGAAGGCCAAGGCCAACCCCAGCTGGGAAAGCCCCTTCAGGAAGCCCCGCACCGCCCCCACATCCTCCTGGGCCTCCAGGGCTTCGTGGTAAAGGCTGATCCAAGGAGGGTCCGGCACCAGGTAGACCCCAGCCCCCTGGGTCCGCCCCTTGGCGAAGGCCGCCACCCCCTCCAAGGGGGCCTTCACGTGAAAGGAGAGGAAGCTCCGCACCAAGCCCTATACTAGCCCTTGTGGGTGCCCTCTACCGCTCCTTCCGCCCCCTCACCTTCTCCGAGGTGGTGGGCCAGGACCACGTGAAGGAGCCCCTCATGCGGGCCATACGGGAAGGGCGCTTGGCCCAGGCCTACCTCTTCTCCGGCCCCCGGGGGGTGGGCAAAACCACAACCGCCCGCCTCCTGGCCATGGCCGTGGGGTGCCAGGTCCAGGACCGCCCCTGCGGGGTCTGCCCCCACTGCCAGGCGGTGCAGAAGGGGACCCACCCCGACGTGGTGGAGATTGACGCCGCCAGCAACAACTCCGTGGAGGATGTGCGGGAACTGAGGGAAAGGATCCTCCTCGCCCCCCTTTCCGCCCCCAAGAAGGTCTTCATCCTGGACGAGGCCCACATGCTCTCCAAAAGCGCCTTCAACGCCCTCCTGAAGACCCTGGAGGAGCCCCCGCCCCACGTGCTCTTCGTCTTCGCCACCACCGAGCCCGAAAGGATGCCCCCCACCATCCTCTCCCGGGTCCAGCACTACCGCTTCCGGCGCCTTAAGGAGGAGGAGATCGCCTCCAAGCTGCGGCGCATCCTCGAGGCCATGGGCAGGGAGGCGGAAGGGGAGGCCCTCCTCCTCATCGCAAGGCTCGCGGACGGGGCCATGCGGGATGCGGAAAGCCTCCTGGACCGCCTCCTCCTGCTTCCCGGTCCCCTGACCCGGGCCCAGGTGGAGGAGGCCCTGGGCCTCCCCCCCAAGGAGGCCCTCTCCCGCCTGGCCCAGGCCTTTCTCCAGGGAAGGGTGCGGGAGGCCTTGGAGGAGGCGAGGCGGCTCTATGGCCTGGGCTTTGCCCCTAGGAGCCTGATAGGGGGGCTCATGGAGGTCCTGAGGGCGGGCCTTTACGCCGCCTACGGCCTCGAGGGGGAGCACCTCCCCGCCCCCAGGGAGACCCTCCTCCTGGCCCTCACCCGGCTGGACGAGGCTCTGGAACGCCTGGCCAAACGCTCGGACCTCCTGGCCCTCGAGGCCACCCTCCTCTCGGCCTTCGCTCCCGGGCCCTCCTGGGCTGAGGCCGTCCCCGGGCCCAGCCCCAAGGCTACCCTTGAGCCCCATACCCCTTCCCGGCTCCAGGAGCCCCCTGAACCCCCACCCCAGGAAACGCCGCCCGGGGTGGACCTCCCCGAGAGGTGGCGGGCCTTCCTCGAGGCCCTGAAGCCCACCCTGAGGGCCTTCGTGCGGGAGGCCAGGCCCTACCTGGAGGGGACCACCCTGGTCCTCCGCTTTCCCGAAAACAAAGCCTTCCACCACAAGAAGGCCGAGGAGCAAAAATCCACCCTCCTTCCCCTGGCCCGGGCCCAGTTTGGGGTGGAGGAGCTGGCCTTCCTCTTGGAAAAAAAAACCCTGAACGGGGCTAGCCCCACCGAGCCCAGGCCAAGCCCACCCCCCCCTAGCCCCTCCCGGGAGCCCCTGGTCCTTTCCGAGGAAGAAGCCTGGGAGGAGGTAGCCCCGGAGGACCCCGCCCAGGAGCTCACCCGTATAGCCCGGCTCCTCTCGGCCCGGCTCCTTTGGGTGCGGAAGCCCAAGGCCCTCGAGGCCGAGGAACCCCTAAGCGAAGACAACATAGGGGGTACTGGTATATAATGCCCCCATGACCAGGACTACCGAGCTGGGACCGGATACCGTGGAGAACATCCTGAAGCGGCTTCGGCGCATTGAGGGCCAGGTGCGGGGCTTGCAGAAGATGGTGGCCGAGGGGCGCCCCTGCGACGAGGTCCTCACCCAGATGACCGCCACCAAGAAGGCCATGGAGGCGGCGGCTACCCTGATCCTCCACGAGTTTCTGAACGTGTGCGCCGCCGAGGTCTCCGAGGGCAAGGTGGACCCCAAGAAGCCCGAGGAGATCGCCAACATGCTGAAGAAGTTCATCTAGATGGGGCTGGGGGGAAGGCTTTACCGCCTCTTCCGGGCCCTTTTGGCCAAGGAAGCCCCCGACGACGCCTTCGCCCTAGCCCTTCTGGAGGAGGAGGAGAGGGGGCTCTACCTGGCCATGGACCCCCGGGACCGGGCCCACGGGGTGCGGGTGGCCCAAAGGCTCCTCGCCCTCTACCCCGAGGCCCCCGGCTTCGCAGTGCGGGCCGCCCTGCTCCACGATGCGGGCAAGGCCCTGAGGCCCTACCGGCCCTGGGAAAGGGTCCTGGTGGGCCTTTTCTCCCTCCCGGTACCCCCTTACCCTTTGCGGCGGGGGCTTCTTGGGGCCTTCCAGGTGCGCCGCCACCACCCCCTCTACGCGGCGGAACGCATAAAAGACCCCCAGGTCCGGGCCCTGGTCCTGGAGCACCACGCCCCGCGAAGCCTTTGGGGAAAGAGGCTCCACCGCGCGGACCGGGAGGAGTGAGCCCTATGTACAAAAGCCCCTAGCCAAGAGGGGGCGAAAGGGGTAGCCTATCTCTGACCAAAGGAGGGCTTATGGATGACTTCACCTGGCGTGTAGGCGGCCCCCAAGGAGGCGGGATAGAGACCGCGGCCACCCTCTTCGCCCGGGCCGTGGGCAAGGGAGGGTGGTGGGTGGCCACCAAGCGGGAGTACCACTCCAACATCATGGGGCGGCACTCCTACCTGGACGTGCGGCTGGGGCGAAAACCGGTCCAGGCCTTCCGGGAGAGGGTGGACTTCCTGGTGGCCCTGGACGGGGAGACCCTGGCCCGCCACCTGGGGGAGGTGCGGGAAGGGGGCGTCCTCCTCTACGACCCCAAGGTCCTGGAGCTTTCCCTCCACAAGCTCCCCATGCTGGACCACCGGGTGGCGGAAAGCCTTGCAGAGCGCTTCGGCAAGGCCGACCCGAGCCTCAAGGAGATCCTCTCCGCCCACGTGGAGGCCGGGGTGAGGCCCATCCCCTACCCTTACGAGGAGGTGGCGGACCGCATCGGGGCGGAGCTAGGGGTGCCCTCCCTCCAGGCCCGGCGCACCCTGAACACCATCGCCGTGGCGGCGAGCCTCCACCTTTTGGGCTACCCTCTGGAGCCCCTCCTCGAGGCCCTGGCCCTGCAGTTTAGGGGCAAGGTCCTGGAGCTCAACCAGAAGGTGGCCGAGGCCGTCTACCGCGAGGAGGTGCCTAAGCTCCCCTTCCGCCTCCACCTGAACGGCTACGAGCCAGGCCGGGTCTACCTCACCGGGGCCCAGGCCGCCGCCTTGGGGAAACTGGCGGGCGGCCTCCGCTTCCAGACCTACTACCCCATCAGCCCCGCCACGGACGAGTCCACCTACCTGGAGGCCCACACCGCCTTCCCTGGGGCGGACGTGGCCGTGGTGCAGACCGAGGACGAGATCGCCGCGGTGACCATGGCCATCGGGGCGGCCCTCACCGGGGCCAAGGCGGCCACCGCCACCAGCGGCCCCGGCTTCAGCCTCATGGCCGAGGGGATGGGTTTCGCCGGGATGATCGAAGCCCCTTTGGTGGTGACCCTCTACCAGCGGGGCGGACCCTCCACGGGGCTTCCCACCCGCACGGAGCAGGGGGACCTGATGTTCGCCATCCGGGGGGGGCACGGGGAGTACCCCAGGCTCGTCCTGGCCTCCGGGGACATCCTGGACGCCTTCCTGGACGCCCAGAAGGCCCTGGCCTGGGCCTGGCGCTACCAGACGGTGGTGGTCCACCTCCTGGACAAGTTCCTGGCCAGTAGCGGCCAGAGCCTGCCCAAGGAGGCCTTCCAGGTTCTGAAGCTGGACGGAGAGAAACGGGCACTTCCCAAAGAGGAGTTGGGTCCCTACGAGCGCTACGCCAATAGCGAAGACGGCATCTCCCCCTTCGTCCCCATCGGCACCCCGGGGGGCTTCTACTGGATGACCTCGGACGAGCACGACCCCGAGGGGCACATCACCGAGGACATCGTCCTCCGGGAAACCCAGATGGAAAAGCGCATGCGGAAGCTGGAGACCGCCAGGAAGGAGATCCCCCTGGAGGACCAGTACACCCTTTATCGGGACGGGGAGGTGCTGGTCCTAGGCTTTGGCACGGTGAAGGGGACCATGCTGGAGGCCCTGGACCACCTGGAAGGGGTGGGGTATCTGCATCTGCGGCTCCTCTGGCCTTTCCCGGAGATCGGCCACCTCCTGGAGGGCAAGCGGCTGGTCACGGTGGAGCACAACTTCTCCGGCCAGCTGGCGGACTTGGTGCAGCAGGAGACCCTGAGGAAGGTCCACCACCGGGTGGTGAAGTACAACGGCCGCCCCATCACCCTGGACGAGGCGGTGGAGGCCCTGAAGGTCATCGCTGGGGGCCAGGCCCCGGCAAAGCTGGTGCTCAGGAAGGGGGTTTAGCATGGTGGAGCTCAAGCTTGCGGACTACAAGGCGGAGAAGCAGCCCGACTGGTGCCCCGGGTGCGGGGACTACGGCATCCTCTCCGCCCTGCAGATGGCCCTCTTTGAGTTGAAGAGAGACCCTTCGCAGACGGCGGTCTTCTCGGGCATCGGCTGCTCGGCCAAGACCCCCCACTACCTCAACGTCTACGGGGTCCACACCCTGCACGGCCGGGTTCTGCCCGTGGCCCAGGGGGCTAAGCTGGCCAACCCCCACCTCACCGTGGTGGCCGTGGGCGGGGACGGAGATGGGCTCGGCATTGGGGCCGGGCACTTCGTGGCCGCGGGCCGGAGAAACGTGGACATGCTCTACATCCTCTACGACAACGAGGTCTACGGCCTCACCAAGGGACAGGCGGGGCCCACCCTGGGCCTAGGGGAGAAGACCAAAAGCCTGCCCAAGCCCAACCCGCAAAGCCGCCTCAACCCCCTCCTCCTGGCCTTCGCCGCCGGGTACACCTGGATCGGGCGAGGCTACGCCTACGATGTGAAGGGCCTAAAGGAGCTCATCAAGGAGGGGATAACCCACAAGGGCCTGGCCTTCCTCCACGTCCTCCAGCCCTGCCCCACCTACAACGACCTCCACACCAAGGAGTGGTTCGCCCCCCGCCTCTACAAGCTCCAGGAGGAGGGGTACGACCCCCATGTGCCCGAGGGCCTCCCCCCGGAGGAGCTGGACCGGAAGATGGCCCTCTTCCAGGAGAAGGCCTTGGAGTGGGGTGAGCGCATCCCCGTGGGCGTTTTCTGGAAGGCGGAGGTGCCCACCTTTGAGGAGCGCCTGAAGGCCTACCTGCCCCGCTACCCCGAGGTCTACCCCGCCCAGGGGCAGACCGAGGCTTTGGACCTCGAGGGCCTCCTCAAGGAGTTCGCCCTTTAGAGCTGGGCCTTGGCGGCGGCCCAGCTGGGCCGGTAGCCGGGGTCTTGGAAGCGGCCGGGAGCCAGGGTCTGGGCCCAGGAGGGCAGGTCTTCCCCCAGCGCCCAGTGGGCCAGGAGCTCCCCCGCCCCTAAAGCGGCCATGACCCCGTAGCCGGAAAAGGCCCCCGCCAGAAAGACCCCGTCCTCCAGGGGCCCCAGGAGGGGGCGGTTCTCCGGGGTACGCACGTAATACCCCCCGTCCACCCGGGGCCGCACCCCCAGGTAGGCAGGAAGGCGGGGCAGGAGGGGAAAAAGCCCCCTCAAGGCCACCTCCCCAGCCCAGGGTGGGGGCGTGGGCAGGCATCCCCGGGGCATCTCCTCTATCGGGAAGGGGTTGTAAAGGGCCAGGAAGCCCTCCCCTTCGGGCCTCCCGTGAGCCCCCGGGGGAAGGGGCCCGAGGAGGGGGGCAAGCCCGGCCTCCTCTTGCAAAAGGGCTTTTTCCTCGGGGCTGAAAATCTCCTGGGGTTCGTTCCAAATGATTAGGGGGGCCTCCCGGAGAAAGAGGCTCAGGGGATCAGGGAACCAGGCCTTGAAGTGGGGCTCGGCCACCACGGGAAGCTCCAGGCCCATGGCCGCAAGGAGCCCAGGAAGCCCGGGACCAGGAGCCAGGACCAGAAGGGAAAAGGGCCAAAGCTCCTCCTCTTCTCCCCGGCGGACCCGGGCGTACCGGGGCCGCCCCCCCCTCCCGCTCCAGCTCCAGAAACTCCCCATGGATCAGCCTTCCCCCCCTCTGGCGGAGGGCCTCGAGGAGGCCCATCCCCAAGCCCTGGGCGGAGAACCACCCCGCCGGGCGCACGTGCAGGGCAGCCCTTCCCCGGAGGTGCCCCAGGTAGGGAAACACCTCCCCCAGGGCCCCGGGGCGCACCAGGTCCAGACCCCAGGCCGCCTCCTTGGGATAGGAGAGGGCCCTTTTGTGCACCCGCAGGGGCCCGGCGTGGGGGGCCTCCTGGGCCATGAGGAGAAGGGACTCCTCCTCCCCCACGTAGAGGTAGCCCCGGCGGTTGGGGCGGGCCACGGCGGCAAAGCCCTGAAGGAGGTCCAAGCTCCGGCCCACCAAAGCCGCCAAGGCCTCGTTCCCCGGCCAGAAGACCCGGTAGCACTCCGTGGACTTGTCGCTGGTGCAGGCCAGGGGGTCCCCCCGCTCCAGCACCGTCACCCGAAGCCCCCTCTCCGCCAGAAAGTGGGCAGCGGAAAGCCCCAGAATCCCCGCCCCCACCACCAAAACCTCGGGGTTGGCCGGCATTTGCCCCCAGGCTACTACACTAAAGCCATGGACCTCACCCACTTCAAGGACGGCAAGCCCCACATGGTGGACGTGACGGAGAAGCCCCCCACCTTCCGCACCGCCACCGCCGAGGCCTTCGTGGAGCTCACCGAGGAGGCCCTGAAGGCCCTCGAGGCAGGCGGGGTGGGCAAGGGGGACCCCCTCAGCGTGGCCCAGCTGGCGGGCATCATGGCCGCCAAGAAGACCTCGGACCTGATCCCCCTCTGCCACCCCCTGCCCCTCACCGGGGTGGAGGTGAAGGTGGAGCTTTTGCGGGAGGCCAGGCGGGTGCGCATAGAGGCCACGGTGCGCACCAAGGCGGAGACCGGGGTGGAGATGGAGGCCCTAACCGCCTGCGCCGTGGCCGCCCTCACCGTCTACGACATGCTGAAGGCGGCCTCCAAGGGCCTCTCCATCCGGGAGGTCCGCCTCCTCCACAAGGCGGGGGGCAAGAGCGGGGAGTGGCGGCGGGAAGCGTAGGGTTTACCCTGGGGGTGTATCCTATGGCCATGCGCCTCGCCATCGCCCTGGCCAAAAACGACCCAGACCGGGTCTACCCCGGCCCCTTCGGCCACGCCCCCCGCTTCGCCATCTACGAGGTAGAGGAAGGGGAGGTTCGCCTGGTGGAGGTGCGGGAAAACCCCTACGCCGCCATGGAGGGGGGAAGGAAGCACGAGCTCATGCGGGCGCTCCTCAAGGACGTGGACCTGCGGGTGGGGGCCCGCTTCGGCCACGGCGGGTCCATGGGGGCCTTCCCCATGGCGGACCGCCTCGAGGTGGGGCCTGTAAGCGTGGCCGAGGCCATGGAAAAGGTCATGGCCCGCCGAAATAGCGCCGGATGAGCTCCCGGGCCTCCGGGGGAAGGGGGGTGCGCTCCAGGTAGACCTCGGCCCCCCGGCGCACCCGTTCTGGCGGCCTTCCCCCGGGCCAGGGGGAGGGAAGCGCTCCTTCCCCGCCCTCCCCACCGGGCTCCAGGAGGCCCTGGCCCGGCCCCTCCAAGGCCGGAGGAAGGACCTGGGGGGCCTCCCCCAGCTCCGGGGCGGGTCCCCCAAGGCCTGGCCCGGCTCCCCCGCCGGGTTCCTCCCCTTGGGGTCCTGGGCCCTTAGCCCCGGAGTCTGCGGGGGCGGCGTTCTCAAAACCCCTTCCCTGGCCTTCCCCGGGCCCCTTGCCACCCTGCCCCTCTTCCTGTCCTGGGCCTGCGGGGGCGGCGCCCTCGAGGCCCCTTTCCTGGCCCTCTACCCCCCCGCCTTCAAGACCCCCTTGCTGGGCCTCTGTGGCCTCCCCCCCGGTCCGGGTGGCCTCTTCTCCCTGGCCTAGCTCCCCCCCCTGGACCTGAGGAGGGGCCGTACTCCCAGGGGCGGGCTCACCGGGAGGACGAAGGGGCCGCTCCGCCCCGGGCAGGCTCCAGGCCCCTCCCTCCCCTCCTCCCGGCCGCCAGGCGGCAAGGGCCAAGAGGAAAAGGAGGACGAGGAGGTAGGCCAGGAGGAGCCCCCAGGGAAAAGGGGGAAGCTCTAGCCGCACCCGCCTGGCCTCGGCCCAAAGCCGCTCCTCCCCGTAGGCCAGGGCGGTGGCGTAGGCCAGGCTCACCCGGGAGATCTCCCTCAGGGCCCGGCGGGCAAAGAGGCGGGCGGGGAGGAGAAGGGCCAGAGGGGAGGCCAGGGCGAAGCCCGGGTGGAGGAGGCCCAGGAGGGCGAGGCCCAGGGCCAGAAGGAGCCGGTAGCGCCAGGCCAGCCGCCCGGCGTAGCGGAGGTGGAAACCGGGCTCCACAGGAACATTATGGGGCGTAGAGGGCCAGGGCGCTCACCACCGGCCTAGGACTCCCCTGGTAGGGGCTTCTGAGCCGTCCCCTTACCCAAAGCTGGGCCGAGCCGCCCCCGTCCATCCGCAGGGCGTTCCAGGCCCCAAGGGCGAGGAGGCCCCGGGCCAGGACCCCGGGGGTGGTGGGCTCGGAGACCAGAAGCCAAAGCCTTCCCTCCCTGGTCCAGGCCACCGCGGCCTGGGGCGCCACCGCCTGAAGGGGCCTCGGGTCCTTGAAGTTCTCTCGAGCGGGATCAAAGGCGTACCGCCCCTCCTGCACCAGGAGGGGGCCCCCCTCGAGGGCGTAGCGGAAGGGGGGGTCCAGCCGCCCGTAGAGGGAGAGGCGGTCCCCCTCCTGAAGGGGAAAAGGGGGAAGCCCCTTGGGGAAGGTGAGGGCCCAGGCCCCGGGAGGAAGGTCCTGGGGAGCGGGCAGGAGGGCCTGGACCCTCCCCCCGGCTACCAAGGCCACCTCCTCCCCCTCCCGGCCCACCGGCCCGGGGACGGTGTGGGCGGTGTGAAGGGACCGGGAGGCGTTCACCCCCACCCGCACCCGCTCCCCCTTTGGCCCCGCCACCACCGCCTCAAACCGGGGAAGCCCCAGGAAGAACTGGAACTCGTCCCACATGAGGGCCACCCGGCCGAAGGGGTAGGAGACCGCGACCCCCTCCTGGACCCAAAGCCCGATGGGGGTTCCCGTTTTGGGGTCAAAGTATCCCCCGTTGAGGACGGCAAGAGCCCCTGGGGCCAGGTCCTTGGGGAGGGCCCGCTTTAAGGGGGTGCCCACGGGGAGGAGGCGGCCCCTTTCCGCCTCCACCAGGTAAAGCCGCAAGGGCTCAGGGGTGAAGGCGTAGACCTCCCGGTAGCGCACCCCCGGGGCCAGGGCCTCCTCCACCTCGGGGAGGAGGAGGTGGAGGTCCAGGACCAGCCGGGGAGGGTTCTCCAAGGGGAAGAGGCGGTAGCGGAGGAGGCTTCCCGGGGCCTTGAGGGTGAGGCTGGTCCCCTGGGGTAGGAGGCGCACCTCCGCGGAAAGCCCCTGGGGCCAGGGGGCGCTGGGAAGGCCCGGGGCCAGGTAGGGAAGGCGCACCCTCAACTCCCCCTTCCCCACCCCCTCCTCCGGACCCCCGGGATGGGGGGCGGAGAGGTCCAGGACCACCCGGAACGCCCTTCCCTGAACGCCAAAGCGCACCCCCGCCTCGGGGACCTGGAAGTAGCCCAGGGCCTTCAGGGCCTCGAGGGGAAGCCTTTCCCCTTCCGGGGGTGGAAGGTCCGCCAAAGGCTCCACCCAGCCCACCCCGGGCACGTAGACCAGGCGCACCCCCTCCCCCTGGTAGACCCAGGCCCCCCCCTCCTCCTGGAAGCGGAGGCCCAAGGTGGGGGCGGGAAGGAGGATCTGGCCCAGGGCCGGGGAGAACAAGAGGAGGAGGGCGAAAAGCCTCATCCCTCCATGAAAGCGGAAAAGGGTGAGAAGGGGCTTAGCCCTTGACCACGATCAGGGGCCTGAGACGGGCCACCTTGTTCCCGATCCCCGCCCCGTGGACCGCCTCCACCACCACCGAGACGTCCTTGTAGGCCTCGGGCATCTCCTCGTCCACCGTGGCCCGGGTGGCGGCCCGCACCAGGATGCCCCTCTCCGCCAGCTCCTTGACCAGGTTCCGCTCCCGGGCCACCTTCTTAGCCTGGTGGCGGCTCATCTTGCGCCCGGCCCCGTGGCAGCTGCTGCCGAAGGAAACCCCCATGGCCTTCTCCGTGCCCGCAAGAACATAGGAGTAGCGGCCCATATCCCCCGGCACCAGGACGGGCTGGCCCACCTTGCGGTACTCCAGGGGAATCTCGGGGTGGCCGGGGCCAAAGGCCCGGGTGGCCCCCTTGCGGTGGACCAGGACCCGCCTCCCCTCGTGCTCCTCAAACTTGGCGTTGTTGTGGGCCAGATCGTAGAGGACCCTAAGGCCGTGGTCCCTTGGGGAGAAGCCCACCCCTTCAAAGGCCTCCCGCACGAAGTGGGCGATGAGCTGGCGGTTGGCGAAGGCGAAGTTGGCGGCGGCGGCCATGGCCTGGAGGTAGTCCTCTCCCTCGGGGCTTTTTATGGGGGCTGCCGCCAGCTGCTTGTCCACCAGCTCTATCCCGTAGCGGGGAGCGGCTTTGAGGAAACGCTCCACGTAGTCCTGGCAGACCTGGTGCCCCAGGCCCCGGCTTCCCGTGTGGATGAGGACGGTGATCTGGCCAGGGAAAAGCCCGAAGGCCTCGGCGATCCCGGGGTCGTAGACCTCGTCCACGTACTGCACCTCCAGGAAGTGGTTCCCGCTCCCCAGGGTGCCGATCTGCGGGGCTCCCCGCTCAAAGGCCCTGTCCGAGACCTTGTCGGGGTTGGCCCAGGGGAGGCGGCCCTCGGACTCTATGAAGCGAAGGTCCTCGGGGTAGCCGAAGCCCCGGCGGATGAGCCAGCCCGCCCCCTCCTTCAGGATCTCCTTGAGCTCCTTTTTGCTAAAGCGCACGTCCCGCCTTTCGCTTCCCACCCCCGAGGGGACCAGGCGGTAGAGGGTGTCCGCCAGATCGCGCTGTTTGGGGAGGAGGTCCTCGAGGGTCAGGTTGGCGGCGAGGAGGCGGACGCCGCAGTTGGAGACCACGAAGCCCTCGGCCACGAAGTTGTGGTCGGGGTGGGCCATGGAAAGGTCGTAGACCCGCCCTCCGTGGGGGACCTGCTCCACCGCCACCACTCGGTCAAAGAGCATGGGGCCAGTGGTCCGGGCGAACTCGGGGAAGGTGGGGAAGCCCTGGGGGCGGAAGCTCGTCCGCTTTTCGTAGAGGGTCCGCTCCACGAAGCAGCGGGGAACCCCCAGGGCCAGGGCGATGCCCTGGACGCTCTGGCCCCCGCTTCCCAGGGCGCGCGCCTCCGCCGCCAGAGCCGCCCTCGTGGCCAGGTGGGCCGCCTTCAGGCGGAGGTAGAGGGCGGCCTTAAGGGCCAAAGCGGTCTTCGTGGGGGCGTAGGCGTAGCCCACCTCCTCGTAGAGGCGGCCCAGGTTCTCCGGCGTGGCCCGAAGAATGAGCTTGAAGCGCAAGGAAGGGTCTTCGGGCTCGTTCCAGTCGGCCTCCTCGCGCAAGGCCTGGACCTCGAGGCCCAGGGAGAGGATCAGACGGGCCAGATCCTCCATGAAGGCCCTTCCGCTTTCCCTCTGGCTCAGGCGCTTGGACTGGGAAAGCGTTGGGGGCGCCAGGTTATAGCCGTGGCCGCTCACCGCCCGGGGAGCCGAGAGCTCGGCCCCGAAGAGCCCGGCCAGGAAGTTGGCCCTGAGCCAGGCGGGGAGATGGAAGAGCCACCGGGGAAGAGCGAAGGCCTGCTGGGCCTTGGGGCCCTCCGGCAGGCCGAGAGCGTGAAGGAGAAGGAAAAGGGCCCGCGAGGTGGCCTTGAGGGCCGCTTCCTGGGTGAAGAAGGTGCGGCCCCGGAAGCGGTGTTGCCGCCTCCTCAGGTAGGGCCCACCCGCCCGAAAGCCCAGGCGCAAGAGGTCCGCCTTGGCCTCCAAAAGCCCCCCCGCCTCCCCGTAAAGGACTAGGTAAGCCCGGCCCTGGGAGCGGTACAAGGTGCCGTCCCCCCAAGCGTACCCCAGGAGGCGGAGGAGGGCGGGAAGGTGGGGGTGGTGGGCCTTGAGGGGCAGAAGCCCCAAGGCCTTCAGGACCCTGGCCGCCTTAGGAAAGCCCAGGCGATCCCCCAAAGCCTCCACCTCTTCCTCCCCGAGAATCAAGAGATCGGGCGGCAGTTCATAGGGAAGGCCGCGGAAGGGGTGGACGGCCACCCGGTCCCCGGGCCCCAGCTCCCCGAGGGGCCGCATGCCCTCGGGGGTGTAGACGGGGTGGTCAGGGGTGGCCTCCAGGACAAACCCACCCTCCGTCCGCAGGCGGATGAGGGCCTCCCCTTCCCGGGAAAGCAGGAAGGCCGCCTGGGCGGCCTCGGGCCTTTCCCCAAGCCGCCAGACGGTGAGGAGGGGGGAGGTCTCCTCCGCCAACTCCTCTATGGGGCGGGTGTAGCGGTCGTGGAAGAGAACCCGCGTTCCCACAGGAAGGCAGTTGATGTCAAAACCGACCCCACCCGGGCTCACTACGCCCCCTTCTTCCGGGTCAAAGGCCGCCACCCCCCCGATGGGGAAGCCGTAGCCCCAGTGGATGTCGGGCATGGCCAGGGCGGGCTCCACGATGCCGGGCAGGGTGGCTACGTTCATGAGCTGTTGCAAAGAAGCGTAGCCCTCGGCCTCGAGGTCCTTCAGAATCTCCTCCGAGGCGAAGAAAACAGCATCCACCCGCATCTTCCCCTGCCTGGGGATGCGGTAGGTGTAGGGGGCGATCCTCTCAAAACGCATAGCGCCCTCCAAAACAAAACCACCGGGCTTTCTGCCCGGGCCTGTTTTTAATTTACCCGGGTATGCGGTATGCGTCAAGGCTATGCAGCCCTTTGGGGTAAAATCCCCCTGTGTCCGGCCTCGGCTTCGCCCTAGAGACCCACCCCGGCCTGAAGCGGTCCAAGAACGAGGATGCGGTGGGCCACCTCCTCACCCCCTGGGGTGGGGTTTTTGTGGTGGCGGACGGAATGGGGGGGCACCGCACGGGAGAGGTGGCCTCCCGCCTGGCGGTGGAGGCCATCCTGGAACACCTAAAGCAGGCCGAGCCCTCGCCCAAGGCCCTCCTCGAGGCCTTTGAGCAGGCCAACGCCCGCATCTACCAGGAGGCCCAGCGCCCCGAGAACCGGGGCATGGGCACCACCGCCACCTGCCTCCTCCTGGACCTGCCCTACGCCCTCATCGCCCACGTGGGGGACTCCCGGGCCTACCTCCTCCGGGGAGGGGAGCTCACCCTCCTCACCGAGGACCATTCCTGGGTGGCGGAGCGGGTGCGCCAAGGCCTCCTCACCGCGGAGGAGGCCAAAACCCACCGCTGGCGCAACGTGATCACCAACGCCCTGGGCTCCTTCCCCCAGGCCCGGGTGGACCTCCTGGGCCTGAAGCTCGCTCCCGAGGACACCTTCCTCCTCTGCACCGACGGGCTTTCCGGGGTGCTGGAGAACCGCACCCTCAAGGAGGTGCTGAAAAACTTCCCCCCGGAAGAGGCCGCCCGCCGCCTGGTGGAACTGGCCAACGAGTGGGGCGGCCCCGACAACGTGAGCGTGGCGGTGGTCCGCCTTCCCCCGGAGCTCCCCCAGGGCATGCGGCCCTACGCCCTGCCCCTGGAAGCGGCGGCAGGGGCTCCCGTAGGCCTCAAGCTGGGAGAGGAGCCCGAGGAACTCCCCACCCAGGTGCTAGGGCCCAAAGAGCGTCCCCGGGTGGGCTGGCGGGACGTCCTCCTCATCCTGCTCTGGATCGTGGTGGTGGCCTACATTCTCCTGGGTTACTTCCGCCCCTAGGACCTGCTAGACTCCTAGGGGTATGGAGCGCACCTTCGTGATGGTGAAACCCGATGGCTTTCGGCGCGGCCTGGTGGGGGAGATCCTCGCCCGCTTTGAGCGCAAGGGCTTCCGCATCGTGGGCCTCAAGGCCCTCAGGATCTCCCAGGAGCTTGCGGAAAGGCACTACGCCGAGCACCGGGAAAAGCCCTTCTTCCCCTCCCTGGTGGGCTTCATCACCTCGGGGCCGGTGGTGGCCATGGTCCTGGAGGGCCCCAACGCCGTGGCCGAGGTGCGCAAGATGATGGGAGCCACCCACCCCAAGGACGCCTTGCCCGGCACCATCCGCGGCGACTACGCCACCACCATTGACGAGAACGTGATCCACGGCTCGGCGAGCCTCGAGGACGCCCAAAGGGAGATCGCCCTTTTCTTCCGCCCGGAAGAGCTCCTCTGATACCCCTGATACCGCTGATACCACCCCATCCTGGCTTGCGCCAGGATGGGGACCCCGGGCCAACCTGGGTATCCGGCTACCCTTCGCCCTCGGGAGGCTGGGGCAGGCTGGGGGCCCTTAGGCGCTCCCAGGGAAAGTCGTCCAGCGGGTAGAAGCGGTCGGCCTGCTGGGCCAGGCGGTGGGAGGAAAGGGCGTGAAAGGTGGTGTTCTCCACCTGCTTGCCCATGTCCTGGACCACCCGCACCACCTCGGCGAAGTCCCCGTCCCCGGAGACCAAAACGGCCACATCGTAGGCATCGGCGTAGGCCAGGCGGAGGATGTCTATGGCGATCTGGATGTCCACCCCCTTCTCCACGAACCCCTCCGCCCGCCGCTCCAGCCTCCCCAAGCGCACGGCCACGTAGGGCACCCGCTTCAGGTAGTTGAGGAAGCTCTGGTGGGCCTTGGCGGCGGGGTCCTCGGGGGGCAGGGGGGCGTTGTAGTAGTAGGCCCGCAGAAGCCTTCTACCCGCGGTGAGGAGGGTGATGAACTCCACAAAGTTCAGCCGATAGTCCGAACCCAGGTGCTGCACCAACCCTTTGTAGAGGTTGGAGCCGTCAATAAATATGGCCACCCTTTCCATAATAGGCCCGCCCCTTTCCGGGCTCCTTCAGTTTAGCCCAGGAGGATGAGAGCGTTTATAGCCCACCGCCCTTTTGAGCGGTGGGGTAAGGGATAGGCCTTTTCTAGCCCTCTCGGGCGCGAACATGCTAACACAGCCTTCCCATGAGCGCAAGATGAGTGAGGGCAATCCCCTCTAGGACCGCCTTTTTTGCGTTTCCGCATACACGTCGCGGAAAACCCCAGGGATAGGAGCGTGGGGCTTGTGCACCCGCACCCGCACCCCCAGGAGGCGGGGAAAGGCCTGAAGGAGGGCTTCCGCCAGGTGGTCGGCCAGGGCCTCTATGAGGTAGAAGCGGCGGTGGCGCACCGCCTCCTCCACCAGGACGTAGACCTGGGCGTAGTCCACGGTCTCCTCGAGGCGGTCCCCCTTGCCCTCAAAGGCCACCTCCAGCCAGAGGTCCACCACGAACCGGGCCCCAAGCCGCCCCTCCTCGGGCATGACCCCGTGCCGTCCGTAGAACTCTAGGCCTAAAAGGGCAATCTCCCCCATCCCTACCCCCAGAGGGCGTTCCAGACCAAAAGGGCCTCCCGGTGGGCCCGGACGTCGTGTACGCGAAGGATTCTCGCCCCCTTCATAGCGGCGTAGAGGTGGGCGGCCACGGAACCAAAGACCCTCTCCCGGGGGGCTTCCACCCCCGTGAGCTCTCCGATCATCCGCTTGCGGGATAGGCCCACGAGGACGGGGTGGCCCAGCTCCACGAGGGCCTCCAGGTTCCGGAGGAGGGCCAGGTTGTGCTCCAAAAGCTTGCCGAAGCCGAACCCGGGGTCCAGGACCACCTGGGGCACCCCGGCCCTTAGGGCCTTTTCCGCCTGGGCCTTTAAAAAGGCCCTCACCTCGGCCACCACGTCCCCGTAGTGGGCGTGGGCCATCATGGTCTTGGGGTCGGGCACGGGCATGTGCATGATGACCGCTGGGACCCCGAAGCGGGCCGCCAGGGCCACCATGCGCTCGTCCCTTAGGCCCGTCACGTCGTTCAGGAGGTGGGCCCCCATCCTTAGGGCCTCCTGGGCCACCTGGGGCTTGCGGGTGTCCACGGAGACGGGTATGCCCAGGGAGAGGACAGCTTCCAAGGCGGGAAGAAGCCTGCGCTTCTCCTCCTCCACCGGCACGGGCTCGGCCCCGGGGCGGGTGGACTCGGCCCCCAGGTCCAAAAGGTCCGCCCCTTCGGCCACCATCTCCCGGGCCCTTTGGAGGGCCACCTCTGGGTCCAGGTAGAGGCCGCCATCGGAAAAGGAGTCGGGGGTGAGGTTCAGGATGCCCATGATCCTGGGGCGGGAGAGGTCTAGGGCGCGGTCGCGGAGCCAGAGCACGCCTAGGATTATAGTGGGCTTAGGAGGAAAACATGGTGCGGCTCCTGGCGGCGGTGGACCTGGGCGAGACCCTGGCGACGGTGGTGGAGACGGCCCGGTACCTGCAAGGGGGGCTGGGGGTGCCTGCGGAGCTCCTCCACGTGGTGCCTACCCCCTACCTCGAGGCCCTCACCCAGCGCTTCCCCGAACTCTCCTCCAAGGTGGAGGAAACCCTGCGCCTGGCCGAGGAAAGGGTGCGGGAGGCCCTCGCCGGGACCGGCCTACCGGTCCGGGTGCTCCGGGGCTTCCCCGCCCAGGTGGTGGCCGGAGAGGGGCTGAAAAGCCGCCTGGTCCTCCTGGGCCAGCGGGGCACGGGGACCCTCGAGGCCCTGGCCCGGGGAGGGCTTGCCCGCTACCTCCTCCACCGGGGAGAGGTGCCGGTCCTCCTCCTGCCCAAGGGCCTGAACGGGGTGCAGCGCATCGCCGTGGGCCTGGACGATAGTCCCGCCAGCCTTTCCGCCTTCCGGGTGGCCGAGGCCTGGGGAAAAGCCCTGGGAGCCGAGGTCTTCGGCCTCCACCTGGTGAGCGGGGCCGGGGGATGCTGCTTCCCCACCTACCTGGACATGCGCCGCCTCTCCGCCAACCAGGTCCTGGAAGGGGCCAAGGCCCACCTGGAAGCCCTCCTCAAGGCCACAGGGGTGGTGGAGGTGGCCCAAGGGGAGGAGGAGCTGGACCTCCTCCACCTGGCCGAGGCCCGGGGAGCCGACCTCCTGGTCCTGGGCTCCAAGGCCAAGAGCACCTGGCGCCACCGCCTGGGCCGGATGGTGGAGGTCCCCGTTCAGGAAAGCTCCTTACCCCTCCTTATCGTCCCCGAGGCCACGGTCTGGTAAGGTAGACCCCATGCGCCACGGGCCCAGCTGGTTCCTCCGCCTTTCCGCCTACTGGTTCTCCACCAGCTTCAAGTGGTTTCTGGTCCTCCTGGTCATCCTCCCCGCCAAGGTGGCGGAGCTCTCCCCTCCCGAGGAGAAGGCCACCCGGCTGGGCTTCCTGTTTGGCCTGGGGGCGGTGATGGCCATCCTGGGGCCTCCCATCATGGGCTACCTCTCGGACCGCCTGGGGAGAAGGCGGCCCTTTCTCCTTTGGGGAAGCCTCCTCACCGCCTTCGCCCTCCTCCTTTTGGTCCACGCCCCAAGCTACGCCCTCCTCCTCCTGGCCTACCTCCTCCTCCAGCTCGCGGACGACCTGGCCACCGGGCCCTACTCCGCCCTTATCCCCGACCTGGTACCCAAGGGGGAGCGGGGCACGGCCTCGGGGTACATGGGGGTGTTGCAGGTCTCGGGGCAGGTCCTGGGGGGGATGGTGGGCTTCCTCCTGCCCCTAGAGCCCCAGGCCTACCTGGCGGCCCTTTTGAACCTCCTGGGGGCCGCTTTAAGCCTCTCCCTGGTACCGGACCGCCTGCCCAAGGCCAACCCCCGCCCTTTCCTCCCCGCCATGGCCGCCCCCTGGCAGGACCGGGACTTCTTCCTGGTCTACATCACCCGCTTTTTGGTCATGCTGGGCTTCTACCTGGCCCAGACCTACCTCCAGTACTTCCTGGCCGACGTGGTGCGGGCCTTCCAGGCCCTGGGGCGGACCATCGCGGAGGAGCCCTTCCAGGCGGTGGCCCTCCTGGGCCTCCTCATTTCCCTGGGGGCGGCCCTGGCCAGTGTGCCCGCCGGGCGGGCCTCGGACCGGGTGGGGCGGAAGCCCCTCATCTATCTCTCTGGCGCGGGGCTCGGCCTCCTCATGCCCTTCATCCTCCTCTTCCCCCGCTACGACCTCCTCCTCTTCCTCGCCCTTTTCTTCGGCCTCTTTTACGGGGTCTACCTGGCGGTGGACTGGGCCCTGGTGGCCGACGTCCTCAAGGACCCCGAGGCCCACGCCACGGACATGGGCCTGTGGCAGACCTCCATCGTGGTGCCCCAGGTCCTGGCCGGGGCCTTTGGCCGCCCCCTGGACCTCCTCAACGCGAAAAGCCCGGGCCTGGGCTACACGGTCCTCTTCCTCCTGGCGGGGCTTTTCTTCCTCCTGGGGGCCTTTCTGGTGGCCAGCATAAGGCGGGCCCGGTAGCGCATATTCGTGCAGGCTTTGGAAAAGCCCGTGTTGACGGCCTCTTCCCCCCTCCCTTAGGATGGGGCGGGTTTTGGAGGTAAAACATGCGCCTGCTCCTCGGTCTGGCCAAAGCCATAGACGCCCTCAGCGAGGGGGTGGGCCGGCTCATCGCCTGGCTCACCCTTCTGGTGGCCCTTCTCTCGGCGGGGAACGCCCTCATGCGCTACGGCCTCAGCTACAGCTCCAACGCCTACCTCGAGGCCCAGTGGTACATGTTCAGCCTCATCTTCCTCCTGGGAGGGGCCTACGCCTTGAAGAAGAACGCCCACGTGCGCATTGACCTCATCTACGGCCGCCTCTCCAAAAGGGCCCAGGCCTGGATAGACCTCCTGGGCACCCTCCTCTTCCTCATCCCCATGGCCCTCGGGGTCCTCTACCTGGCCTGGCCCTGGGCCATGAACAGCCTAGCAGCCCGGGAGCTTTCCCCCGATGCGGGCGGGCTTCCCCGCTGGCCCATCAAGCTGGCCCTCCTCCTAGGCTTCGCCCTCCTGGCCCTCCAGGGCCTCTCCGAGCTCATCAAGCGCATCGCCTTCCTGGCGGGGGTCTACGCTCTGGCAGAAGAAAAGGGGAGGGGGGTGGAGTGATGGACCTCCATGCCCTCATGCCCCCCTTGATGTTCCTGGCCCTCATCCTCTTTCTCCTCTCCGGCTACCCGGTGGCCTTCGCCCTGGGGGCCACGGGCATCGTCTTCGGCTTTTTGGGCATCGCCCTGGATCTCTTCCCCCCTGCTCTCCTCCGGGCCATGCCCGACCGCATCTTCGGCATCATGTCCAACCAGCTCCTCCTGGCCATTCCCTTCTTCACCCTCATGGGCATAATCCTGGAGCGGAGCGGCCTGGCAGAGGACCTCCTGGACACCATGGGCAAGCTCTTCGGGCCCCTTAGGGGAGGGCTCGCCCTGAGCGTGGTCTTCGTGGGGGCCATCCTGGCCGCCACCACCGGGGTGGTGGCGGCCAGCGTCATGGCCATGGGCATCATCTCCCTGCCCATCATGCTCCGGTACGGCTACAACCCGCGGTTGGCCAGCGGGGTGATCCTGGGCTCCGCCACCCTGGCCCAGATCATCCCCCCCAGCGTGGTCCTCATCGTCATGGCGGACCAGCTGGGGGTGAGCGTGGGGGACATGTACCGGGCGGCCCTGATCCCCGCGGGCCTCACCGTGGGCCTTTACTTTCTCTACGTCATCTACGTGGCCCTCTTCCGGCCCCAGTGGGCCCCGGCCCTCCCCCTCGAGGCCCGCCCCGATGCCGGCAAGGAGCCCGAGGCCGCCTTCGCCCTCCTCTCCTACCTCCTGGTGGGGGTGGGGGCCTGGAAGCTGGGGGAGTTCCTCCACCTGCCCGCCTGGCTGGAGGGCCTCGAGGTCCTCCTGGGGCTTTTCCTCTGGACCCTCTTCCTCCTTCCCCGCATCCAAAGAAACCCCCTCCTCCGGCGGGCCCTTCTCTCCATGGTCCCCCCCTTGGTCCTCATCTTCTTGGTCCTGGGCACCGTCCTCCTGGGGGTGGCCACCCCCACGGAGGCCGGGGCCATGGGGGTGGTGGGGGCCCTGGTCCTGGCGGCCCTGAACCGCCGCCTCTCCTTCCGGGTCCTCTACCAGGCCATGGAGCAAACGGCCACCCTCACCGCCTTCGTCATCTTCATCCTCATCGGCTCCACCCTCTTCAGCCTGGTCTTCCGGGGGGTGGACGGGGACCTGTGGGTGGAAGGCTTCTTCACGGGTCTTCCCGGGGGAGAGGCCGGCTTCATCCTATTCGTCATGCTCCTGGTCTTCCTCCTGGGCTTCTTCATAGACTTCTTTGAGATCGCCTTCATCGTCCTGCCCCTCCTGGCCATCGGGGCCGAGGCCCTGGGGATCAACAAGCTCTGGTTCGGCCTCCTGGTGGGGGTGAACCTCCAGACCTCCTTCCTCACCCCGCCTTTCGGCTTCGCCCTCTTCTACCTGCGGAACGTGGCCCCCAGGGAGGTGAAGACCGGGGACATCTACCTGGGGGGGATCCCCTTCATCTTCCTCCAACTTATAGTCCTGATCTTTGTCTACTTCCTGCGGGAGCCCATCCTGCGTTTCGTGGGGAACTAGGGCGGGTCCCAGGCCCCCTGCCACCCCATCCACGAGGGGGTGGCATTAAAGAAACCCCCGGGGTGGCCCCGGGGGTTCCCATATGAAGGGTCTAGACAGCGGGGAAAGCGAACTGCTCGTAGCCCAGCTCCGCCACCCCAAACCAGCGGTACTGCTCCTCCCGGAACTTCTTCCAGGCGGTGTAGACCTTGCGGTAGGTGGCGTCCTTGGCCGCCTCCTCTTCGTACCAGTCAAAGGCCGCCTTCTGGGCCGCCTTCATCACCTCGGCGGGCCACTTCCTGAGGCGAACCCCAGCCTTGAGGAGGCGCTGGAGAGCGGGCGGGTTCACCTGGTCGTACTTGGCCATCATGGCCTGGTTGGCCTCAGCAGCGGCCACCTCAAAGGCCTGCTGGTACTCCTTGGGAAGCCTCTGCCACTCCCGGAGGTTCACGTAGAAAGAGAGCATGGGGCCGGGCTCGTGCCAGCCGGGATAGTAGTAGAACTTGGCCACCTTGTAGAAGCCCAGTTTCTCGTCGTCGTAGGGCCCCACCCACTCGGCGGCGTCCACCACGCCCCGCTCCAGGGCCGGGTAGATATCCCCACCCGCCAGCACCTGGGGCACCACCCCGAGCCGGCTCATCACCGTGCCGCCGGGGCCGGGGATGCGCATCTTGAGGCCCCTCATGTCCGCCAGGCCCTTGATCTCCTTGCGGAACCACCCCCCCATCTGGACCCCGGTGTTCCCCCCAGGGAATTGGATGATGCCGAAGTCGGCGAAGACGGAGCGGAAGAGCTCAATCCCGCCCCCGTAGTACATCCAGGCGTTCTGCTGCCTGACGGTGAGGCCGAAAGGGACCGCGGTGTCAAAGGCCAGAACCTGGGCCTTGCCCACGAAGTAGTAGCTGGCGGTATGCCCCACCTCCACCGTGCCCTGCTGCACGGCGTCCATAACCTGCAGGCCAGGCACCAGCTCCCCCGCCTGGTAGGGGCGGATCTGGAAGCGCCCGCCCGTGAGCTCCGAAACCCGTGCCGCCAGGACCTCCGCTGCCCCGTAAATGGTGTCCAGGGCCTTGGGGAAGCTACTGGCCAAACGCCAGCGCACCGTGGGGCTCGCCTGGGCGAACGCGGGGCCAAAGGCCGCGCTGGCCGCTACACCGATGCCTGCCTTCTTCAAAAAGTCACGCCGCTTCATTTTGACCTCCTTCGCGGTCCGGGGGGATTATACCCCAACACCCAGGGCCCTTGACAAGCCCCTCGGGAATAAAGTTGCAGGTCAGTAGAGGTAGAAGTGGGTCTCCGCCACCTGGTACCCCCGGGCCCCGGAGGCCTCCAGGTAGACCCTAAGCCGGGCGTCCCAGTCGGTGAAGACCCCCTCCAGCCGCACCCTGTCCGCTGGGGGGGCCTCGGTGTAGACCGCCCGGACCCGGTGAAGGCCCCTGGGGGGAACCAGGCGGTAGCGGTAGGCCCCGGGGGGCAGGACGTGGGTGCCCCGCCCCAGGTAGAAGCGGTCCAGCTCGTAGGTGCGCCCGTCGGGGTCTATGACCACCAGGCTCACCCAGCCGGGGCGGTCCAGGGTGAGGAGAAAGCGGATCTCCTCCCCCACGAAGTAGCTGGCCCCCGCCCCCCGGTCCGGCTCAAAGCGCAGGATGGCCGGGGTGAGGTCCAGGCGGTAGGAGAGGGTGACGCCCTCCAGGGTGATGGTGCAGGCGGAAAGAAGCCCAACCAGAAGAACCCACAAAAGCCGCATAGGCACCTCCTCTCCAGCCTAACCCCATAGAGGCTTAGGGGTCTTGGGGAAACCTTAAGGAAGCCCGTACAGGGTTGAAGCGGCGCCGGTGGACCGGGGAAGGCCCCAGGGCGAGGAGGGCCTCCTGGTGCTCGGGGGTGCCGTAGCCCTTGTGCTGGGCGAAGCCGTAGCCGGGGTAGAGGCGGTCCAGCTCGGCCATGAGCCGGTCCCGGTGGAACTTGGCCAGGATGCTGGCGGCGGCCACGCTGGGGCTTTCCCGGTCCGCCCGTGGGGGAGCGAGGAGGGGAAGGGGGGTGGAGAGGGGAAGGTAGTCCGTCACCAGGGCCTCTGGGGGAAGGGCAAGGGCGGAGAGGGCCCTCTTTGCCGCCAGGAGGGTGGCCCTATAGACCCCAAGCCGGTCCACCTCTTCCACCTCGGCCAGGCCCAGGGCGTGGGCCAGGGCCACCCGCCTCACCTCCTCGGCCAGGGCCTCCCGGGCCTCGGGGGTGAGGAGCTTGGAGTCCTTAAAGGGATAGCGGCCTGGGGGGAGGATCACCGCCCCCACCACGATGGGCCCAGCCCAGGCCCCCCGGCCCGCCTCGTCCACCCCGGCCACCCGGAGGCCCTGGGCCCAGAAGCCCGCCTCGAGGCCCTCCATCTTTGTGGGATTATAAGCCCATGCGCTGGCTCCTCCTTTTCCTCCTCTCCCCCGCCCTGGCGGCGGAGCTCTTCCTCTTCACCCCGGAAGGCCCCCTCCGGGGCGAGGCCCGGGACGGGGTGGGGGCGGTGTACGGCCTGGCCTACGGGGAGGCGGGGCGCTTTACCGCCCCCAGGCCCGTGGAGGGCCTGAGGCAGGGGCCGGTCCGGGCCTGCCCCCAGCCCCCCGGCCTCACGGCCCGGTTCGGGGGATACCTTCCACCCCAGGAGGAGGACTGCCTCCAGGTCCAGGTCTACTTTCCCCTGAGGCCCCCACCCCCTGGGGGGTTTCCGGTGATGGTCTTCCTCCACGGGGGAAGCTTCCTCTCGGGAAGCGGGGCCGAGCCCGTCTACGCCGCTTGGCGGCTGGCGCGGGAGGGGGCGGTGGTCTTTCTGCCCAACTACCGCCTGGGGGCCCTGGGGTTTCTGGCCCTCCCCGCCCTCCGGGAAGAGGACCCTGTGGCCGTGGGCAACTATGGCCTCCTGGACGCCCTCCTCGCCCTGCGCTTCGCCCAGAGGGTGGCCCCCTACTTCGGGGGGAGTCCCGAGGGCCTCACCCTCTTGGGCCAGTCGGCGGGAAGCATGCTCACCTGCACCCTCCTGGCCCTGCCCGAGGCGAGAAGGCTCGTCAAGGGGGCCATCCTCCAGTCCGGGGGGTGCGCCGAGGTGCGCCCCCTGGAAAAGGACCTGGAGGTGGGGGAGAAGGTGGCGGCCAAGGCGGGGTGCGACCCCAAGGACCTCACCTGCCTGAGGCGGGCTCCGGTCAGGGACCTGGTGCCCGGGGGCGGGGGGAGCCTCGAGGCCACCTTCTTCCTCTCCTCCCCCTTCAAGCCCCACCTAAACCCCCGCCTCCTGCCCAAAAGCCCCCTGGAGGCCCTTAGGGATGGGGAGGCCCGGGGGATTCCCCTCCTCGCCGGGGCCACGGCGGAAGAGGTGCCCCCGGGGGAAGGCCCCAGGAGCTGGGCGGGCTTCGCCGAGGCCTTGAAGGGGGAAAAGCCGGGGGCGCGGGAAGCCCTCCTCGCCCACTACCAAGGCCGCTTCCAGGACCCCAGGAGGGCCTACGCCGCCTACCAGACGGAGCGCACCCTCCTCTGCCCCACCCTGAAGGCGGCCCGGGTCCAGATGGCCTTCGCCCCCACCCACGCCTACCTCTTCACCTTCCGGGTGCCGGGCCTCGAGGCCCTGGGGGCCTTCCACGGCCTGGACCTGGCCCCCCTTTTCGGCAACCTCCAGGAGATGCCCTTCCTCCCCCTCTTCCTCACCCAGGAAGCCCGGGCCAAGGCGGAGGCCCTGGGCGCCAGGATGCGCCGCTACTGGGTCGCCTTCGCCCGGGAAGGGGAGCCAAAAGGCTGGCCCCGCTGGCCCCTCTACCGGGAGGGCTTCGTCCTGCGCCTGGACGACCCCATAGGCCTCCTCCCCGACCCCTACGAGGAGCGGTGCGCCCTTTTGGAGAAACTTGGGCTACTATAGGTCCATGCGGGCCACCTGTCCCCTGGACTGCCCGGACGCCTGCAGCCTCCACCTCGCCTTCCAGGAGGGGAGGCTTCTCAAGGTGGAGGGGGACCCCCGCCACCCCATCACCCGGGGCTTCGCCTGCGCCAAGACCTACCGCTACCCGGAACGGGTCAGGGAGAGGCTCCTTTACCCCATGCGCCGCATTGGGGGGAAAGGGGAAGGGCGCTTTCAGCGGGTCTCCTGGGAGGAGGCCCTGGACGGCATCGCCCAGAGGCTCATGGAGGTCTTGGACCGGGAGGGAGGCGAGGCCGTCCTCCCCTACCACTACGCCGGGACCATGGGCCTTATAGAGAACCAGCACCCTTTGGCCTTCTTCCGGGCCATCGGGGCGAGCGAACTTTTGGAAACCATCTGCGCCACGGCGGGGAGCGCCGCCTGGGAGATGACCTACGGGCCCCGCCTGGCCCCAGACCCCGAGGACATCCCCGAAGCCCGCCACATCGTCCTCTGGGGCATCAACAGCCTCTCCACCAACAGCCACCTGACCCCCTTCCTCAAGGAGGCCCGGCGAAGGGGGGCCAGAATCGTCCACATTGACCCCTACGAGAACCTCACCAGCCGCTTCGCCGACTGGCACATCAAAATCCGCCCCGGCACCGACGCCGCCTTGGCCTACGGCCTGGCCCACGTCCTCTTCCGGGAGGGCCTGGTGGACGGGGAGTACCTGGAAAAGGCCGCTTTGGGCCTCGAGGCCTACCGGGAGGAGGCCGAGAGGTGGACCCCGGAAAGGGCGAGCGCCCTCACCGGGGTGCCCCCAGAGGCCATCCTCCGCCTGGCCCGGGAGATGGGGGAGGCGAAAAGGGTCTTCCTCCGGGTGGGCTACGGCATGACCCGCCACCCGGGGGGCGGGAACGCCCTAAGGGCGGCCATCCTCCTCCCCGCCCTCCTCGGGGCCTGGCGCTACCCGGGGTGCGGGGCCATGCTCTCCACCAGCGGGGCCTTCTTCCTCAACAAGCGCTTCCTGGGCGGGCGGCACCTCCTAGAGGGGAAGCACCCCCCCGAGGGCTACTTCCGCCCCAACCCCAGGGTGCGGGCCATCAACATGAACCAGCTGGGCACCGCCCTCACGGCCCTGGACCCCCCCATCAAGGCTCTCTTCGTCTTCAACTCTAACCCCCTGGTGGTGGCCCCAAACACCGGGAAGGTGAAGGCGGGCCTGGAGCGGGAGGACCTCTTCACCGTGGTCCTGGAGCAGGTGAGGACGGAAACCGCCCTCTACGCCGACTACCTCCTCCCCGCCACCCTCTTCTACGAGCACCCGGACCTCTACACCAGCTACGGCCACCACTACCTCTCCTGGAACGAACCCCTGGCGGAGCCGGAAGGGGAGGCTAGGCCCAACACCTGGGTCTTCCGGGAGCTGGCGAAGCGGCTTGGCCTGAAGGAACCCACCCTCTTTTGGAGCGCCGAGGAGGTGGCCCGAAGCCTCCTCCAGACCGACCACCCCTTCCTCCAGGGGATCACCCTGGAAAGGCTCAAGGAGGAGGGCTTCGTCAAGCTCAACCTCCCCAAGCCCTTCCTCCCCTTCGCCCAGGGCCCGGTGCGCTTCAGCCCGCCCCCTCTGGTCATCCCCACCGAGCCCCTGCCCGGCTACCCCCTGATCCTCATCACCCCCCCGGCCCACCGCTTCCTCAACACCACCTACGGCAACGTCCGGGCCCTGGTGGAGGCGGAAGGGGGGGAGCCCCGGCTCCTCATCCACCCCGAGGACGCCCTGGCCCGGGGGATCGGGGACGGGATGCTGGTCCACATCCATTCCCCCTGGGGCCGCATCACCCGGAAGGCGGTGGTGACCGAGGCCCCCATGCCGGGGACGGTGGTCCTCGAGGGCACCTGGTGGGAGAAGTGGGCCATAGACGGCAAGGGGGTAAACCACCTCACCTCGGAGAGGCTCACGGACCTGGGGGGCGGGAGCACCTTCCACAGCACCCCGGTGGAGGTGGAGCCCCTGCGCCTGGCCTAATACCACCCCATGCTGGCTTGCGCCAGCATGGGGGCCCCGGCAAAAGGCTCCCGGGGTTATCAGGGCTGGCGGGCCGAAGGAAAGGGGAAGCAAGGGTGTGATAAGAAATCCCCCTGATCCATTCCCTCAGCATCCTCCCGGCCACCAGTGGAAGAGGGTATGGCTCCGAATCAGGCCCGGCTGGGTCTGCAGGTA
>Ga0308405_1000282_pt1 | contig 31131 bp, 26 predicted proteins | sample HotsprSampleMS13_FD_203473 | JGI IMG/M metagenome (GOLD analysis project Ga0308405, IMG submission 203473) | Hot spring phototrophic mat microbial communities from Mushroom Spring, Yellowstone National Park, Wyoming, United States - 20060912_MS13 ...
TTTGGGAGAAGGTGGAGGCCCGTTGTGCTTACCTGCAGACCCAGCCGGGCCTGATTCGGAGCCATACCCTCTTCCACTGGTGGCCGGGAGGATGCTGAGGGAATGGATCAGGGGGATTTCTTATTAGTCCAGGAAGTCCCGGAGCTTGCGGGTGCGGGACTCGTGGTACTTGAGCTTCCTTAGGGCCTTGTTCTCAATCTGGCGGATGCGCTCCCGGGTCACGCCGAAGTAGGCCCCCACCTCCTCCAGGGTGTGCTCCCGGCCGTCAATGAGACCCTTCCGGAGCTTGAGCACCATGGCCTCCCGCTCAGAGAGCTTGGAGAGGGCCTTTTCCAGCTCCTCGGAGAGGAGGCTCTGGGCGGCGGCCTCCACGGGGGAGGGGAGGTTTTCGTCGGGGATGAAGTCCCCGTAGAAGCTGTCCTTCTCGTCCCCGATGGGGGTTTCCAGGGAGACCGGTTCCTGGGCGATCTTGAGGGTCTCCTCCACCCGCTTGGCATCCCAGCCCGGGCCCATGGCCTCGGCGATCTCCTCGTAGGTGGGCTCCCGGCCCAGCTCCTGCTGGAGCTGCCTGGCGGTGCGGGAGAGCTTGTTGATGGTCTCCACCATGTGCACGGGGATGCGGATGGTGCGGGCCTGGTCGGCGATGGCCCGGTTGATGGCCTGGCGGATCCACCAGGTGGCGTAGGTGGAGAACTTGAAGCGGCGCTTGTACTCAAACTTCTCCACCGCCCGGATGAGGCCTTGGTTACCTTCCTGAATAAGGTCCAGGAAAGAGAGCCCCCGGCCGGTGTACTTCTTGGCGATGGAGACCACCAGGCGGAGGTTGGCCTCAATGAGGTGCTGCCGGGCCGCCTCCCCTTCCCGGGCCAGGTGCAGGTAGCGCTTGGTCTCCTTGGGGAGGCTTTTCAGCTTCTGGTCCACCTCCTCCACGGTCTTGGGGTCCAGCCTTTCCTTGAGGCCGGGGATCTGCTGGATGCGGGCTGCGCCCAGGACCTTGGCCCGCACCACCTCGCGGATGAGGTCCTGGTCCAGGCCCGTGGCCTCGGAGAGCTTCTTGATGGCCTCCATGCCCTCCTCCACCTTCCTGGCCAGCTCAATCTCTTCCTCCAGCGTGAGGAGGGGCACTTGGCCGATCTCGTGGAGGTACTGGCGCACCGGGTCGGAGGTGGACACCTTGGGGAGCGCCAGCTCTTCCTCTTCTTCCTCCGCCAGACCCTCCTCGTGGACCCCCACCTCCGGGGTGAGAAGGTCTTCGGGCTCGAGGTCCAAGGGGTCCACCAGGTCCGCCAGGTCCGCCTCCAGGAGTTCGGGGTCGGGCTCGGGGAGGTCGGCCAGGTCCCCGGGGACAGCTTCGGGATCCCCTACCCCTAAACGAACGGGGGCGGAGGGGTCGGGCTCGGGGAGGGTTTCCACCAGGGGTTCCTGGGCCTGGTTTGCCGCCATCTCCGGGGTCTTTTTCTTGTTTTTGACCTTTTTCAACGTCCTCCCTCCTTTTTTGCGAAAAGCACCTTGTACTCCCTCACCAAAAGGGTCTTGAAGTTGCCGAAGTGCGCCTCCAGTAGGGGCTCGTACTTGAGAAAGGGGTTGGCCACGAGAAAAAACCCACCGCCCGGCTTCAGCCGGGCCGCCGCCGCCTCTACAAAAGCCTGGGCCACATCCAGGATGACCGCACCCCCCACGTGAAAGGGGGGGTTCGTAACTATGATGTCAAACCGATCCTCGGGCGTCAAGGCCTCGTCCACGTCGGAGTGGAGGGCCTCCGCCTTGAGGCCATTTTCCCCCAGGCTTCGCCTCAGGGAGAGGAGGGAGACCAGGTCGTCCTCCACCCCCGTCACCTCCCCCCCCAGATGGGCCAGGGGCAGGGTGAGGGCCCCGTACCCGGCCCCCAGGTCCAGGACCCGCTTACCCCGGAGGGAGGGCACCTCCTGGGACAGGGCCTCGAGGAGGAGGAGGGAGGCCTGGTCCACCCGCCCGGCGGAGAAGACCCCGGGAAGGTGGTGGAAGGTGAAGCGAGCCCCCAGGATCTGGGCCTGGAAGCTCTGCCAGAGGGGAGGAAGATGAGGAGATTCTTGCTCTTTTTCCAAAAGGGCTACCCGGTAAGGGCCTTCCCGCCTCAGCACCTCCCCGTAGCCGAAAAGGGCCTTGGCCTCCTTGAAGTAGCGCTCAAAGCCCTTGTTCTTGTCCCCTGCCAGGTAGGCCCTCCCTCCCATCCGCAGGGCCCGGGCTGCGGAGAGGAGGCTGGCCTCCACGTAGGCCGTTCCCCGGCCTGCGGGTAGGGCCAGGACCACCAGGTCAAAGGCCCCTTCCTCCGCTTCCCAAGGGGGGGCCAGGCGGGCGTTTAGGCCGCTTCTTTCCAGGCAGCGGAAGGCAGCTTTGGAGGTCTCCAGGCGCTCCACCGCCATCTTCCCCTCCAGGGGCAGGCTTCCCCAGCCCACCCCGGGGTTCAGGTCCAGGGCCCGCTCCCCGAAGGGGGCCACGGTCTTCTGCAAAAGCTCGTACACAGGGTCGCGGTAGCCCCGGGCCCCGGGCTTGACGTAGAGCACCCCCCCGGGGCGGGGCAGGGGGGTGAGGCGGTGGTACTCGGCCAGGGTAAGGCCCACGCCCTCTAAGGATACGCCCCTTGGGGGAGGAGGGCAAATGTGATAATATTCCTCAGACCGCCCCTTGGGCGGAAAGGAGGGAGCGTGGCCCTGGTGGTACAGAAGTACGGCGGCACCTCGGTGGGCGACCTGGAGCGCATCCACAAGGTGGCCCAGCGCATCGCCCACTACCGGGAGAAGGGGCATAAACTTGCGGTGGTGGTCTCCGCCATGGGGCACACCACCGACGAGCTCATCGCCCTGGCCAGGCGGGTGAACCCGAGACCCCCTTTTCGGGAGCTGGACCTCCTCACCACCACGGGGGAGCAGGTCTCCGTGGCCCTCCTTTCCCTGCAGCTTTGGGCCATGGGCATCCCCGCCCGGGGGTTTGTCCAGCACCAGATCGGCATCAGGACGGACGGGCGCTACGGGGACGCCCGGATCCTGGAGGTGGACCCGGGCCGCATCCAGAAGGCCCTGGAAGCGGGTTACGTGGCGGTGATCGCCGGCTTCATGGGCACCACCGAGGAGGGGGAGATCACCACCCTGGGCCGGGGCGGCTCGGACACCACCGCGGTGGCCATCGCCGCCGCCTTGGGGGCCAGGGAGTGCGAGATCTACACGGACACGGAGGGGGTCTACACCACCGATCCCCACCTGATCCCCGAGGCCAGGAAGCTAGAGGTCATCGGCTACGACCAGATGCTGGAGATGGCCGCCCTGGGGGCCAGGGTCCTCCACCCCAGGGCGGTCTACTACGCCAAGCGCTACGGGGTGGTCCTCCACGTGCGCTCCAGCTTTTCCTACAACCCGGGCACCCTGGTGAAGGAGGTTCCTATGGAGATGGGCAAATCGGTGACGGGCGCGGCCCTGGACCTGGACCACGCCCAGATCGGCCTCATCGGCATCCCTGACCAGCCGGGCATCGCCGCCAAGGTCTTCCAGGCCCTGGCGGAAAGGGGCATCGCCGTGGACATGATCATCCAGGGGGTGCCCGGCCACGACCCCTCCCGGCAGCAGATGGCCTTCACGGTGAAGAAGGACTTCGCCCAGGAGGCCCTCGAGGCCCTGGAACCCGTCCTGGCGGAGATCGGGGGGGAGGCCATCCTCAGGCCCGATATCGCCAAGGTGTCCATCGTGGGCGTGGGCCTGGCCTCGGCTCCGGAGATCCCCGCCAGGATGTTCCAGGCGGTGGCCTCCGTCGGGGCCAACATAGAGATGATCGCCACCAGCGAGGTGCGCATCTCCGTCATCATCCCCGCCGCCTACGCCGAGGCCGCCCTGAGGGCGGTACACCAGGCCTTTGAGCTGGAAAGGGCCTGACGCCCCAGGGCGGCGCAGGCATGGGGGAGGGGTTGGGGCCAAGGGTCAGGAGGAGTGCCCTGGCTGGACCCTTGACGCTAGACCCTGGACTCTCTCTTAAATCAGTCCCAGGGCCTTCACCTGGGCCATCTCGTCCAGAAGCTCCTGGGCGGTGATCTCCATGCGCTTGCGGGCGAACTCGTTCACCTCCAGCCCCTCCACGATCCGGTAGGCCCCGCCCTTGGCGGTCACGGGGAAGGAGTAGACGATCTCCTCGGGGATGCCGTACTCCCCCTGGGAGGGGACGGCCATGGAGACAAAGTCCCCCTCCGGGGTGCCCAGGGCCCAGTCGCGGATGTGCTCAATGGCGGCGTTGGCGGCGCTGGCGGCGGAGGAGGCCCCCCGGGCCTGGATGATGGCGGCGCCCCTCTGGGCCACGGCGGGGATGAACTCCTTCTCGTACCACTCCATGTCCACCCATTCCAGGGCGGGCCTCCCGTCCACCTCCGCGTGGAAGAGGTCGGGGAACATGGTGGAGGAGTGGTTGCCCCAGACGATCATGCGGCGGATGCGGTCCACGGCCACCCCGGTCTTTTTGCTGAGCTGGGCCTTGGCCCGGTTGTGGTCCAGCCGGGTCATGGCGGTGAAGTTCCTGGGGTTCAGGCCCTCTGCGTTCTTATAGGCGATAAGGGCGTTGGTGTTGGCGGGGTTGCCCACCACCAGGACCTTGACCTCCTTCTTGGCCACCTCCGCCAGGGCCCGGCCCTGCTCGGTGAAGATCCGGCCGTTCATCTCTAGAAGGTCCCGCCTTTCCATTCCCGCCTTCCTGGGGGCGGCCCCCACCAGGAGGGCGTAGTCCGCGTCTTTGAAGGCCACCTTGGGGTCGTCGGTGGCCTCAATCCCTGCAAGGAGGGGGAAGGCGCAGTCCTCCAGCTCCATGATGACCCCCTCTAAGGCTCTCAGGGCCTGGGGGATCTCCAGGAGTTGCAGGATCACGGGTTGGTCCTTGCCCAGCATCTCTCCCGCGGCGATGCGAAAGAGAAGGCTGTAGCCAATCTGGCCTGCGGCACCGGTCACCGCCACGCGAACAGGGTTCTTCATCCTTTACCTCCTTTGGGCCTTCGCCCACAGGGATTCTACCCCTAGAGACCCCGGTAGATGCGCCTTTCCGCCTCTATGGCCTGGTCCAGCTCCTGGATCTCCTTGAGGAGGTCCTGGCTGGGGCTTTGCAGGAGGCGTTCCTTAAGCCTGGCCCGGCGCTCCAGGTAGTAGGCCTCCCGCAGGCGGGCCAGGGCCTTCTCCACCACCTCCTGTAGGCGGGGGGCTTCCACCTCGGGGGCCATCATCAGCCGCTCCAGCAGGATGCCCCCGGCTTCCTTGCGGCTCAGGACCCCCCGCAGGTAGTCCTTGCGGGGCTCCCTGCGGGCCAGGTCCAAGAACTCCGCCAAAAGGGAACTCTCGGGGGGCCAGACGTGGTCGGCCACATAAAGGACCCACTCCTGGAAGCGCTCCTCGGGGAGGGAGAGGAGGAGGGCGATCACGTCCAGCTCCAAAAGCAGGGTGCGGTTTCTGGGCTCCGCCTTGGGGGGCGGGGGAGGAGGGGGTTTGCCCCGTTTGCGGGCCTGCAGGTAGTCAGCGAGCTCCTTGGGGGAGAGGCCCAGGCGCTCCACCACGAGGGCCTTGATGCGCTCGGCCACGGGGTCAAAGGGCTCAGGGGAGAGCATCCTGGGGGTGAGGGCCTCGAGGACCTTTCGCTTGTGCTCGGGCCGGGTGAGGTCCAGACCCTTTACGGCCTCCTGGAAGCGGAACTCCACCTCGGGGAGGGCTTCCTCCAGGGCTTTTTGGAAGAGCTCCCTTCCCTGGGGGTGGAGGAGAAGCTCCCCGGGGTCCTTGGCGGGGAGGCGCACAGCGTAGAAGAGGAACCTCCTCGCCATCTCCAGGTTCAGGCTTTGCAGGACGGCCCTCTGACCGGCCTCGTCGGCGTCAAAGGCCAGGTAGACCTCCCCCACCCCCTGGGTCTTGAGGAGCTGGGCCTGCTCCTCGGAGAGCCCGGAGCCCAGCGCGGCCACCGTCTCGGGAAAGCCCATCTGGTGCAGGGCGATGGCGTCAAAAATCCCCTCCACCACGATGGCCCGGCCCTCCTTGAGCCTGGCCTTGGCCTCGGGAAAGGCGAAGAGGAGCTCCCGCTTGCGGAAAAGGGGGGTTTCCGGGGAGTTCAGGTACTTGGGGGTCTCGCTCCCCAGAGCCCTCCCCGTGAAGGCCACGATCCGGCCCAGGTGGTCCTTGATGGGGAAGGTGATCCGGTCCCGGAAGCGGTCATAGTACCGCCCTTCCTTTTCTGCCAGCACCCCCGCCTTAAGGCCCTCCTCGGGGCTCACCCCGTGGCGGGCCAGGTGGGTGAGGAGGCCGTTCCCTTTGGGCGGGGCGTAGCCAAGGCCGAAGCGGGCCAGGCTCTCCTCCGCAAGGCCCCGCCCCTTCAGGTAGGTCTGGGCCTCAGGGTGGGCCAGAAGGCCCTCCTGAAAGTAGGCCTGGGCCAGCTTCAGGACCTCGTAGAGCTCCTTCCGCTTCTCCTTTCCCCCTCGCCTGGGGAGCTCCACCCCGGCCTCCTCCGCCAGGCGCTCCAGGGCGGTCTGGAAGTCCAGGCCCTCTATCCTCTCCACAAAGGCGATGAGATCCCCCCCCGCCTTGCAGCCAAAGCAGTGGAAGAGACCCTTCTCCTCGTCCACGTGGAAGGAGGGGGTCTTCTCCTGGTGGAAGGGGCAGAGGCCCTTCCACCTCCCCCGGCCAGCGGGCCTAAGGGCCACGTAGCGGGAAACCACCTCCTTGAGGGAGAGGCGGCGCTTGATGGCCTCTATGACATGGACCGAGTCCATAAAGCCCCCCGCTTACGCCAGAGTCTGCGGACCCACCTTCCCAGCATACCGTACCCCCGAAGGTCTTCCCATTCGCCTTCCCCCGCCAAGACCGCCTTCCAGCCGCGGGTGAAGGGCAACGAGGGGGTGAATCCCAGGAGGTGGTCCACCTTTTCCCCGGCCTCGAGGAGGAGCTGGGCCCTGAGGAGCCGCGCCACCTCCAGGTGCACGGCGAAGCCGGTGCGGTGGGTGTGGTAGAGAAGGTACTGGGAGAGGACCTGGGCCTTCCTGGGGGTCCGAGGCCAGAGGTAGAGGGCCAAGGAAGTGAGGGTGAAGTAGTAGACGTAGGGGTTCGGGAGCCGTTTGGCCTCTTTCAGCGCCTCCTTGAGGAGGATTACGGGGTTTTCCCCTAGGAGCCAGCGGTGGTGGCCTAAGGCCAAGAGGGTCAGGCCCTTGCCGTCTGGGTGCTTCAGGGCTTCCTGGAGGAGGTCCTCCCGGAGCCGGCCCTTAAAGGCCCAGGCGGTGAGGAGGGCGGCGGAGAGCCAAGGGTGGGGAGCTTCCCGGTAGGCGGCCTCCCCCTCCTCCAGGGCCTGCTGGAGGTGGCCCGTTTCCACCAGGAAGCGGATCCTGGTGGCTTGGAAGCGGACCCTGGCCTCCAGGTCTCCTTCCTCGGTTTCCGAAAGCAAGGCTTCCACCTCCCCATACCGCCCCAGATCCATGAGAAGCCCCGCCCTCAGGCTCCGCCCGTGGAGCTTCAGGTTTGCCGGGGCCTGGAGGGGAAAGGGGTAGAGCACATCCAGGGCCCGCCGGGGCTGGAAGGCCCGCCACAGGGCCCCGGCCAAGTGGAGCCGGGCCTGGGCTTCCTCCTTGGGGTAGGGTTTTAGGCCGGGAAGAAGGGGGAGGAGGTCCTTGGGGTGCTTGGCCTCCCTTAAGGCCTGGAGGACGGGGTCCTCCTTCCTGGGGCCGGCTTCTGCTTCCGGGCCCAGCCCCAAGGAGGCCAGGGCGTCCTGGAGCTCGGGCTTGAGGGCTTCCTCCAAGGAGGGGTCGGCCTCCATGGCTTCGCGGTAGAGGGGGAGGGCCTTCTCCGGGTGGCCCTCCCGCCAGGCCTTCTGGGCGAGGAGGCGCAAGGTGAGGGCGGCCCTCCTCGCCTCTCCCGCCTCCTTGAGGTGCCGGGCCATGGGAAGGAGATCGTTTCGCTCCTGGAAGAGGCGGGCAGCTTCCAGGTGCCAAGCCCGCTTCCTTTCCTCGGGCACCAGGGCCTGCGCTGCCTGGGCCACTTCGGGCAGGGGACCTTTTTCCCCCAGAAGCCCTTCCCGCCGTAGCCTTTCTAGGGAAAAGGTGCCCACGATTTCCCCGAGTGGCCCCTCCGGCACTCCGGCCAGAACCCCCCAGGCCAGGAGGGCCTGGCGCTCCCGGGAGGGGAGGGCGTCCAGGGCAGGCTGCAGGGCGAGAAGAAGGGGGGTCTTGGTCTCCTTGAGAGCCAGCTGGGGGGAGAAGAGGGGTCTACGGCTCTCCACCAGGAGAAGGAGATTGGGAAAGGGGTGGTTCAGGATGCGTTCCAGGGTAGGGTCCGGGGTATGCAGGTCCTTGAGGACCAGGAGAAGGGGTTTGGGTAAGCTCTGGAGGACCTGCTGCCAAGCCGTGACCATGGCCCCCTCCAGGGCTTCCCGCCCCCAGCTGGGCCGGGGCAGGAGGCCCAGGCTGTAGCGCCAGGCCACCTCCAGCTCTGGGGGGAGGGAGAGGTGTTCCAGGAGGGCTTCCGGGCTGCCAAAGGCCTTTTCCACCGCCTCCAGCAGGCTGGCCCGCAAGGGGGTCTCGGGACCCATGCGCTCCAGGACCACCGCGGGGAAGGGAGGGTTCTCCAGGAACTTGTCCAGGAGAAAGCTCTTCCCGCTTCCCGGAGGGCCCACCAGGTTCAGGCGGGCCGGGGGGCTCGCCAAGGCTCGGCGCAGGCTTTGCAGGTGAGCCTCTCCCTCCGGGTCCAGGGCCAGGCGCACCCGGCGGAGCCGGTGGACTTCCCTGGCCCCCAGGCCGTGCACCTCTCTCAGGCCTAGGGGCTCGGCCTCGGCCCCAGGGGCCAGGCTCAAGGTGAGGCCCTCGGTCAGGACCTCCCCACTCTTCCCCAGTTTGGAGAGGCGCTCGGCCAGGACCACCGGGGGGCCCAGGGCGGTGGGCTCTCCCGCCTGGCCGCTCCCCAAGGGGGCCCAGAGGGCTTCCCCGCTGGCCACCCCCGCCCGGGCGGGGAGGGGGGAGGTTTGGACCATCCTCAAGGCGGCCTCGAGGGCCCGCCAGGGCTCCCGCCCCCGGGCTTTGGGGGCCCCAAAGAGGACCAGGATCCCGTCCCCCAGAAAGCGGTGGACGAACCCCCCGTGGGCCCTTGCCGTGCGGGCGGCCTCCTCGAGGGCCTCCTGAAGGTCCTGGTAAGCGGCCTCTAACCCTTCCCGGAAGCGCTCGCTGGAGCGCACCAGGTCAAAGAAGACCACGCTCACAAAGCGCCGCTCCTCGGGCAGGATGGCCCCTAGGGCCCGGCCGCAGGCCATGCAGAACCGGGCCTCAGGGGGGTTTTTCTGGCCGCAGGCGCAGCGCATCTCACTCCCGGAAGAGCATCAGGGGGGGCCAGAGGTGGACCTGGGCCCGGCTGGGCAGGGGGGTTTCGCTGTAGAGGAGGAGGGGGATGGGCTCCTCCAGGAGGTAAAACCCCTCTCCCAGAGGCCTCGCCTTCCCCCCGATCCGGTAGGCGGGGCCCATGAGCTCCAAGAAGGCCTCGCCCTCCCAAGGCTTCACCTCCCGGGCCACCCCGTGGAGGAGGGCCCGGACCCGGCCCGTGGGGGCCGGGGGAGCGCCCCGGTCAAAGGCGTAGAGGATGAACCCGCCCACGCCCACCTCCAGAAGGGGGCTTCCCCAGGGCTCGGGGAAGAGGTGGACTTCCACGGCATGGGCCTGGAAGCGGGCGAAGAAGGTTTCCGGGCTTTCTTCCAAGGCGGTCCCCTCCTGGCCCATAGGAGGAGTTTAATGCACCACCCTGGAGGGGAGGGAGAGGACCAGGTTGGCGCAAAGCAGGAGGGCCGCCTTCTTGTCCAGGTACTGGTTGCCGTTGCCGCACTTGGGGGAGAGGACGCACCGAGGGCAGCCCTCCCCGCAGGGGCAGGCCTTGAGGAGCTCCAGGGTGGCCTTTAGCCACTCGGGAAAGCGCCGGGCCGCCGCCCGGGCGTAGCCCACGCCCCCGGGGTAGCCGTCGTAGATGAAGACCGTGGGCCCCCCGCCCGAGGGGAGGGGACGGGGGTAAAAGGGGTAGGAAAGCCCCCCGATGTCCTGGCGCTCCGCCAGGACGAAAAGGGGCAGAAGGCCGATCATGGCGTGCTCCAGGGCATGGATCCCCCCGGGGATCTGGTGGGGGGGGACCACCTCGGGGGGGTGGAACCAGAGGGCCTCGGTGGGGAAGGCGATCTCGGGCATGAGGAGGGGGACCTCCTCCAGGACGCTTCCCGTGAAGAAGCGCTTCTTCACATAGCCCACCACCCTTTCCCGCAGGACTACCCGGCCCACGTAGACCCCGTGGCCCACGGGCTCCCCCGAAAGGACCTCCAGGTCGCTCTCCGCTCTGGGCTCGGTGTAGTAGTCCTCGAGGGCCGGCAGAAGCCAGATCTCCCGCCTTTCCAGGTCAATGTTCCGCACCAGGTAGCTTTCCCCCTGGTGCAGGTAGATGGCCCCCGGGTGGGCCTCCCAGTAGGCTTGGCGCTCGTCCAGATAGCCCAGGACCTCCCCCTCGGGACCCCTCAGGGTGAAGGTGGTCCCAAGCCCCCTCAGGGTGATCTCCCGGTGGGGGCGGCGCTTGGGGGTGTAGAGGCGGCCGTCCTTCTCCTTGAGCTCCGTAAGGGCCTCCTGGCAGAGAACCTCCTCCCGCTTAAGGGGCATCTCGTAGGCGGCGGCGTGGAGGTGGAGGGGGCAGAGGACGGGGTTCTTGGGGTCGGCGATGGCCTCCTCCGGAGGGGACTTGAGGAGGAGCTCGGGGCGGTGGAGGAAGTACTCGTCCAGGGGGTCCTCCCGGGGGATGAAGACCACCAGCGCCCGCCTCTCCCCCCGGCCCGCCCGTCCCGCCCGCTGCCAGAAGGCGGCCACGGAGCCCGGGTAGCCCACCAGGGCCACGGCGTCCAGCTCCCCGATGTCCACCCCCAGCTCCAGGGCGCTGGTGGAGACCAGGACCCGCACCTCCCCCCGCTTCAGGGCCTCCTCCAGCCGCCTCCGCTCCTTGGCCGTGTAGCCCGCCCGGTAGGGGCGCACCCCGGGGTGGGCGGCGTAGCGGGCGATGAGCTCGGCGCTTTTGCGGCTGTTGGCGAAAACCAGGCCCTTAAGCCCCTCGTCGGCCAGGGCCCGGGCCAGGTAGGCGGCCTCGAGGAGGGGGCTCCGCCTTCTTTCCCCCTTCCGGTCCAGGGGCTTGGGGAGGAGGACCAAGAGCTCCCTCTCCGAGCGGGCCACCTCCTCCCTCAGTTCCGCAAAGGGGAAGCCGGTGAGGGCCTCGGCGTGGGCCTTGGGGTTCTTGATGGTGGCGCTGGCGGCGATGACCTGGGGGTTTGCCCCGTAGTGGCGGGCCAGGCGCAGGAGGCGAAAGAGGACCAGGGCCACGTGGGTGCCGAAGACCCCCCGGTAGGCGTGGAGCTCGTCCAGGACCAGGTAGCGGAGCCGGGAAAGGAAGGGGGCCCACTCCCCGTGCCGGGGGAGGAGGCCAAAGTGGAGCATGTCGGGGTTGGAGAGGAGGACGAGGCCCTCCTCCCGGGCCTTGCGCCTTAAGGGGCTTGGGGTGTCCCCGTCGTAGGGGAAGACCCCGGGGATTTCCAGGGCCTCGGCCATGGCCTTGAGGCGCCTCAGCTGGTCGTGGGCCAGGGCCTTGGTGGGGAAGAGGAGGAGGCTGGTTTCCCCTTCCAAAGCCGCCTTCAGCACGGGAGCCTGGAAGACCAGGCTCTTGCCGGCGGCGGTGGAGTAGGCCATGACCAGGTTCTTCCCCTCTTCCAAAACCTCCAGGGCCCGCTTCTGGTGGGCGAAGGGGACGAGGCCCAGGGCTTCCAGAACCCCGGCGAAGCTTCCCCGGTAGGGGGCGGGCTTTGGGGGCGCTTTGGGGATGGTCCTGGCGAAGACCAGGCGGCCCCGAAACTCCTCCAAAGACTCCAGCCACTCCCGGTAGCTGGAAAATCCCTGGAGGGCTTCCGGGAGCATCTAGAGCATCCCCGCCAGGAAGCCCTCTTCCCGGATGGTGCGGATGAGGTCCATAACCGTGAGGTCCTGGGGGTCGTACTCCACCAGCACCTGGGCGGGGCCGGTGGCTTGGGCCTCCTTCACCCCTTCCAAGGCGCTTAGGGCCTTTAGGATACGGGTCATCCCCTCCGGGGTGGGCTCCCCGCGGATGCCAATGAGGACGCGGTTCATGCCCCTATTCTAAGACCCCCCGCCTCTCGCCCCTGGCCCCCCGGCTTCCCAGGACCCTTACGCAGAGGACCAGAGGCCCCACAGCGAAGCCCTCTTCCAGAAGGGCCCGTTCCAGGGCCTTCCGGCTTGGGTCCAGGTGGAGGGCCACCTCGTAGACCCCGGCGTCATAGGCGCTCTTGACCACGGCCCGGAGGAGACCCTTGAGGACCTCCTCGTCCTTCCCCTCTATCCGAGAGATGAGCAGGGTGGTGCCCTCCCCTTGCCAGACCGCCTGGGCCAGGGCAAAGCCCAGGGGTTCCTCCCCTTTCTCCGCCAGGAAGGAGTGGCCGGTGCGGGCGAAGAAGCGGAGGGCCCCGAGGCTTACGGGCCTTTCCCCCGCCACCCGGTTTAGAAGGTCCAGGTCCTCTTCCGTGAAGGGGCGAAAGCGCATGGGCCCATTATCCTTCCCTGCGCCTCAGGAAGAGGAGGGCCTCGAGGAGGAGCACCATCCCCGCCAGGAGGGCCAAATAGCGCCCCGTTCCCCCTGGGACCCTAGGGAGGAAGCTTTCCCCGGGGGTGGGAAGCAGCGTCTCCTCGGGGGCGAGCAGGCCCGCGGGCGCTTCCCGGTAGGGCCTCAGGAAGTTGTAGACCAGGAGGGGAAAGAAGGGCCGGTCCTGCAGGGCGGAAAGGGGCGGCAGGTAAAGGCCCCCCTCGGTGAAGTAGAGGAGGCCCACCCCTTCCTCCCCCTCGGCCAGGGGGCGCCAGGGGCCTTGGGGCCTGGGGGGCGGGGGGAGGCGCTCCCCCAGGAGGGCCACCCCCTCCAGAAGGGGATGGGGGGCGGTGAGGAGGACGGGGATCGGGCTTCCTCCCGAGGGGGCCAGGTAGAGGGTGGGCTTTGGGGGAGGCCCTTCCGGGACCCCCACCAGGACCCTGACCTCCTCCCCAGGGGCGTTTCCCAAAAGGCGGAAAAGGCGCTCCAGGGCGGGAAGCCTGGGGTAGGTCACCCCGAGCCGCCTCAGGCCCAAGGTGGCCCCGTCGTCCAGGGGGAGGGCGTCTTGGCCCAAAAGCCGGGCGGTGAAGGCGCTGGGGAGGCCCGGGAGGGGGGCAAAGCCCCTTGGAGGGACCAGGACCTCATGGGTCCTTCCCCCCACCTCCACCCGGGCCAGGAGGGCGCGGTTTGCGCTGTTTCCCAGGGCCAGGAACCCGGGGGCCACGGCCACGATCCCCAGGTTCTCCGCCGGGCCTCCCACCCCCAGGTACCCCTCGGCCCCCGGAGGGGGTGGGCCGTCCGTGGCCACCACCACCGGGGCCTTGAGGCGCCGCCTTCCCAGGGCCATGGCCCCTTCCAGGTCCGCCCCTTTGTCCCCCGCCTCCAGGGCGAGAAGCCTCGCCCGGAGGGCCACCCCGGGGGCGGGGCCAAAGGCCTCCGGGCGCTCCCCGGCCCGCACCAAGACCGCTTCCGGGGCCCTTTCCAGAAGGGGCAGGAGCCTCTCCTTGGCCAGGTCCAGCCGGGTCTTCCCGCCCTCGTTGGCGGCCATGCTGGCGGAGGCGTCCACCACTAGGACCAGAGGAGGGGGGGCCAGGGGGGGGTCCTCGAGGGCCAGCACCATGAGGGCGGCCGAGAGGAGGAGGAGGAAAAGCCTCAGGTCCAGCCTGGGCCTAAAGCGCCGGGCCCTTCCCTTCCGCCAAAGCCACACCCCCGCCCAGGGCCTGGCCCTGGGGGCCCGCCTCCGGTAGAGGAGGTAGGTGAGGAGGAGGACGGGGAGGAGGAGCCAGAGCACCTTCCCTTGAGCCTAAGCGCCCGCACTTTGTTTTCGCAACGTGAGGTGCCCCAGTCCCCAGTCGGGGCTAAAGGCTTTTCTGGGGTCTCCGCCGTGGCGGGGTACTTAGCCGCCCTTGGGGGGTTTTGCTAGAGTGCGGGGAGGATGTGGGTCCTGGGCGTAGACACCTCCTGCGACGACACCGGGGTGGGCCTGGTGCGGGACGGCCAGGTGGTGGTGAACCTGGTCCAGAGCCAGACCCTCCACGAGGCCTATGGCGGCGTGGTGCCGGAGCTGGCGAGCCGGGAGCACCTCAAGGTCCTCCCCCGCCTCACCCAGGAGGCCCTGAGGCAGGCGGGGATCGGCCCCAAGGACCTGGACCTGATCGCCGCCACCCGCGGGCCCGGCCTGATCGGGGCCCTCCTGGTGGGCTACACCTTCGCCAAGGGCCTGGCCTGGGCCCTCACGCGCCCCTTCTACGCCATCCACCACCTCGAGGGCCACATCGCCGCCGCCTGGCCCGAGGGCCTCAAGCCCCCCTTCCTGGCCCTGGTGGCCTCGGGGGGGCACACCCACCTCTACGAGGTCCTGGACCTGGGGCGCTACCGCCTCCTCGGGGCCACCCGGGACGACGCCGCCGGGGAGGCCTTTGACAAGGTGGCGCGGCTTTTAGGCCTCGGCTTTCCCGGGGGGCCGGAGATTGAGCGCCTGGCCCAAGAGGCGGAGGAGCCTGTCCCCTTTCCCCTTCCCCTCAAGGACCAGGAGGGGTACGAGTTCAGCTTCTCCGGCCTCAAGACCAAGGCCCTGCAGCTCTTGGAAAAGGGCCTTCCCAAGCCGGGGCTCGCCCGGGGCTTCCAGGAGGCGGCCATAGGCCACCTGGCCGAGGTGGTCCTGAGGGCGGCCCGGGACACGGGGCACCGGGTCCTCCTGGTGGCCGGAGGGGTGGCGGCCAACCAGGCCCTCCAGGCGCGCTTTGAGGCGGCGGGGATTGAGGTCTACTTTCCCCCCAGGGGCCTTTCCCAGGACAACGGGGCCATGATCGCCCTGGCCGCCTGGCGGCGCTTCCAGGCGGGCTTCCCCCCAAGCCCCCTCTCCCTGGGGGCCACCGCCTACTGGCCCCTCGAGGCCCCCTGAAGGGTTTCTCATCCAAGCGGGGTACAATCGGGCTTAGGATGCTGGGCCTCATACGGAAGCTTTTTGACAACAACGAGCGGGAGATCGCCCGCTACTACAAGCAGGTCGTGGAGCCCACCAACCGCCTCGAGGCCGAGGTGGAGAAGATCGCCGACCTGGCCGCCGCCTACCGGGAGCTTAAGGAGAAGCACCAGCAGGGCGCCAGCCTGGACGAGCTTCTGCCCATGGCCTTCGCCCTCACCCGGGAGTCCGCCAAGCGCTACCTGGGCATGCGCCACTTTGACGTGCAGCTCATCGGCGGGGCGGTCCTCCACGAGGGCAAGATCGCCGAGATGAAGACCGGGGAGGGTAAAACCCTGGTGGCTACCCTGGCCGTGGCCCTCAACGCCCTCACCGGCAAGGGCGTCCACGTGGTCACGGTCAACGACTACCTGGCCCGGCGGGACGCCGAGTGGATGGGGCCCGTTTACCGGGGCCTGGGCCTTTCCGTGGGGGTCATCCAGCATAGCTCCACCCCCGAGGAGCGCCGCAAGGCCTACCTCTGCGACGTCACCTACGTCACCAACTCCGAGCTGGGCTTTGACTACCTGCGGGACAACATGGCCATCAGCCCGGACCAGCTGGTCCTGCGCCACGACACCCCTCTCCACTACGCCATCATTGACGAGGTGGACTCCATCCTCATTGACGAGGCCCGCACGCCCCTCATCATCAGCGGCCCCGCCGAGAAGGCCACCGACATGTACTACAAGATGGCGGAGATCGCCAAGAAGCTGGAAAGGGGCCTGCCGCCGGAGCCCGGGGTGCGCAAGGAGCCCACGGGGGACTACACCGTTGAGGAGAAGAACCGCTCCGTCCACCTGACCCTGCAGGGCATCGCCAAGGCGGAGAAGCTCCTTGGGGTGGAGGGGCTTTTCAGCCCGGAGAACATGGAGCTGGCCCACATGCTGATCCAGGCCATCCGGGCCAAGGAGCTCTACCACCGGGACCGGGACTACATCGTCCAGGACGGCCAGGTCATCATCGTGGACGAGTTCACCGGCCGCCTCATGCCGGGGAGGCGCTATGGGGAGGGCCTCCACCAGGCCATTGAGGCCAAGGAGGGGGTCAAGATTGAGCGGGAGAACCAGACCCTGGCCACCATCACCTACCAGAACTTCTTCCGCCTCTACGAGAAGCGGGCGGGGATGACGGGCACCGCCAAGACCGAGGAGAAGGAGTTCCAGGAGATCTACGGCATGGACGTGGTGGTGGTGCCCACCAACCGCCCCATGATCCGCCAGGACTTCCCCGACGTGGTCTACCGCACGGAGAAGGGCAAGTTTTTCGCCGTGGTGGAGGAGATCGCCGAGAAGTACGAGCGGGGCCAGCCCGTGCTGGTGGGCACCATCAGCATTGAGAAGTCGGAGAGGCTCTCCCAGATGCTCAAGGAGCCCAGGCTCTACTTCCCCCGGCTGGAGATGCGCCTGGAGCTCTTTAAAAAGGCCAGCGCCAAGCAAAGCGGGGAGGCCTGGGAGCGCCTCAGGAAGCTTCTGGAAAAACCCACCCAGCTCAAGGACCAAGACCTCGCCCCCTTTGAGGACCTCATCCCCCAGAAGGGGAACCTGCGGAGCGCCTGGGAGGGCCTGAAGCGGGCGGTGCACACCCTTTCCATCCTGCGCCAGGGCATCCCCCACCAGGTCCTGAACGCCAAGCACCACGCCAAGGAGGCGGAGATCGTGGCCCAGGCGGGCCGCTCCAAGACCATCACCATCGCCACCAACATGGCGGGCCGGGGGACGGACATCAAGCTGGGGGGGAACCCCGAGTACCTGGCCGCCGCCCTCCTGGAGAAGGAGGGGTTTGACCGCTACGAGTGGAAGGTGGAGCTCTTCATCAAGAAGATGGTGGCGGGGCATGAGGAGGAGGCCCGGGCCCTAGCCCAGGAGCTTGGGGTAAAGGAGGAGCTCCTGGAGAGGATCCGCCAGATCCGGGAGGAGTGCAGGGCCGACGAGGAGCGGGTGAGGAGCCTCGGGGGGCTTTTCATCCTGGGCACCGAGCGGCACGAGTCCCGGCGCATCGACAACCAGCTCCGGGGCCGCGCGGGCCGCCAGGGGGACCCCGGGGGGAGCCGCTTCTACGTCTCCTTTGACGACGACCTCATGCGCCTCTTCGCCTCGGACCGGGTCATCGCCATGCTGGACCGCATGGGCTTTGACGACTCCGAGCCCATTGAGCACCCCATGGTGAGCCGCTCCATAGAGCGGGCGCAGAAGCGGGTGGAGGATCGGAACTTCGCCATCCGCAAGCAGCTTTTGCAGTTTGACGACGTGATGGCCCGGCAGCGGGAGGTCATCTACGCCCAGCGCCGGCTGATCCTCCTGGGAAAGGACGAGGAGGTGAAGGAGGCCGCGTTGGGGATGGTGGAGGAGACCGTGGCCTCGGTGGCGGAGAACTTCTTGAACCCCCAGATCCATCCCGAGGACTGGGACCTTCAGGGCCTGAGGACCGCTCTCCTGGACGTGGCCCCCCAGCTTGCGGGCTTTTCCTTTGAGGAGCTTAGGGGACTGAAGCCAGAGGAGGGGGTGGAGCGCCTGGTGGAGGCGGCCCTCAAGGCCTACGAGGCCCGGGAAGAGGAGCTCTCCCCTCCGCTGATGCGGGCCGTGGAGCGCTTCGTGATCCTCAACGTGGTGGACTCGGCCTGGAAGGAGCACCTCCACAACTTGGACGTGCTCCGGCAGGGCATCTTCCTAAGAGGCTACGGCCAGAGGGACCCTTTCCAGGAGTACAAGATTGAGGCCACCCGCCTTTTCAACGACATGGTGACCTTCATCAAGTCCGAGGTGGCCAAGTTCCTCTTCCGCCTCAAGGTGGAGGCCGAGCCTGTGCGGCCCGTGCGGGAGGCCCCTTATGTGCCCGTGCCCGAGCCCAGGCCGGAGGAGGCGGGGACCTTCGGCGTGGAAAGGAAGCGCCCTGCCACCCCCCCGCCCCAGCCCGGGCTTTCCCGGGCGGAGCGCCGCCGGCTTATGCGGGAGGAGAAGAAGCGCAAGAAGGGGTAGCCCCCCAGGGTCCCCATCCTGGCTTGCGCCAGGACGGGGTATTAGGCCTCCACCTGGAGGCTTTCGGGGTCCAGGTTGGTGTAGACGTTCTGCACGTCGTCCAGGTCCTCGAGGGCCTCCACCAGCCGCATGACCTTGGCCGCCTCCTCGGGGGGAAGGGCCACCACGTTCTGGGGACGCTGGATGACCTCGGTGTCCTCCACCCGGATGCCCCGGGCCTTCAGGGCCTCGGCGATGCGGAAGACCTCGCCGGGCTCGGTGTAAATGGTGAGGCTTTCCCCTTCCTCCTCGAGGTCCAGGGCCCCCAGCTCAATGGCGGCCTCCTGGGCGGCCTCGGTGTTCTCCGAGACGATGACCCCCCGCTTCTCAAACTGCCAGGCCACGCTCCCGGAGGTGCCCAAAGAGCCCCCGTACTTGCCGAAGACGTGGCGCACTTCGCCGGCGGTGCGGTTGCGGTTGTCGGTGAGGGCGTAAACCAAGACGGCCACGCCCCCCGGGGCGTACCCCTCGTAGACGATCTCCTCGTACTGCTCGGCACCCTCCCCACCCCCTTGGAGCTTCTGCAGGAGGCGATCGATGTTTTCCATGGGCACATCGTCGGCCCGGGCGGCCTCAATGGCGTTCCTGAGCTGCACGTTGGCCTCGGGGTAGGGGCTTCCCCCCGCCCGGGCGGCCGCCTGGATGGCCCTGAGGTGCTTGGAGATGATCTTGCCGCGCTTCAGGTCGTTGGCGGCTTTCTTGCGCTTGATCTGGGCCCACTTGCTATGACCGGCCATGGCTCACCCCATCCATTATAGCCAGCTCCTCCAGAACCTTTTCCGCCAGGCGCTCTCCCGCCTCGCGGAAGGGGTGGAAGAGGAGGTCCACCCCGGCGGCTAGCAGGGGGGGGTCTTCTTCCAGGTGGAAGCTGGTAGCGGCCACCAGGCCAGGGAAGCCCCGCTCCTTGAGCCAGCGGGCAGCCAGGAGCTTGGCCTCCAGGTCCGGCAGGGCCAGCACCACCGCCTTCAGCCCCGAGAGGTCCAGCCTCTCCCAAAGCTCCGGGTCCTCGGCATCCCCGTAGAGGACTCTCCGCCCTTTGCCCCGGTGGCGCTCCACCTTCTCGGGGTCGGCATCCAGGCCGAAAGGCTTTTCCCCCTGCTTTTCCAGCACCCGGTAGACGGCCCCCCCGCTGCGCCCCATGCCCACGATGAGGACCGTGGCCCCGTCCAGGCGCTCGGGCTCCTGGTCGGGGTGGGGCCCCTGGCGCTCCAAGCGGAGGAGGAAAGGCTCCAGGCGGCGGTAGAGGCTATGGCTGTACCGGGAGAGGGGGGCGGAGAGCACCATGGAGAGGGCCACCAGCAGGGCCAGGGTGGCCAGGTTCGTGGGCAGGAGGCCCCCCCGCTCCAGGGCCACGCCCACGATCAGGGCGAACTCCGAGTAGTTGCCCAGGTAGACCCCGGCCACAAAGCCCGTGCGGGCCCGGAGGCCCAGGAGGAGGAAGAGGAGGAGAAAGAGGGGGGCCTTGAGGAGGCCGAGAGCCAGGAGCCCGAGAAGGAGGCCCACCTCCACGCTCTCCGGCCCGTGCTTTATGCCGATCTCCAGGAAGAAGGCCACCAAAAAGGCCTCCTTAAGGCTCCAGATGGCCTTGGCCATCTCCGCCCCCTTGGGGTGGCCGGAGAGGAGGGCCCCCATCAGGAGGGCTCCCAGTTCCGGGGAGAGCCCCACCTGGCGAAAGCTCTCCCCCCCCAGAAGGGCTAGCCCCAGGCCGTAGAGGATGAGAAGCTCGTCGTGGCCGCTCTTTTCTAGAAACCAAACCACCCCTAGGCGCAGGAGGGGGAGGAGAAGCAAGAGGGTGGCCCAGGGGGTGACCTGTTGCGCGCCGTAAAGGGTGAGGAGGCCCACGGCCACCAGGTCCTGCAGGATGAGGATGCCGATAGCAAGCCTCCCGTGATAGGTGGTGAGCTCCTTCTTGTCCTCCAGGAGCTTGGCCACCAGAACCGTGCTGGAGAAGGCCAGGGCCACGGCCAGGGGGAAGGTTTTCACCAAGGGCAGGGCCAGGAGGCTGAAGAGGAGGAGGTGGATGCTCCCTACCCCCAGGACCCGGGCCTCGAGGAGGTCCTTGAGCCTGAGCTTCAGGCCCACGCTGAAGAGGAGGAGGAGAACCCCCATCTCGGCGGCGTGGGCCAAGAACTCGGTCTCCCGGAAGCCCAGGGCATGCAGGCCAAAGCCCGCCCCCAAATACCCCACCAGGGGGGGGAGGCCCAGGCGGTTAGCCAGGAGGCCGAGGGCGAAGGCGGCGGCCACCCAGAGGGCTTCCATACCCCAAGGGTAGCAGAGAAAGGCCATAGGGGCGGGGGTGTGCTTTCCCCGCCCCTACACCCAAAGGGCTAGGGCTTTTTCCCCAGGGCCTGGTCCAGGAGGCTCTTCCACTCCTCGTAGGGCATGAAGCCCGTGCGCTTCTCCCCGGCGATGAAGAAGGTGGGGGTCCCAGTGAGGCCCAGGTCCGTGGCCGCCTTCTGGTCGGCCAGGACCCCTTGGCGCATCCTTCCGGAGGCCAGGCATCTCTGGAAGGCCCCGGTGTCCAGGCCCAGCTGGCCCGCCAGATCCACCAGGTAGCGGTCTAGGGCCGCATCCCTAAGGCCTCCCCAGGCGCTCGCCCCCCGGAAGAGGACCTGGTGGTACTCGAGGTAGCGGCCTTGTTCCTGGGCGCATGCGGCGGCCTCGCCCGCCCGGATCACGTGGGCTTGGCCGGGGAAGGGGAAGTCGCGGAAGAGGTAGCGCACCTTGCCGGTGTCCACGTACTCGGCCTTGAGACGAGGGAGGACGTTTAGGGCGTGCTGCTGGCAGAAGCCGCAGAGGTAGTTGGAGAAGTCCACCACCACGATGGGGGCGTCCTCCCGGCCCAGGGCGAACCGGACCCCCTGGGCGGGGTCCAGGTTCTTCCCCTTAGGTCCAAAGAAGATCCAGCCCAGGCCCAGAAGGGCCAGGAGGAGTACTACGGCCACTATAGCGCGCGGCATGGGCTCACTCTACCACGCCTAGCCCCGGTAGGGGGCCTGCCGGGCCTCGCCCTCGGGGGTGACGTAAAAGGGGTTTTGGTCGGTGGAGACCAGGGTCTCCGCCTCTATGGCCTCCTGGAGGTCCTTGGGGAGGACAAAGAGGGCCTCGAGGTAGTGGGAGGTGAGGTGGCGCAAGGGGAGGCCCCGCTCCCGGATGCGGGCCTCCATGACCCCCTCGGAGAAGGCCGCGGGGTCAAAGGCGTCCGAGGCCAGCAGGAAGCCGAAGTTGAGGAAGAAGCCCGGGATGTGGTTCTTGTAGCTTCGCACGTAGCGGAAGGCTTCCCGCACCGTGCGGTGGACCACGGGATGGACCCGGTGGTGGGTGAGCATGACCATCCCCGCCTGCATGCCCATGACCCCGCCGGGGTTTAAGCGGCTTTTCACCAGACGGTAGAACTCCACGGTGTAGAGGAGCCTTGCGGGGTTGTCCTCCCCCACGGGGTCGGTGAGGTCAATGAGGATCACGTCGTAGGGGTCCTCGTGGCGCTCCAGATAGGCCCGGGCGTCGTCAATGACCAGGACCGTGCGGGGGTCCTCAAAGGCTCCTTGGTGCCACTCAGGCATGTGGGCCTTGGCCACCTCCACCAGCTCCCCGTCTATGTCCACCATGACCGCCTTTTCCACGGTGGGGTGCTTGAGGACTTCGCGAAGGGTGGCCCCCTCCCCGCCCCCCACGATGAGCACTGTCTTGGGCTCGGGGTGGGCCAGCATGGCGGGGTGGACCAGGGTCTCATGGTAGATGTACTCGTCCTTTTCCGTGCTCTGCACGTCCTTGTCCAGGACCAGAACCTTACCGAAGCCCTTGGTCTCAAAGAGGAAGTAGTCCTGGTACTTGGTGCGCCCGGAGGCGATGACCCGCTCCATGCGGCGCACCATGGTCTCGTAGGGGGTGATGTGTTCAAAGAAGTACATGCCGTAGTCCATGGCTAACCCTCCTTCCCGCCAAAACCGCGGCGCTTGATGGCGTGCTCGGTGCCCCGCCAGTAGCGGAAGGCGGACTCCTCCTTGGCCCCGAAGGCCCGGGATAGGCCCTTCAAGACCTCCTCGGGGTCCACGCCGTCCCGGTAAAAGTAGAGGTCCAGGGTGGCGGAAGCCCCGTCCTCAGGCCAGGTGTGGATCATCACCGCGGCCACCGGGCTCACCACCGCCGCGGAAAGCCCCTGGGGGTGGAACTTGTAGACCACGGACTGGGCCGAGCCCTTGGGGGCTCCCAGGCGCATCACCGCGTCCAAGAGGGCCGCCTCCACCATCCTGGGGCTTTCCAGCACGTTCAGGTCACACCCGTAGATCTCCGCCACCCAGCGCCCACCCGGCACCGTTTCCACAGGGGTCCATGTTAGCACACTAGCCGAAGAAGTCCTTGAGCTCTTCCTTGGTGACGAGGACCTCCCGCGGCTTGGACCCCCGGGCTGGCCCCACGATGCCCATGGCCTCGAGGGCGTCCATGAGCTTCCCCGCCCGGGCGTGGCCAATGGAGAGCCTGCGCTGCAGGCGGCTCACGGAGCCGTAGCCCTCCTCCACCACGATCTCCGCCGCCTTCTTGAGGAGGGGATCGGAGAAGTCCACCTCCCCCGGGCCCGTCCCTTCGGGGGCCTTAGGGGGTTCAAAGTCCTGGGCGTAGGCCTCGGCGAAGTGGTCCTCGTAGCTTTGCGCCCGCAGGAAGCCCGCCAGGCGGGCCACCTCCTCCTCGGAGATGTAGGGCACCTGGAGGCGCACGGGCTTGGGCAGGCCCGGCTGGTGGAAGAGGGCATCCCCCTGGCCAATGAGCTTCTCCGCCCCCTGGGCGTCCAGGATGGTGCGGGAGTCAAAGCCGCTGGAGACGGCGAAGGCCAGGCGGGCGGGGATGTTCACCTTGATGAGGGAGGTGAGGATGTCCACGCTGGGACGCTGGGTGGCCAGAACGAGGTGCATCCCCGTGGCCCGGGCCATCTGGGCCAGGCGCAGGATGGCGCTTTCCACCTCCTTGGGGGCGGTCATCATGAGGTCCGCCAGCTCGTCCACCACGATGACCAGGTAGGGAAGAGCCTCCCCGGGGCCCACCTTGGCGTTGTACTGCTCCAGGTTCCTGGCCCCCACCTGGCTCATCATCCGGTAGCGCCTCTCCATGTGGGCCACCGCCCCTTGGAGGACCCCTGCCGCCTCCTCGGGGCTGGTCACCACCGGGCGCACCAGGTGGGGGATGCCCTCGTAGGGGGTGAGCTCCACCATCTTGGGGTCAATGAGGAGGAGGCGCAAGGAGGTGGGCAGGTGCTTGAAGAGGAGGCTGGCGATCAGGGTGTTGATGGCCACGCTCTTGCCGCTTCCGGTGGAGCCGGCGATGAGGAGGTGGGGCATCCTGGCCAGGTCCTTGACCCAGATCTCCCCCTCAATGCTCTTGCCCAGGATGAGGGGGAGGAGGCCCTTGGCGTTTTGGAAAGCGGGGGAGAGGACGGCCTCGGAGAAGCGCACCAGCTCCCTTCTGGGGTTCGGCACCTCCAGGCCCACGGTGTTCTTCCCGGGGATGGGAGCCTCAATGCGCACCGCCCCCACCGCCAGGGCCCGGGCCAGGTCGTTCTGCAGGCTCTGGATGCGGCTGATCTTCTCCCCCGGGGCGGGGAGGAGCTCGTAGCGGGTCACCGAGGGCCCCCGGGCGTGCCCCACCACTTCGGCCTGGACCCCGAAGTGCCTGAGGGTTTCCCCAATGGCCCGCTTGAGCCGCTCCGCCTCCTCCTCCAGGGCGCGGCTGGTCCCCTTGGGTTCGGGGGGGTCCAGGAGGTCCGGGGTGGGCAGGGCGAGGGTAGCCACGGCCGCCCGCGGGCTCTCTTGCCGCTTGGGTTTGGTCTCCTGGACGGGCTCGGGGAAGACCAGGTCCAGGTCAAAGGGCTCGGGTTCCACCTCCTGGGCCTCCGTGGGGAGGGCTGGGGGGGCGCCTCCCGTGAGGAGGGCGCGCAAGCCCTCTCTCTGGGCCTCGGGGTGGGCCTCCAGGAAGCGGAGCCAGCGGGAAAGCTGGGAAAAGCGCGCCTCCAGGTCCTGCAAAAGGCCGGAGACCTCCTCCCAGCGGGCCCTCCTCTCCTCCAGAAGGCGGCGGCCCTGGAGGAGACCCTTGGGGCTTGGGTGGACCCGGGGGAGGGTGTGGAGGGCCTTGAGGCGGGCCCTTAGGGCCTGGGCCTCCAGGAGAAGGGCGGCCCGCCTTTCCTCCAGGGCGTCCCTTAGGGGGCCTTCCCCGGGGATGGGGTTCTTCAGGCCCTGGAGGAGGGCCTCCAGCTTGGGCTCTAGGGGCCTTTGCGTTTCCGAAAGGCGCTTTTCCAACTCCCGGGCCCTTTCCTCCAGGAAGGTCTTGAGGGCCTTGTCCACCTCGGGAAGCTCTCCCGGGGAAAGGTTCTTTCCCAGGGTCTTGAGGGCGGTGTGCTCGGGGTAGAGGCGGGCGAGGTGGGCGATCCGGGCCCGGAGGAGGAGGGTCTTGATCCTGTAGCGGGCTTGCCGCACCCCTTCCACCCCCAGGCGAAGGAGGGTGAGGAGGAGGTGAAAGGGGCGCTTTCCCATCCAGAGGTCCAGGACCAGGCTGGCGAGGAGGAGGGGGAGGAGGAGGCCCAGGACCCCCGCCTGGACCTCGAGGGCCTGCCTCCAGAGAAGGCCCAGCCGGCCCGAGAGGGGGCCCAAAAGGGGGGTGAGGGCTAAGGCCAGAAGGTGGGCGAAGAGGAGGTGGCGGAGGAAGGGCTTCAGGGGATGGTGGCGGTAAAGGGCGTAGGCCAGAAGGAAGAGGGCGAAGGGCACCAGATAGGCGGGAAGCCCCAGGAGGCGGTAGAAGTGTTCCCGCACCGACTCCCCCAGGAGGGCGGTGGGGAGGAGGAGGGGGGCAAGGAGGAAGAAGCCCAACGCCCCGAGAAAGGCGGCCCAGGCCTCGAGGTCGCGGTTGGGCTTGGCAGCGGGCTTCCGCTTAGCCATCGGAGGCATTATATAAAGCCCCCCGGGGAAAAGGGATGCCCCGGGGGAAGGAAGGGGCTAGCGCTTGAGTTCCCGGATGACCGCCTGGGTGAGGTCGGTGTCCTCGTCGGCGTAGACCACCAGGCCGGACTGGGCGGCCACCTGGCGGCTCATGACCACGGCGAAGCCCTGGGCCTTGGCCACCTTGGCGATGGCCGCGTCCACGTCCTCGAGGATGGGCTTCAGCAGGGTGTTCTGCCGGTCCTGCCACTTCTTCAGGGTGTCCTGGTAGCTCTTCATCAGGGCCTCGTAATCCTGACGCTCCTTGGCGCTGGCCTGGCCGGCGCGCACCTTCTGGTCCAGGGGCTTGAGCCTCTCCTCCAGGGGGGAAAGCTCCTTGCGGGCCTGGGCCTGGAGGTCCTGCACCTTCTTGTACTCGGGGTGGGCCTGGACCAAGGCGTCCGCGTCCACGAAGCCAATGCGGGTAGCCACGTTCCGGTTCTGGGCCAGCATGGGGGTGAGGAGGGTGCCGAGGGCCAGGAAGAGGGCCGCTAAGGGAAGCCACTTCATAGGGCCAAGCTTACGGGCCAAGGGTTAGCCGGAGGTGAGAAGAGGCTTCCTTCCCTTTGAGGGGGGGAGGGAGTAGGATGCCTTAGGAGGTGACGGGATGCGCAAGACCCTGGTTCTTCTCACCCTTTTGACCCTAGGCGGCATGGGCCTGGCCCAGCGGGCGGTCACCTTCCGCCTCTCCCTGCCCCCGGCGGGGCTGGGGGTGGGCCTCGAGGCCCCTCTGGAACGCAACCTGGCCTTCCGGGGCTATCTGGACCTCTTCCCCGCGGGCCCCAGCTTCTTGGCGGCAGGAGAGGTCCTCTTCAAGCCGGACCTGGGCCAGGTGGACCGCGACCTGAGGGGCATCCGCCCCTACTTCGGCGGGGGGTTGGGCATGCTCCTCCCCGGTGGGGGGAACGCCGATTTGGGCCTCCAGCTCTCCTTGGGGGTGGAGTTCCTCCTTGACCCCCGCACCGGCTTCTTCGTGGATGGGGAGTACTTCTACGCCTTTGGCGGCGGGCGTTTCGGCCGCACGGTGATCGGGGCCAACCTGCGTTAGCCCCAGACCTTCCTCCCCCGTCCGGGATCCCCGGATGGGGACATTTTTCACCGGGGACCAGGATAGACTGGAATCGGAGGTGGAACATGCTGGTCAGGGACTGGATGACCAAGGACCCCCTCACCGTGAGCCCGGATACCCCGGTATTGGAGGCCATTAACCTGTTGAAGCAGAAGAAGTTCCGCCGCCTTCCGGTGGTGAAGAACGGGAAGCTCTTGGGCCTGGTGACGGATAAGGACCTCAAGGACGCCATGCCCTCCAAGGCCACCACCCTCTCCGTGTGGGAGATGAACTACCTCCTTTCCAAGCTCACGGTGGAGGAGGTGATGGCCAAGCCCGTCATCACCATCGGGGCGGATGAGCCCCTGGAAAAGGCGGCCTTGATCATGGAGGAACGGAAGATCGGCGGCCTCCCGGTGATGGAGGAGGAGAAGCTGGTGGGCATCATCACCGTCACCGACGTCCTCAAGGCCTTCATTGAGGTCCTGGGGCTTAGGCTCGGGGGTCTGCGCATCACCGTGGACGTGCCCGACGTGCCCGGGGCCCTGGCCCAGATGGCCCAGGCGGTCCCCCCGGCCAACATCGTCTCCATCGCCACCGCCCTGCACCTGGAAGGCTACCAGCGCCTGGTCATCCGGGTGGTGGGGGAGGACGTGAATCGGGTCCCTGAGCGGCTCAGGGCCGCTGGGGAGCGGGTGGTGGACGTGCGCCCGGGCTAGACCCCGTTTTTGTGGGCGGGGTAGGAGCCCAGCACCTTTAAGAAGGCGGCCCGGCGAAGGAGGGCGAGGAGGGCCTGGGCGGGCCCCTGCTCCTCCACGTGCCCCTCGAGGTCCAGGTAGAAGAGGTAGCTGAAGGGCTTGTCCCGCCGGGGCCTGGACTCCAGCTTGGTGAGGTTCACCCCCGCTTCGGCGAAGACCGTCAGGGCCTCCAGAAGCCCCCCGGGCCGGTGGCGCACGGCGAAGACGATGCTGGTCTTGTGGGGGCCTTCCCCCTTTTTTGCCTCTTCCCGGCCGATGACGAAGAAGCGGGTGTAGTTGTGGGGGTAGTCCTCAATGTTCTCCGCCAGCACCTCCAGGCCGTAAAGCTCCGCGGCCCGCCTCGAGGCGATGGCCCCCACCCCTGGCTCCGGGGCCTCCGCCAGGCTCCTCGCCGCCCCGGCGGTGTCGTAGACGGGGATGGGGGTGAGGCGCATCCGGGCCAGGAAGCCGTCGCACTGGGCCAGGGCCTGGGGGTGGCTCTTCACCGCCCTCAGGTCCTTGAGCTCCGTGCCCTTGGGGGCCAGGAGGCAGTGCTCCACCCGGTGGACGATCTCCCCCACCACGTGGAGGTCGCTTTCCAGGAGGAGATCGTAGGTCTGGTTGATGCTGCCCGCGGTGGTGTTCTCCACGGGCACCACCCCGAGCTCCGCCTCCCCCCCCTCCACTGCCTCAAAGACCTGGTGGAAGGTGGGAAAGCCTAGGGGCAAGGCCCCGGGAAAGGTCTTCAAGAGGGCCTCCTCGCTGTAGGCCCCTTCGGTGCCCTGGAAGGCGATCCTCATATCCTCTATGGTACATAGCCCTTTCCCGTTGTGGCTCCCTTCGTTAGCATGGGCTCCGTGGCGAGGCTTTTGGTGGTGGACGATGACCCCAGGATCCGCTACCTCCTCGAGGTGGTCCTCGCGGGCTCGGGCCACGAGGTGGTTCTGGCGGAGAACGCCAAGGCGGCCCTGGAATACCTGAGGCGGGAAACCCCGGACCTCATCGTCCTGGACATCATGATGCCGGACATGGACGGCCTCACCCTCCTGGGCCGCATCCGGGCGGTGCGGCGGCTTGCCAAGGTGCCGGTGATCCTCTTCACTGGCGGCGGGCGGGAGCTGGAGGGGGCGGGAAAGGCGTTGGGGGCTGACCTCTTCCTGGAAAAACCCATCGCTGGCCGCAGGCTAAAGCAGGCGGTGGAGGGCCTCCTTTCCCGGGAGGGGTACCTTCTCCCGGGCGGGGAGCGGGTGGCCTCCTTGGAGAAGGTGCGGGACCGCCTGGTCCAGGTCCTGCCCGAGGAGGGCCGCTACAAGGTCTTGTGGCGGAGGACCCCAAGCCGCCGGGCCCTCCTGGCCAACCTGGTGGCCAAGGGCTGGACCGAGGCCCTGTTGCGCCGGATCCTCCCAGGGGAATACGACCTTTACGATATCCTGGGCCATCTGGCCTATGGGTGGCCCCTCGTGCCCATTGGGGAGCGGGCTTCCCGGGCCCGGGATCCCCGCTTCGCCGAGGCCCTGCAGGCCTACCTCAAGGCCAAGCGGCTCCCCCTCGAGGGCGACGGCCTGGTGGAAGAGCTGGCCTCCCTTCTCTATGCTTGAGGGGTGCCGGAGCTTCTAGAGATCACGGAACCCGAGGCCTGGAACCGCCTGGTGGCGGGCCTCCCCATCACCAGCGCCCTGCAGTCCTGGGGCTGGGGGGAGGTCAAGCGCCTTTCCGGGTGGGAACCGAAACGCCTTCTGGTCCAGGAAGGGGGGGTGCTTCTGGGAGCGGCCCAGGTGCTCCTAAGACCCCTCCCTGGGGGCCTCCGCCTGGCCTACGCCCCCAGGGGGCCGGCCCTTCGCCGCTTGGAGGACCTCCCCTGGGTGGCCCGGGCCTTGGCCCAGGGGGTGAGGGGCACCCACCTGCTCCTGGAACCAGAGGCCGGGCTTCCCGCCGAGGAGGCCCAGCCCCTCTTCCCCGGGCTTCTCCCGGAAGAGCCCATCCAGCCTGGCTACACCCTTTGGCTGGACCTCACCCAAGGGGAGGAGGCCCTTCTAAGGGGCATGAGGGAGATGCACCGCAGGAACGCCCGCCTGGCCCTGAAGCGGGTGGAGCTTTCCATAGAAGGGGAAGAGGCCTTCCCCGAGTTCTTCCGTCTCTTTGAGGAGACCAACCGCCGGGCCAGGCTCCTCCAGCATGCCGAGGCCTACTACCGAGCCGTTCTCAAGGAAATGAACCAGCCCCAGGGTGAGGCTTTCCTGGCCCTGGCCCGCAAGGATGGGGAAGCCCTGGCGGCGGGCCTCTTCGTGGCCTTTGCCGGTAAGGTGGACTACCTCTATGGGGGGAGTGGCAGGAAGCACCCGGAGGCCAAGGCCCCCATGGGGATGCACCTGGCCGCCATCCGCCACGGGATCGCTCGGGGCTACAGGATCTACGACCTCTGGGGGATTCCCAGGACCCCGGAGGGTAGCCATGCGGAGGGCATCTGGCGCTTCAAGGAGGGGTTTGGGGGGACAAGGGTGCGCTTCCCCGCCTACACCCTACCCCTTTCCCCCTTCTACCGCCCCCTAAAGGTCCTTTTGCGCCTGCGCAAGACCTGGCTGAACCTCAGGGTGCGGGGGAACCCTCGGGATGTCTTGGGATAGCCATCATGTTTCTCAAGGGGGATGGGCTAAGGTAAAGGGCGTGGCCCGCCTTCTCCTCCTTCTCCTGGCCCTTGCCTGGCTCCTCCTCCTCGTCCGCCCACTCCAGGCCTCGGAGGTGCGGTCCGGGGTGCGCCTCATGGGGGTGGAGTTCACCCTCTTCCCCGAGGAGGAAGGGGTGGAGTGGCGGTTTCGGGCGGAGGAGATGGTGGAGGAGGGCGGGGTCTTCCGCATCCGGGGGGGGCTTTCCGGGGCCCGGTACGTGGAGGGGCGGCTGGATCTGCGCCTTTTCGCCCCTGAGGTGGTGGTGGAGGTGGGGGACAACCTCCGCGCCCCCTTCGCCCGGGTGGAGATCCTCAAGGGGTGCTACCGCCTGGAGCTTTCCGCCCCGGGGAAGGGGGAGGTGCTCATCCGGCAAAAGGAGGGCTTTCTGGCCCCCTGGGTGCGGATAGAGGCCCCAAACCTCCGGGGGGAGGCCCTGGACTTCCGGGCGGACTTCGCCCTGGAGAGGATAGAAGCGGCAAGCCCGCGGTTTGAGTTTCCCGCAGGGGGGCGTTTCGGCTCCTGCACCGTGGAAGGAGGTAGCGCGTGAAGCGAATGACCCTGTGGTTGCTCCTGGGTGTGGCCCTGGCGGCCTCCGGCGTGCGCATCATCCAGGTGGAGGGGGGGAGGCTTTCCGGGGACCTGCGCTACGGCCCCTGGACCTTTGAGGGGGGGGTAAGGGGACGGGTCAAGGACCTGGAGATCCAGGCCCCCAGGGCTACCCTCACCGCCCCCAGGGGCAGAACCATGCAGGAGGCGGAAGGGGAGAGGGAGGCCCGCTTTGAGGGGGGCGTGGTGGCCAGGCGGGGCCGGGTGGAGGCCCGGGGGCCAGCTTTGGTTTACCGGGAAAAGACGGGGGAAGGGGAGCTTTTGGGCCCGGCGAGGATGCGCCAGGAGCCCAAGCCCGGCGAGGATCCCGTGGAGGTGGAGGCCAGCCGCATGACCTTCCAGGTGGACACGGACACCTCCACCAGCGAAAACGCCCTGCTAAGGAGTGGCAACCAGGAGGGCCGGGCGGGCTTCGTCTACTACGAGGAGGAGAAGGGCCTAGCCGTCTTCACCGACCCCAAGGAGGTGGCCCTCCTCCGCAAGCGCAGGGAGGGGGACCTGGTGATCCGGGCCAGGGAGGTGCGGAGCCTCACCGGGTCCAAGAAGCTGATCGCCACCGGGGGGGTGAGGTTGCAGGACGGGGACCTGGTGACCACGGGGGACAGCCTCTACTACGAGGACAACACGGGGGAGGCCATCGTCTTGGGTAGGCCCGCGGTGAGCGAGAACAAGAAGGAGGGCTTCCGCCTCTCGGGCTCCACCCTGCTCCACAACGTGAACCGCCACCAGGTCAGGGTCTACGGAAGGGCCTTCCGCCTTCCCCTGGAGGAGTTTAGGAAACTTGGGGAGAAGTAGATGGGCCGCGCCCTTCTCCTGGTCCTGCTCCTGCTTGGCCTGGTCCTGGCGGAGGAGGTCTTCCGCCCGGAGGTGGAGCTGGTGCGCAAGGACAAGAGGGTGCTGGCCTGGGTGAGTGGGGAGGAGGGTAGCCTCTTTTACGCGGACTATGGGGACCTCCATGTGGGGGAACTCCTGGAGCTTTCCGAGGGGCGGGTGCGGGTGGGGGAGAGG
>Ga0308405_1000291_pt1 | contig 30524 bp, 29 predicted proteins | sample HotsprSampleMS13_FD_203473 | JGI IMG/M metagenome (GOLD analysis project Ga0308405, IMG submission 203473) | Hot spring phototrophic mat microbial communities from Mushroom Spring, Yellowstone National Park, Wyoming, United States - 20060912_MS13 ...
GGCGACCTTGGGCGAGCGCGGCTCGTATTCCACGACCCAATGCCGTGTCTTGAACCGTCCGGATTGAACGGCCGTCTTGGCCGGCTGGAAGATGCGCGCCTGCACCGGGTTTTCCCTTGCCGATCACCACCGCACCCGACCGCGAGCTAGGCCCGGGGCGGAAGGCTTTCAAGCGCCCGAAGCCGCGGTCGGACGCCACGCGGCGCGCAGGCGCGCCCGCTCGAGCTCGAGCCAGAGGAGCGGCACGAGGCCCGTGGTGGCGACGATGCGCCCGGCCCGGACGAGCGCGAAGGCCTCCTCGGCCGACAGGACGTGGACGCGGATGTCCTCGTCCTCTGCCGCGCTTCCGGCGAGCCCGCCGCCCCTGTCGAGCCGGGCCTCGGCGATCATGACGGTGACGCTCTCGCTCGTGCCGCCCGGGCTCGAGCGATAGACGAGCGCCCGCTCGAGCCGGCCGGCCTCGATGCCGCATTCCTCGAGGAGTTCGCGCCGTGCGCAGGCCTCGACGGTCTCGCCGGGCTCCAGCAGCCCCGCCGGTGCCTCGAGGAGCCAAGCCCCGCCGGCCGCCCCGAGGGCGCCCACGCGGAACTGCTCGACCAGGAGCACGCGGTCCCGGTCGGGGTCGTAAGGCAGGACCGCCACGGCGTCGCGCTGCAGGAGGAGCTCGCGCCGCAGCGGCCGGGTCCAGCCGCCGTCGAAGCGGCGGTGGCGCAACACGAGCCGGTCGAGGGTGTAGAAGCCCTCGTGCAGCCGCTCGCGGGCGAGGATCTCGACCTCGCGTGGCGGCTCCTCGGGAGGTGGCACGTTCCCGCTCAGCTGAACGCCTTGAAGGAGATGAGCGTGAAGGTGTCCTTCACGCCCTCGAGCGTCTGCACCCGGCTGGTCACGAAGCGGCCGATGTCGGTGCCACTCGGCAGGTGGAATTTCATGAGGAGATCGTACTGGCCCGAGATCGAGTAGACCTCGGAGACCTCCTCGATCGACTGGAGGGCGGCGTCGGCGACCTCGTAGGCGCGGCCGAGCTCGCATTTGACGAGGACGAAGATGGTCTGCACGGCCGGACCTCAGACCGCTTTGCGGAGCCGGGGTGCCGCCATCAAGAAGCGCGGCACGTGCTCGCCGAACGCCACCACCGGCCGTTGCTCCTCAACGGGCTCGCGCCGGACCGGCGCCGCCCGACGGGCGGCCGAAGCGGGGAGGCTCGCGGGCTCCCGACGCGGCGCCGGAGCCGCGGGCTCACTCGGCCGATGCGCGGCGATCGGCTCGCGCGAGGTTCGCACGGCCGGTGCGTCGCGCGGTGTCGTGGGTGCGGCACGCCGTCGCCCGGTCGCCTCCGCGGGGCTCGCAGCCGGCCGGCGGTCGCGGCGCGGTGCCTCGGCCGGCTGGGCCGCCGCCTCGGTCGGAGCGGGCTCGCCGGCAAGTGGCAAGCGCGGAATGGTGCGCTTGGTCAGCTTTTCGATCGCCGCCAGATAGCGCGCATCCTCGGGCGTGACGAAGGTGAAGGCCCGCCCCTTGCGGCCCGCTCGCCCGGTGCGGCCGATCCGGTGGACATAGTCCTCCGGGTTCATCGGCACGTCGAAATTGATCACCACCGGCATGTCGGAGATGTCGAGCCCGCGGGCCGCCACGTCGGTGGCGACCAGGAAGTCGATCGCACCCGAGGTGAACTGGTCGAGGGTCTGCTGACGGTGCACCTGCTCGAGGTCGCCGTGCAGGTCGCGGGCGTTGAAGCCGGCGCGCTGGAGGTGGCGCATCACCGCGCCGATGTCGCGCTTGCGGTTGCAAAAGACGATCGCCTTCGGCACCGCCTGGCTGCGGATGAGCCGGACCAGTGCCGCGCGCTTGTCCTCGCGGGCGACCTCGACGACGACGTCCTCGACGTTCTCGGCCTTGCTCGCCGGGCGGTCGACTTGGATCTCGACCGGATCCTGGAGGAACCGGTCGGCGAGCCGACGCACCTCGGGCGGCATGGTGGCGGAGAACAGGAGGGTCTGCTTACGGCCGAGCAGCAGCGAGACGATCCGCTCGACGTCGGGCATGAAGCCCATGTCGAACATCCGATCGGCCTCGTCGATCACCAGGATCTCGACCCCGCCCAAGAGGATCCGGCCCCGCTCGTACCAGTCGAGCAAGCGGCCGGGGGTCACGATCAGGACGTCCACGCCTTTGCCGAGCAGCCGCTCCTGATCGCCCAACCCGACGCCACCGATCAAGAGCGCCATGGTGAGGTTCAGATACTTGCCGTAGATCTCGAAGTTCCGGGCGGTCTGGGTGGCGAGCTCGCGGGTCGGCGAGAGAATGAGCGATCGCGGCATCCGCGCCCGGCCGCGGCCGGAGGCGAGGATGTGCAGCATCGGCAGGACGAAAGAGGCGGTCTTGCCGGTGCCGGTCTGGGCGATGCCGATCACGTCGCGGCGGGCGAGGATCGCCGGGATCGCCCGCGCCTGGATGGGGGTCGGCTCGACATAGCCGGCCTCCGCCACCGCCCGGAGGATCTCGTCGCGCAGGCCGAGATCTTCGAAGCGGGGAGAATGGGTCTCTGACAAAGTACGCTGGTTCCGATCCCGTTGATCTGCTAGTCCGATCTCCTAGGTAGGCTCGGCTTTGCACTTGTCAACGCAGGGGCGAGGGAATTGACAAAGCGCCGCGGTCGGCCCCGTGTCCCCGGGCGATGGCGGAGGTGGCGATGTCCGAGCTCCTCGTGCGTGGCGATTGCCTCGTGCTCGTGGTCGACGTCCAGGAGCGGCTGGCTCCGGCGATCGCCGACGGTGCGGCCGTCGTCGAGCGCTGCCAGCTCCTGGTCGCGGTAGCCCGCCGACTGGGCGTGCCGGTGATCGCCTCCGAGCAGTATCCCCAAGGCCTCGGGCCGACGCTCGAGGCGATCCGGGCGCAGCTCGGCGACGCACCGCGGTTCCCGAAGCTCGCCTTTTCCTGCGCCCGCGAGCCGGCGATCCTCGAGGCGGTGCGGGCGAGCGGGCGGCGAACCCTGCTCGTCACGGGCATGGAAGCCCACGTCTGCGTGCTGCAGAGTGCTTTGGGTTTCCTCGACGAAGGGTTCGCCGTCGCGATCGTCGCGGACGCCACGGGCTCGCGCCGGCCCGAGAGCCGGACCCTGGCACTCGAGCGGGCGCGTGCCGCGGGTTGTGCGGTGGTCGACGTCGAGATGGCGATCTTCGAGTGGCTCGAGCGTGCCGGTACCGACGAATTCCGGACGATCTCGCCCTGGATCCGGGAGGGACGCGTGCCGTGAGCGATCCCTTGATCCTCGTGCCGGGCTTGCTCTGCGACGAACGGCTGTTCGCGCCGCAAATCCCGGCCCTCGCGAACCGCACCACGGTCCGGATCGCCGAAACGCGCCTCGACGACAGCCTCGGCGGGATGGCCGAGCGGCTCCTCGCGGACGCGCCCGAGCGGTTCGCCCTCTGCGGCCTCTCGATGGGTGGCTATGTCTGCTTCGAGGTGCTCCGGCGCGCGCCGGCGCGGGTGACGCGGCTGGCCTTGCTCGATACGCAGGCGCGCGCCGACACGCCCGAAGCGACCCAGCGCCGCAAGGATCTGATGGCGCTCGCCGAGCGCGGCGAGTTCACGGGGGTGGCGCCCCGCCTTCTCCCGCTCTTCCTCCACCCGGACCATCTCGACCGGCTGGGCCCGACGGTCACGGCCATGGCCACGGCGGTCGGCGAGGAGGCGTTCCTGCGCCAACAGCGGGCGATCCTGGGGCGACCCGACAGCCGCCCGCTCCTGCCGTCGATCGGCTGCCCGACGCTCGTCCTGTGCGGCCGCCAGGACCAGCTCACCCCACCGGCCCTTCACGAGGAGATGGCGGCCGCGATTGCCGAGGCCACACTCGTGGTGCTTCCCCGCTGTGGCCACCTGGCGCCGCTCGAGCGGCCCGAGGCGGTGACGGCTCAGCTGCTCGCCTGGCTCGACCTGCCCTCGCGCCCGGCCGGGGGTGCCTGACGAGTCCCCGGCCCGGCCCTTTCCCGGCGTAGCGGGGGTGCGCTAGAGCGGCGGGTAAGCGGAGGAGCGCGCATGGCCGAAGTCGAGGCGATCCTGGAGCGGATCCGGCGGGATGGGGTGCGGATGGTCGATCTCCGGTTCACCGACCTCGCCGGCCGCTGGCGGCACACGACGATCGACGCGGCGAGTGTCGACCGGGAGATCCTCGAGCACGGGCTCATGATCGACGGCTCGGCTGTGCCGGGCTGGCGCGACGTGAGCGAAGCCGATCTCCTCGTGCGGCCCGATCTCGGCGCGACGTTCCTCGATCCGTTCGCGGCCCAGCCGACCCTCGTCATCCTCTGCGATGCCGCCGACCCGGCCACCGGCACCGGTTACGAGCGTGACCCCCGCTCGGTCGCGGCGCGCGCCGAAGCCTGGCTCGCCCGCCAGCGGATCGCCGATCGGGTAACGGTCGGCGTCGAGCTCTTCTTCTTCCTGTTCGACGACGTGCGCGTCGAGGTCGGGCCGAGCGCTGCGGCCTTCCGCCTTTCCGGTAGCGAAGGGCGGAGTGCCGGGGCACAACCCTATCATCCGGGCAATCCCGGGCATCGGCCGCACCCGGGCGCCGCCCAGCTCGCCCTGCCACCGGCCGACCACATGAGCGACATCCGCGCCGAGCTCGCGAGCATCCTCGTGAGCTTGGGCTTCGGCCGGGTCCAGCACGACCACGGTGCCGCGACACTGCAAAATCGGCTGAGCTTCGCCGCGGGCGGCCTCCTCGCGACCGCCGACCGGGTCCAGATCCTCAAATATTGCTGCCACCAGGTGGCGGCCTCCTACGGCAAGTCGGCGACCTTCATGCCCCGGCCGGTAGCCGACGAGCCGGGCTCGGGCTTGGCCGTCCACCAGGCACTTTGGCGCGGCGATCGGCCGGTCTTCGCGGGCCAGGGCTACGCCGATCTTTCGTCCACCTGTCTTTCCTTCATCGCCGGGGTCATCCAGCACGCCCGCGCGCTCAACGCGTTCACCAACCCGACGACGAACAGCTACAAGCGATTGCGGCACGGTGCGGACGAGCCGACCCTCTTGACCTACGCCGCGCACAATCGCTCGGCGGCGATCCGCATCCCCTACGCTTCGCGGCCGGAGCGCAAGCGCATCGAAGTCCGCTTCCCCGACCCTTCGGCCAACCCCTATCTGGCCTTCACCGCGATTCTGATGGCCGGCCTCGACGGGATCGAGCGCAAGCTCGAGCCGGGCGACGCCATGGACCGCAACGTCTACGATCTGCGGCCCGAAGAGGTCCAGGATCTACCGACCGTGGCGCGCTCGCTCGACGAGGCCTTGGTCGCGCTCGAGGAGGACCACGAGTTCCTGCTCACGGGCGAGGTCATGTCGGCCGACCTGATCCGGGCCTACATCGCCTTGAAGCGACGGGAGATCGAGCTCGTCGACACGACCCCGCACCCGGTCGAATTCCAACTGTATTACGGGCTTTAGGCAGCCGCTGCGACCGGCCCGCGAGCGGGTTCGGCAGTGAGGTGAGCGAGCCGGCTCACGGCCTCGGCGAGGTCGCCGAACACCAGCCGCCGGCAGTCGATCCGGCCGATCCAGGCGGTGAGGCGATCGACCGTCGCGGGTGTCAGCGGCAGCCGCAGCGCCAGGCACTCGTCGAACAGCGCACGCAGCGCGTCGACCCGAGCCACCGGCTCGAGCCGGGTTTCGGCGCCGGCTTCGAACCGCGGCAGGACGAGCCAACGAACCGGCCAGGCGCGGTCGAGCGCCGGGTCGCCGGGCGTCACCGGCGGCGGCAGGTAGCGGACGATCTGGCCGTCGACCCGCTCGTGGGTGGCGAGCCGCTCGAGGGTGGGATAGAGCGGGCGGAGGATCGACCAAGCGCCGCGCTTGACGGTGAGCGCGACCGGTAGGCCGCGCGCCGCCAGGCCGTCGGGCTCGAGCAGGGTGATCTCGTCGGTGTGGTAGGCGAGGCCGGCCCGGGCGAGGCCGGCGGCGAGGCAGGTCTTGCCGCTCCCCGGGGAAGCCGGCAGCAGCAGCGCGGCATCCCCTGCACGCAGCATCGCCGCGTGCACGAAGAGGCCGAAGCGCGTGCGGTTCACGGCCAGGGTCGCGAGCCCGCCTTTGACCATCGGGACCGCCGCGGCCGGGTCGGCGCAACGTTCCAGGACCGAGCCTTCGGCGACGAGCGCGAAGCCGTCCGGCCCACGCACCAGTTCCACCCGGACATCCGCCCGGGCCGCGCTCCGCAGATGGCCGAGGGCGGCGCCGACCTGCCGGGCTAGGGCCCGGTCGGGAAGGCCCAGATCGACCACGGTGTCGAGAAGGCGCAGGCGCAGGCGCGCGCGGCCGGCGGGAACCGGCTCGACCAGCCGTTCGGGAGGCGGCGCGACGGGAGCGGCCGGCGACGGCGCCGCGCTCCGCCTCGGCGCCAGCAGATCGCGGCGATAGAGGTCGGCGAGCCAAGTCTCGATCTCGGCCTCGGCCGCCGCGCGGCTGCAGCCGCGCGCCCGCGCCAGTTGGCACGCCACCTCGGGGCGCGGCATCCGTTCCGCGAGCGCGCACCAGAGGAAGGCCCCTGCCGGTGTCAGCGCGACGATCTCTTGCCGTCGCGTGTCGAGGAGGAGCCCGGCCTCGTCGAGCGGGTGGAAGGTGACGTCCTCCCCGGGCGGCGGCCAGGCCCCGGCAGGAAAGGGGCGGCGATCGGCGACCGCGGTCGTGAGCGCCCGCAGCGCCGTCGGGAGCCGTGCGAGGCGGGCGCGCCACGGGCGGCCGGGAGCGAGGCGATGGTCCTCACCGTCCGGACGCAGCAGCAGCGGCACCAGTGCCGAGACCGTGCGCACGCGGTCGGCCGCCCGCTCGCGGAAGCCGACATGCGCGACGACCTCGCGTATCCGGTGCCAATACTTGATCTTGCTCGCGTGCTCGGGTGCGTCGAGGACCTCGAGCAGGCGGGCCGAGGTGCGGTCGAGCCAGCGCCGCGGCGCCAGGTTCGCGGGCGGTGGCGGGCCGTCGAGCAAGAGCCGGCCGAGCTCGAGCGCGGCGGCCAGGAGCCGCCGCGTGCCGGTTCGCCGGGCGAGCTCGCAGGCCGCCTCGAGCGTTTCGGGCGGGCCCGAGGCGAGCAGCCGCCAGAGGTCGGTCAGGTAGACGAGCTCGACCCTGGGGTACTCTTTGAGGAGGTAGAGCGTGCTCACCAGGGCGAGCCAGGGGGCGGACGGGAGCGCCAGCTCGCCGCAAGGGGTCGAGAGGAGCCGGCGGTCGGGCCAGAGGGAGGCCACGTCGAGCGGGAACGGCATCTCGGCGCCGGTGACGTTCCAGTGCAGGTCGACCACGAGGCCGCGCCCGTCGTCGACCAAGTGGATCTGGCGGGCGACCCCGTCGGACAGTGGCTCCCGCCGGTAGCCGTGTCGCTCGACGACCCCGGCGGCCCGCTGCGCATCGGCGGCCGGCACGAGGAGGTCGACGTCACGGCTCGTGCGCAGCGCCGGGTCGCCCCAGAGCGCCAGCGCGAGGGCCGGGCCCTTGAGCGGGAAGGCCGGGATGCCCGCCCGCGTCAGCTCCGCGGCGAGCCGGACCGTTTCGCCGAGCAGGTCCAGCGCGCGAAGACGAAGCGCCTCGAGCTCCCGTGGCCCTTCGGCCCGAAGCCGTGCCGGCAGGAGTTCCGGGCGCGCTGGCAGCAGGCGGTGCAGCACGAGGGGCTCCAGCCGATGACGGCGCGCGGCCTCCAGGAGCTCTTCGCGGACCGGCTCGGTCGCGGCCTCGGGAGCGCGCAAGATCGCGAGCAGTCGACGGCTCGGCGAGCTCATCCTGGTCTCCGATGGGCGAAGGGGGCGCCACCCGCGGCGGCGCCCCCGGCTCGGTGCCGAGGCCTCAGCGGCCCCGGCCCCTGCCCCGGCCCCTGCCCCTGCCCCGGCCCTTGCCGCCACCGGAACCGGACCCGCCACCGGGCCCGGAGCCGCCACCGTAGCGTCCTGCCGCCTCCGCCGGCTTTGCGGCGGCGGTGAGGATCACGGAGGCCACGGGCGGCGCGGCCATGGTGGCGACGCCGACCCTTTTCAAGAAGGCCCGGCGATCGTCGCGCCGGGCGGAGTCCTCGTGCTGTTGGTCCATTGTTCGCTGCCTTTCCTCCCGAGATTGCTGACGGACCCGAGCCCGTCGGAGCGACAGGTACGCCCGCGAACGCGATCGTGGTCTGCTCCGGCGCGGATGAACATAATTGGATACCTCACGTAACAAAAGATTAATCTCCGCTGTGATCCAGGTGCCGCGCCGGGCTCAATCGGCCGGCGGCACCGGCCGCGGGCGGCCTTCGGGGTCGACGGCGACCATGGTGAAGCGGCCTTCGGTCACCCGCACTTCCTCCCCGGTCCGGCCGCGCCGCGCCCAGGCCTCGACGTGCAGGGTGATCGAGCTCCGCCCGACCCGCACCACCTCGGCGTAGCAGCTCACGAGATCGCCCACGTAGACCGGGGCGTGGAAGGCCATCGCATCGAGCGCCACGGTGACGACCCTGCCGCGGGCCCGGGCGTGGGCCACGGTGGCGGCGGCGATGTCCATCTGGGCCAGGAGCCAGCCGCCGAAAATGTCCCCCGAGGGGTTGGTGTCGGCCGGCATCGCGAGCGTGCGCACCGCCGGGATCCGTCCCGATCGTTCGGGCGAGGGCGGGACGCTCACGCGGCCACCTCGACCTGGAGGAGGGCCTGGCGACGCTCCTCGCGGACCACCCGGAGCGCCTCGGCGAGCGCACCTGGGAGGGCCGCCCCGTCGCGCACCCGCCGGCCCCAGCCGCCGGCGGCGGCGCACACGGCCGCGTAGTCGGCCCGGGGCTCGAGCGAGGTGAGGGGTATGCGGTCGGCACGCGCCGCGTGACCGTCGGGGTAGACCGCGAGGGTCGATTTGCGGACCGCGTTCCACGTCCCGTTGTCGAGCACGATCGTCAGCACCGGGAGCCCGAGGGCCGCGGCGATCTGGTGGCAGGCCACCGGGTTGGCGAACAGGTAGGAGCCGTCGCCGACGGTTGCGACCACGAGCCTCTCCCGGTCGGCGAGCTGGGCGCCGAGGGCGGCCGGCAAGGCCCAGCCGAGGCCGCCCGAAAGCGCGTGGGAGAACCAGCTCCCCGGCTGGCCGCGGCCGAGCTGGGCGGGATCGACGCCGAGCTCGGCGAACACCACGCCCTCGGCACCGATCGCCTCGCCGAGACAACGCCCGACCCAGGCGGCACTCGCCGGTGTGCCGGCGCCGCGCTCGGCGATCTCCCGCGCGGCCGTGCGCCACGCCGCATGCTGGCGGGCGATTGCCGCCCGACGCCGCTCGAGGCGATGCTCCGCGCCGCGCAGCCGCTCGGCCACGGCGTCGGCGAGCGCCTCGAGCGTGCCGGTGGGCTCGCCCGCGAGGACGAGGTCGGCCGGAAAGCCGCGCACCGGGATCCGGGCCTGCAGCGGGTCGGCGCCGAGGGCGATCACCCGACAACCGGCCGGCGGGGCCGCCCGGCTCGGCAGCCAAGGCACCGGCGCGTCGACGACGAGCACGAGATCTGCCTCGGCGAGGAGTGGATGCGGGTCGAACCCGGCATGCAGCGGGTGATCGGCCGGGAAGGAGATCCGCACGGGCCAATGTTCGACGACCGGGAGCGCCGCTGCCTCGGCGAGGCGCAGGAGCGCGGCCATGCCGGCCGCCTCGCGGCCGCTGCGCTGCGCGACGACGAGGGGGCGTTCGGCCCGGGCGAGCCAGGCGGCCGCTTGGTCGATCGCCTCGGCCGTCGGCAGGGTCGGTGCCGCCGGCACCTGGCACGGCCTCGGTTCGAGCCGGGCGGGGGAGGGTGTGCACAGGACCTCGCGCGGCAGGCTCAGATAAACCGGGCCCATGGGCGCGGTCCCGGCGATCGCGAGTGCCCGGTCGACCAGCTCCGCCACCTGCTCGGGAAAGCGCAGCTCGTAATCCCATTTGACGAGCTCGCGCAGCATCGCCGCCTGGTCGCGCATTTCCTGGCCCCAGTGGATCGGCAGGTCGCGCGAGCCGAGCCGGCCGCTCTCGGTCACCGGCGTGCGGCCCGAGAGGACGAGCATCGGTACTTCGTCGGAGGCGGCGTTGATCAGGCCCATGACCGCGTTGGCGAGCCCCACATTGGTGTGCAGGGCGACCGCTTGCGGTCGGCCGGTGACGAGCCAGTAGCCGTGCGCCATGGCGACGGCGGCGGTCTCGTGGGCGATCGGCAGCGCCTCCGGCACCGGGACACCGGCTGCCCGAAGCCGGCAGAGGCCTTCGATCAGCGGGGCGAAATCGGTGCCGGCATTGGCGAAGAGATAGCCGATCCCGCGTTGGGCGAGCCGAACGAGCAGGGCCTCGGCGGCGGTCTCGACGCGGGTCCCTTCCATTCCCCCTCCCGGCGAGCGCGGGCCCTGGCCACCGCTCGACCGTCGCGTTAGACGGACCACGGCGAATGGTGGGCGGGCCGGCCGGCACGGTCAAGCGAAGGGCCGGCGCGTCGATCGGGAGTCGAGGATGGGAGACCTCCTGGACGGCATCGAGGCCGGCCGCGATCCCGGCGCGCGTCTCGCCGAGGGGAGCTACACGGCGCACGACATCGAGGTCCTCGAAGGCCTCGAGCCGGTTCGCCGTCGGCCGGGGATGTACGTGGGCGGGACCGACGAGCGGGCCCTCCACCATCTCGTGGCCGAGCTCCTCGACAACGCGATGGACGAGGCGGTGGCCGGCCACGCCACGCGGATCGAGCTCGAGCTCGGTCCCGGCGAGCGTGTGACCGTGCGCGACAACGGCCGCGGCATCCCGGTCGAGCCGCACCCCAAGTTTCCCGACAAGAGCGCGCTCGAAGTCATCCTCACGACCCTTCATTCGGGCGGGAAGTTCTCGGGCAAGGCTTATGCGACCGCGGGCGGCCTGCACGGGGTCGGCGTCTCGGTCGTGAACGCCCTCGCCGAGGAGCTCGAGGTCGAGGTCGCGCGCAACCGCGAACTCTACCGGCAGCGCTACCGTCGGGGTCGCCCGCTCGGCCCGGTCGAGCGGGTGGGAGCGGCGCCGAACCGGCGCGGCACGGTCGTGAGCTTCACCCCCGATCGGACGATCTTCCCGCCCGCCGTTCGCTTCCGCCCGGCGCTGCTGCACCGCATGGCCCGCTCCAAGGCCTACCTCTTCCGCGGCGTGGAAATCCGCTGGCGCTGCGACCCGACGCTCCTCGCTCCCGGCGAGGCCGTGCCGGCCGAGGAGGTGTTCCACTTCCCGAGGGGCCTCGGTGACTTCCTCGAATCGCTCCTTGCCGGGCGCGAGCGGGTCGTCGACGAGCCGTTCGCCGGCGAGGCCGAGCTCGAAGGCGGTGGCCGGGTCGAATGGGCGGTCGCTTGGCCGGCCGACGAGGAGCCTTATGCCGGCTGGTACTGCAACACCGTGCCGACCCCGCTCGGCGGGACCCACGAGGCCGGCCTGCGCGCGGCGCTGGTCAAGGGGCTCAAAGCGCACGCCGAGCGGGCCGGGCTCAAAAAGGCCCAACTGTTGACCGCCGAGGACGTGCTCGGCGGTGCGGCCGTGCTCCTCTCCCTCTTCGTTCGCGAGCCGCAGTTCCAGGGCCAGACCAAGGAGCGGCTCGTGAGCCCGGAGGCGGCACGGCTCGTCGAGGCGGCGCTCAAGGACCGCTTCGAGCTCTGGCTCGCCGATCACCCGGCGGCGGCCGCTCGGCTCGTCGACGTCCTGGTGGCGCGGGCGGAGGAGCGGCTCGCCCGACGCAAGGCCAAGGACGAGGTCGCCCGCAAGACCGCGACGCGCAAGCTGCGCCTGCCCGGCAAGCTCGCCGATTGTACCCGCGAGGGCCGCGACGGCACGGAGCTCTTCATCGTCGAAGGCGATTCGGCGGGCGGCTCGGCCAAGCAGGCACGCGACCGGGAGACCCAAGCGGTTCTGCCGCTCAGGGGCAAGATCTTGAACGTGGCTGCCGCGACCCCCGACAAGCTCGCCGCCAACAAGGAGCTGCAAGATCTCGTCACCGCACTCGGCTGCGGCACGGGTGCCCGCTTGCGGCTCGACGAGCTGCGCTACGAGCGGGTCATCGTGATGACCGACGCGGACGTCGACGGCGCGCACATCGCGGCGTTGCTCTTGACCTTCTTCTTCCGCGAGATGCGGCCGCTGCTCGAGCACGGTCACGTGTTCCTCGCCCAGCCGCCGCTCTATCGTCTCTCGGCCGGTGGCCAGGTCGCCTACGCGCGGGACGAGCGCGACTGCGAGCGGCTTCTGGCCACCCTTTTCAAGGGCAAGCGGAACGTCGAAATGGGCCGATTCAAGGGGCTCGGCGAGATGAACCCGGTCCAGCTCCGCGAGACCACCATGGACCCGACCCGCCGCCACCTCTTGCGCGTCCGGCTCGAGGACGTGGACGGCCGCTCGCCGGCCGAGCTCGTCGAACAGCTCATGGGCCGCCGGCCCGAACTCCGGCTGGCCTACATCCAGGAGCACGCCTTGCAGGCGACCGCGCTCGACGTCTGATCACGGTGGACGTTTCCTGAACGGCATGGCGTAACCGGGGACAGCAGCATCGGTTTCTTCACGATTCGTCAACCCTGGCCGCTGCGTTCCGCGGTCCGATACCGCGCGTCGAGAGCCGTGGGAGACGGATCATGATCCGACCCGTCGAACGCTTCGCGGTGAACATCGGCGGCCGGCCGGACCCGACCGAGCTCGTGCCGACCCCGCCCGCTCCGCCGCGCACCGGCATCGGTCCCGTGGGGCTCGTGGCTGCCGCCTGCTCGGGCGGCATGCTCACCCTTCTCGTCCAGAGGGTTCTCGAGCAGACCCAGCTCACGGGGCCGTTGTCCGGTCTCTTGCGGGCGTTCGCGGGTTGAGCGCGACCCGCCGTCCCACGGGATAGCGGGCGATCCGCGAGACCGCGCCGGCTCGGCGAGGCTGCCCGAGGCCGCGCGCGTGCGGACCGGGTCCCGGGGCCGGCTTCATGGCGTGGTTTTTGCCGGGCCGTCTTTCGTGATCGCGTCCGGGACGATCGTTGCCTCTTCATCGGTCGACGGAGGTGTCGTGTCTCGCCCGATCATCCTTTACCTGGGTGGCTCGGCGGTTCTGGTTGGCGCCCTTTACGTGCTTTGCCTGCCGAGCGAGGCCGATCCCCGCGCGCTCGCCGTCGAGGCGCTGTTCGCTTGGCTTGCGGTGTTCGTCCCGCCGCTTCTCTTGGTCGAACGCGCGCTCGCCCTCGCCCGCTTGCTCCTGCGACGTGCCCGGGGGCATTGACGCGCGGCCGGCGATCCCACATCGAGAGGGGATGTTCGTGGCGCGAGGTGAGGCGAGCTTGGACGGGTCGATCCCGAACCGGCGATTCTACGCGACCGAGCTCTCGCCCTGCCCCTACCGGCCGGGCCGGCTGGAGCGGCGGCTCGTCACGGTCCTCGACCCGGCCGCGGAAGAGGGACTGCTCGACCAGCTCACGGCGGCCGGGTTCCGCCGCAGTCAGCGCTTCCTCTACAAGCCCGTGTGCCCGGGCTGCCGGGCTTGTGTGCCGACCCGCATCCCGGTCGGAGAATTCGTGCCCGGACGCAACTTCCGGAAGATCCTCAAGCGGAACGCCGATCTCCGCTGGAGCGAACGACCGGCGCGGGCCACCGACGAACAGTTCCTTTTGTTCCGCCGCTACATCCAGGCGCGGCACGGCGACGGCGGGATGGCCGAGATGGGCTGGCGCGACTATGTCGACATGGTCGAAGAGGCCGGCCGCTCGACGCGGCTCGTCGAACTCCGCCGCGAGGACGGGCGGCTCATGGCCGTGAGCCTCACCGACTTCACCGCCTCCGGCCTCTCGGGCGTCTACAAATTCTTCGAGCCCGACGAGCCCGGGCGCTCGCTCGGCACCTTCGTGATCCTGCGGCACGTCGAGCGCGCGCGCGAGCTCGGCCTGCCTTACGTCTATTTGGGCTATTGGATCGCCGACTGCCGGAAGATGGCCTACAAGCGGCGCTTCCGACCGCTCGAAGGGCTGTTCGGAGCCGAATGGCGGCGGCTGCCGGAGGAGGCGAACGCCCCTGCGGTCGAGACTATTTCCCTGTCATCTTGACAAATGTCCTAAGAACGTTAAGAAGGTCGCGCCACGCCGGAGCGTGGAACCGCTCGCGTTCCCACCATCGGAGCCGCCGATGCGCGACCTTCCGACCCTGCCGGGCGTGCTCCTGCGCGCCCGCGACGACACCCTCTTCTTCGTTCCTCTCGCCGACCTCGTCGACCGGTATCGTTTGCCCGACGATCAGCAGCGCGGCAGCAGCACCGGCGACGAGCTGCTCGGTGCCCTCGATTCGGCGCCGAACCTCGTCGGGCTCAAGAACGCCGTTCTGAGCGATCGACTGATCGTCACCGAGGCCGACCCCACGAGCCCCTCGGGCGCCAAGCAACGCTTCGCCCAGGGCTTGCTCGAGGCGGTCGAGCCGGCTGCCCCCTCGGGCGCCAAGCAGCGTTTCGCGGCGGGCCTGTTCGATGCGCCCGAGCCGGTCGGGCCGACCGCCGGCAAGCAGCGCTTCGCCGCAAATCGCGCGACCGATTGAGAACCGGGCGCCCCGGCCGTCCGCCGGGGTGCCCGCGAAGGCCTTGGTCCAGCTTCCCTTCGGGCCCACGCTGCCGGTGGGCTCGGCCGAGGAGCTCGTCCGCTGGGCGCGGCCGCGCCTCGGTCTGTTCGGCATCACCCGGCTCGCCGACGTCACCGGCCTCGACCATCTGGGCGTGCCCGTGGCGGTCTGCTGCCGGCCCAACGGCCGAGCGCTTTCGGTGAGCCAGGGCAAAGGTCTCACCCGGGCGGCGGCGTTCGCCGGCGCACTCATGGAGAGCATCGAGACCTGGCACGCCGAGACCCCGGCCCTGCCGGAGATCTTGGCCGCCCCCGAACGTGTCGCCGGGAACCCGGGCTTCCTCGACCTCGGCACGGTGAGCCCGCCGCGCGGCAGCCGCCTACGGCCCGAACTGCCGATCCCCTGGCTGCCCGGTCGGGACCTCGCGAGTGGTCGCGAGGTCATGGTCCCGGCCGAACTCGTCGCGCTCGACACGACCCGCCCCCCGAGCCGGGGGCGCGGTTGCTTCACGCTCACGACGAGCGGCCTCGCGAGCGGGCGCACCCCCGCCGACGCCGCACTCCACGGCCTCCTCGAGCTCGTCGAGCGGGACGCCGTCACGCTTTGGAGCTTGCGCGACCCGTTCACCCGCGCCGCGAGCCGGGTCGATCTCGACGGCCTCCACGGGAGCGAGCTCCGCGCGCTGCTCGACCGGCTGCGCGCCGCCGACATGCTCGTCGCGGTTTGGGACGCGACCTCGGATCTCGGGATCCCGACCTACTTTTGCCACCTGATGGCCGACCGGCCCGGTCCGCACGACCCCGGCGGTTGGGAATTCGGGAGTGCCTGCCGGATCGATCCGGAGGCGGCGATCCTCGCCGCCATCCTCGAGGCGATCCAGGCCCGCCTCACCCAGATCACGGGCTCGCGCGACGACATCGGCCGCGCCCGCTACGCGCCGATCGACCCCGCCCGTCTCGCCCGCCAGCGCGAGCTTTTGCGGCGCAAGGGCCGGCGGCCCCCGGCCGCACCACCCTGGGATCCCTCGCTCGCGCCACGTGACCATCTCGCGCGGCTCCTCGAGCGGGTGGCCGAGCGGGGCCTGTCTAGCCCGGTGCTCGTCGACCTGTCGCGCGCCGAGATCGGCGTTCCGGTGGTCAAGCTCGTCCTGCCCCTCCTCGAGGACGGGCTCGAGCTCGAAGGCTGGGCCCCGGGACCTCGGGCGCGGGCGCTCGGAGCACGACCGTGAGCGCCGTGCTCTTCGTCGGACCGAGCTTTCCGCGCCTGCACGCGCTCGAGCTCCCGGGCATCCGGGTCCGACCACCCGCCGCCCAGGGCGACGTTTTGCGCGCGCTCGCCGAGGGCGCTCGGCTGATCGGCCTGGTCGACGGCGTCTTCGGCCACGAGCCGGCGGTCTGGCACAAGGAGATCCTGGCAGCACTCGAGGCCGGGGTAGGGGTCCTGGGTGCCGCGAGCATGGGGGCACTCCGCGCGGCCGAACTCCACCCCTTCGGCATGGAGGGGGTCGGTTCGATCTTCGCGGCCTACCGTGACGGGATCCTCCTGGCCGACGACGAGGTGGCGCTCCTGCACGGCCCCGCCGAACTCGGCTGGCCGCCGCTGAGCGAGCCCATGGTCAATCTCCGCGCGACCCTCGGCCGGCTCGCGAGGCGCGGTATCCTGGCCCATGAGGAGGCGGCAAGCGCCGCCCGAACGCTCGCCGCGCGCTTCTACCCGGAGCGGACGAGGGCGGCCCTCGAAGCGGTTCTGGCCGAGCTCGTGGGGCCCCGACGCGCCGAGCCTGTCCGCCGATGGGCCCGCCGGCTCGCGGTCGACGTCAAGCGCGCCGACGCGGCGCGTCTCGTCCGGCGACTGCGCGCCCGCCTCGCGGGCGCGCCCGGGAAGCCGATCCCGCGTTTCACCACGAGCCGGAGCGGGCCTTTCCGCCGCCTGCTCGCCGAGCTCCGTGCGCCACGATCCGCGCTCGACCTCGTGGCCCCGACCGCGACGACCACGCTCGCCACGCTGCCACCGCAACCGGTGCGGCCTTGGGCCGTGCTCACCCTGGCCGCAGCGGACAACGATCTGGCAGCGGATCTTCGAACCGACCTCGAGGAACTGCTCGCGGCACCCGAACTCGCCGCCTTGCACGTGGCGGGTGAGCTCGATTCGCCCGAGCCGAGCTTTCGCGGTCGTTTCGCCTTTTTGTCCGGCGCTCGCGACGGCGCGAGACAGGCGGCCCCGCGCCTCGTGATCGACCCCCGTGGACCGCGCAACACGGGCGATCCCCTGCTCCTGCGCGAGCTTCTCCGGTGGGGGATCGCCACCTTCCCGGCACGTCACCGGGCCCTCGTCCTCTGGGGGCACGGCGAGGGAACGCGGATCGCGGTCGACGACGGGGCCACGGACGCGCTCACGATCGGCGAACTGCTCACCGCACTGCGGGAGGGACTCGGGGACGAGGGGCCTCTCGATCTTCTCGTCTTCGATGCGTGCCTCATGGCCAAGCTCGAGCTCGCGGCCGATCTCGCGCCGTTCGCGCGGGTCGTATTGGCGTCGGGCGAGGTCGTGCCCGCGAGTGGGTTTCCCTACCATCGGGCGATCGCGATCCTGGCCTGCACCCCGGAGCCGGAGGCCGCGGCCGGGGCGCTGATCTCGGCTTTCCTCGACGATGCGGCGGCGCGCCGCCAGAGCCACGCCCGCCTGGTCGCGGTGCGGACCGAGGCGGCGGTCGAGGCGATGGCGGCGGTCGGCCGGGTCGGCGATCGGCTGGCAGAGCTCGCAGCGCAGGCCCGCGCGGCGATCCTCGCGGCTCGGCTGCTCGCGCGTACGGCCCGCCGGGGCGAGCTGGTCGACGCCGTCGATCTTTTGGAACGTTTGGCGCGGGTGCTCGGCGACCGCGGGCTCGAGGGCTCGGTCGGCGCCGCCGTCGCGGCCATCGAGGCCTGCATCCTGCGCTCCGAAGCGCTGTGGCCGCGCCGGGGGCCGATGCGGGGCGGGCTCAATCTCTGGTTCCCGACCCAGGCGGCACTGTTCCGGGCCGGTCGGGCGGACTATGCGACCCGACCGGCGCTCCGCGGGCCGGGGGCCGGCTGGCTGCGTTTCCTCGACCGTTTCCACGGCGCTGTCGCGCGTGACGAACATCACAGCGCGACGGACCGCTTCGAGCTAGCCGATTCGTCGCCTCCCTGACAGTCCCAGCATCCCTCCTGGCCGGGTCCGAGCCCGGCCATTTCTGTCGGTGGGTTCGAGGCCGCCCCGCCCGTGCGGCGGTCGACGAGGGCCATGCGGACGGCCGCTCTGGCCCGTGAGGTGCGGCGTGCTAGGCGTCGCCGACGGGAAGACCGAGGCTGGGAAGCTAGGAATGAATGCGGCGGACTTGCTGATGTGGGCGGCAGCGAATGCCGGAGTCGATCTCTGTCTCGCCAATCCCGGCACGACCGAGATGCCGCTCGTCCTGGCCCTCGACCGGCTGCCGGCGATCCGCCCGGTCCTCGGCCTGCACGAGACGATCTGCACCGGGGCGGCGGACGGCTATGCGCGCCTCAGCGGTCGACCGGCACTCGTCCTCCTCCATCTCGGCCCCGGCCTCGCCAACGGCCTCGCCAACTTGCACAATGCCCGCCGGGCCCGCGCGCCCGTGGTCGTGCTCGTGGGCGATCACGCGACTTGGCATCTGGACGCGGACCCGCCTCTTGCCATGGACATACGAAGCGCCGCGGGCACCGTGTCCCGCTGGTATGCCCGGCTCGTGCGGCCCGAGGAGGCCGGCCGCCTCGTGACCGAGGCGATCGCTGCGGCGCGGTCCGGAGCGGGCGGGGTCGCGACCCTGGTTCTACCTCACGACCTCCAGCTCGAGCCGGTGGCCGAGGCCCCGCTCGCCACCGCCGCGCCCGAGCCGCCGGCGGCCCCCGATCCGGGGGCGCTGGCGGCAGCCGCCGAGCTTCTGCGCGGTAGTGCGCCGGGAGCCTTGTTCCTGGGCGGTCGGGCTCTCCACGGCCGCGGCCTTCGCCTCGCCGGGCGGATCGCCCGGGCCACTGGCGCAACCCTCGTCTGCGAGACCGGCTTCGCCCGGCTCGAGACCGGGGCCGGCCTGCCGATGGTCCGGCGGCTGCCCTACTTTCTCGAACAGGCCCAGGCGCTCTTGGACGGCTTCGCCCACATCGTCGGGATCGGTGCCCGCCGGCCGGTCTCGTTCTTCGGTTGGCCGGACAAACCCGCGCGCTACCTGGAGGGGCGTGCCGGGGTCGTCTGGGCAGCGGGCCCCGAGGAGGACGCGCTCGCCGCGCTCGAGACGCTCGCCGAGGAGCTCGGTGCCGGGGAGGACGATCCGGGTGCGCCCTTCGACCCGCCCGACCTCCCCACGGGGAAGCTCGACGGCAGCAAGCTCGCGGCTGTGCTCGCCCGCTCGCTGCCCGAGCAGGCCATCGTCGTGCCCACCGCCGTCACCAACGCCTACCCCTTCTCCGCGATCGCCCATCGCGCGCGACCGCACACCCAGCTCGCCCTCACGGGCGGGGCGATCGGCGAAGGACCGGCGCTCGCGATCGGCGCGGCACTCGCCGCACCGGGCCGCAAGGTGATCAACCTCGAAGCCGACGGCAGTGGCGCCTACGCGCTCCAGGCCTTCTGGACCCAGGCCCGCGAGGGGCTCGACATCGTCACCATCGTCTGCGCCAACCGCGCCTATCGGATCCTCGGGCTCGAACTCGAGCGGAGCGGCGAGGCGCCCGGCGGTCCGGCGACGCGGGCGCTCACCGCCCTCGAGCCGCCGGCGATCGACTGGGTCGCCGTGGCGCGCGGGCTCGGCGTTCCGGGCGCGCGGGCGGAGACGGCCGAAGACCTCACGCGAATCCTCGCGGGTGCCCTGCGCGAGCACGGGCCGTTCCTGATCGAGGCGGTGCTCTGAAGGCAACGGCCCGCGATCCCCCGACGGCTGGAGAGCTCCGGCCGGGCGGCGGAGCGGTGCCGTGCGGCGTTCAGCCCGTGGGCCCGGCCAGGCAGTCCGCGAGGTCGCGGCCGAGCTTGTCGAGGAGCGCGCGATAAGCCCCGGGCCCCGGCTCGATCGGCGGCGCACCCACCGGATCGAGGACCGCGGTGCGCGCCCCGGTGCCCTCGGCGAGGCTCGCGACGATCGGCGCCTTGAACTGCGGCTCGGCGAAGATGCAGACGGCACCGCGCTCGCGGATCGTCTTGCGCAAGGCGGCCAAGCGTTTGGCGCTCGGCGGGCGGTCCGGGGAGACCGTCACCGAGCCGGCCGCGGCGAGCCCGTAGCGGCGCTCGAAATACTGATAGGCGTCGTGGAACACGACGAACGGGCGGTTCGCGACGGGCGCGAGGCGGGCGCGCAGCTCGCCATCCAGCGCCTCGATCCGGGCGGCCTCGCGGGCGGCGTTCGCCCGGTAGAGCTCGGCCCGCTCGGCGTCGCGCCCGGCCAGGAGCTCGGCGAGCCCGAGCACGATGGCCTTCCCGTTCATCGGGTCGAGCCAGAGATGCCCGTCGATCCCCCGATCGTGATCGGCCCCCGCAGCCGAGGCTTTGCCGTGCGCGTGACCGTGTCCGTGGCCATGATCGTGGCCGTGCTCGGCCCAGACTCCGCCCTCCCTGGGCGGCAGGGTCTCGACCCCCGGCAGCTCGCCGACCGCGACCACGCGCGCCCGCTTGGGGAGCGTGCGCAGCGGCTTTTCGAGGAACGTCTCGAGGCTTTCGCCCACCCAGAGAACGAGGTCGGCCTCCTGCAGCTTCTTGGCCTCCGAGGGCCTGAGCTGGAAGGTGTGCGGCGAAGCGCCCGGCGGCACCAACAGATGCGGGCGGGCGACCCCCTCCATGACCGCCGCCGCCAACGCGTGGAGCGGCAGGATCGAGGCGACGACCCTTGGCGGCTCGCCGGCCCGCGCCGCGGTGGCACCGCAAGCCAGCAGCAGGACCGTGGCGAGCGTTCGGAGCAGGTGACGTGTCGACGGCGGCATGGCAGGATCCTCCCCATGCTCGAAACGTTATAGGATACTGCCATGCTCGCGCAAGCACGGCCGACGACGCCGCGGGCGGAGGCGCCGGCTGCGGTCGAGCCGGCCCCGATCCTGGTCGAGCTGCACGGGGTGACGGTCCGGCGCGAGGAGCGAACGATCCTAGAGGACGTCGACCTCGTGTTGCACGAGGGGGAGCTCGTCACCGTGATCGGCCCGAACGGCGCGGGCAAGACCACGCTCGTCAAGGTGGCCCTCGGGCTGCTCGCCCCCTCGGCCGGGACGGTTCGGCGACGCGAGGGGTTGCGTATCGGCTACGCCCCGCAGCAGCTCGCGATCGACCGCGCCATGCCGCTCGACGTCCTGGGCTTCCTCGCCCTCGGTGGCCGCCGGCCGCGCGTCGAGCTCGAGGCGGCCCTCGCCGAGGTAGGTGTTCCGGGGATCGGCCGCCGGCAAATGCGCGCGCTTTCGGGTGGCGAGCTGCGGCGGGTCCTGCTCGCCCGAGCGCTCCTGCGCCGCCCCGACCTCTTGGTGCTCGACGAGCCCTTGAGCGGGGTCGACCTGGCCGGCCAGCTCGCGCTCTACGAGCTGATCGGATCGCTGCGCCGGCTACACGGCTGCGCCGTCCTGCTGGTCAGCCACGATCTGCACTTGGTCATGGCCGACACCGACCGCGTGGTGTGCCTCGACCGCCACATCTGTTGCAGCGGCCCGCCGGAGACGGTTGCCCGCGACGCCGCCTTCCTGCGCCTACTGGGTGACCGGGTGGCGCGGGTGGTGGCGCTCTATCAGCATCACCACGCCTGCCGGCACGACGGTTCCGACGAGCGCGGGGCACCGTGATCGACGCGTTCGTCCTGCGGGCGCTCTTGGCCGGCGTCGGAATCGCGCTCTTGGCCGGGCCGCTCGGCGCCTTCGTGGTCTGGCGGCGCCTTGCGATCTTCGGTGAGGCGCTCGCCCATTCCGCCCTGCTCGGGCTCGTCCTCGCCCTCCTCTTGGATGTCGACCCGACCCTGGGTCTCGTGGTCTTCGCCGCCTTGCTCGCTGCGGCACTCTGGGCCCTCGAGGAGCAGCAGCTTTTGCCGACCGACACCATCTTGAGCACGCTCGCTCACGGGGCGCTCGCTGCCGGCCTCGTGCTCGCGAGCCTGCTCGACTGGCTGCGGATCGATCTCCTGGCCGTTCTTTTCGGCGACATCCTCGCGGTCTCCGACAATGACCTCGCGGTCCTCTTCGTCTTGCTACTCCTCGTCGGAGTGGGACTCGCACGGCACTGGCGGGGCCTTTTGTCCTTGACGATCGAGCCCGATCTCGCCCGGGTCGAAGGTGTCCCGGTGCGTCCGCTGCGCCTCCTGCTCGATCTCCAGATCGCCGCGGCGATCGCGGTCGGGATGAAGCTCGTGGGCCTCGTGCTGGTCGTCTCCCTCCTCGTCGTGCCGGCCGCGGCCGCCCGGCCCTGGGCCCGCACCCCCCACGGCATGGCGCTGCTCGCGGCCCTGGCGGGAACGGCTGCGACGCTCTCGGGGGTCGGCCTGTCGCTGCTCGTCGACCTGCCGACCGGGCCCGCGATCGTGCTGGTCGCGGTCCTCGGCTTCCTCGCGAGCGTGACGGCTGCGCGGCTGCGCGAGCTCCGGACGCGCTCGCGGCACGGCTCGGGCGGGCTGGCGGGCGAACCCGCTCGGCGCTAGCATCGGCGCCCGAGCGGAGTGCCGAGGTGAGCAGCGAGCCGGGCGATCCCTTCCCACGCGCGGGGCACGATCACGCGGTCTGCGTGCGCGAGGCGCTCGATCGCGCTGCTGCACTCTGCGCCGAGCGGGGCGTCAAGCTCACCGAGCTCCGTCGCCGGGTGCTCGAGCTGGTCCTCGACCGACACACGCCGGTCGGCGCCTACGACATCCTCGAGCGCCTGGCCGAGGAGCGGGGCCGCGTCGCACCACCGACGGTGTACCGGGCGCTCGACTTCCTCGTGAGCCAAGGGCTCGTCCACCGGCTCGACAGCCGCAACGCCTTCGTCGGCTGCGTGCGCGCCGACGGTACGCACCGGGCCTGTTTCCTGCTCTGCCGGGAGTGCGGCGCGGTCGCCGAGCTCGTCGATCCCGACCTCGATGCGGCGGTCGAAGCGCTCGCCCGCCGCGCCGGCTTCGAGATCGGCCGCCAAGTGATCGAGATCGAGGGGCGGTGCGCCGCCTGCCGCGCGCTCGAGGCGGCCGCATGAGCCGCGGCGCTGCCCTCCTGGCCCTCACCCTCGCGCTCGCTCCGGCACCACTCGCCGCCCACCCCCACGTTTGGGTCGTGGCGAGCGCCGGCTATCGGCTCGAGGCCGGCCGGGTGGTCGCGATCGAGGTGGTACTTCGCTTCGACGATCTCCTGAGCGCGTCACTCGTGGCCGACTTCGACCGCGACCGCGACGGCCGCTTCGACCCGGCCGAGACCGCCCGGCTCGAGCGGGAGACCTTCGCGGGCTTGGCCGAGCTCGATTGGCTGAGCCATCTGCGGGTCGCCGGCCGGCCGGCCGGGCTGCGCCCGCCGAGCGGCTTTCGCGCCGAGATCGCGGGCGGGATCGTGACCTATCGTTTCGAGCGGCAGCTCGAGACCCCGGTCGACCCGCGCCGGGGCGGGCTCGCGCTCACCCTGGTCGATCCCTCATGGTACGTCGACATCGTGCTCGATCCCGAGGCGCCGGCCGAGCTCGCGGGCGAGGTGCCGGCCGGCTGCGGGCTCTCCTTCGCGCCGGATACGAGCTTCGAGCGGCTCCTCGCGCCGGTGCCGCCGGTCGCCGTGCTGTTGGGATGCGAGCGGGCCTCGTGACCGTGCGCCGGCGGCTCGCCCTGCTCCTCTTCCTGCTCGGGCTCGCCGGCCTCCTCGGCGCTGCCGTCTCCGACGCCCCGGCCCAGGGCCTCGTGCGGACCAGCGGCGAGCCGGCCGCCACGGGCGGCCTCGCGGGTGCGTTCGCCGAGTTCCAACGCACGGCCAACCGCGAGATCGCGCGGCATCTCAAAGCGATTCGCGACGGCCAGGGGGCCGCACCCTTGGCGTTTGGGCTCCTCCTGGCCTTCCTCTACGGTGCCGTCCACGCGGCGGGTCCCGGCCACGGCAAACTCGTCGTGGTGGGCTACTTCCTCTCCCGCGAGGCGCGAATCGGCCGCGGCCTCGCGATCGGAGCCCAGATCGCGGCGATGCACGTGGTCTCGGCCGTAATTGTGGTGGGCCTCGCCGATCTCCTGCTGCGGCGGACCTTCGGTGGCGCCCCGGCCGAGGTGCCGGCCGTCCGGATCGCGAGCTACGGGCTGATCGTGGCCCTCGGCCTCGTCATGCTCGCCCGGGCGGTGCGCCGGCTCCTGGCCGGCCACGCCGCCCCGCCGGCCGAGCACGATCACGCCCACGCGCATCGCCATGCCCCCGGCTGCGGCTGCGGGGCGCACGCGCGGGCGGGCGAAGGCGGCCTCCTCGCCCTCGCGGTCGGCCTCGTGCCGTGCACGGGCTCGCTGCTCGTCCTGCTCTGGGCGCTCGCCAACGACATGTTGGCGACCGGCTTCCTCCTCGTGGGCGCGATCGCCCTCGGCATGGCGATGACGATGGGCGGTCTCGGTCTCGCGAGTGTGTGGGCCCGCCGCTTCGTCCTCGACCGGATCCGGAGCACGCGCCCCGCCCTCTTGGTGTCGGGCCTGCTCGAGCTCGCCGGAGCGGCGCTGGTCACCGCCGTGGGCGGGCTCCTCCTGGCCGGCAGCCTTTGAGCGTCCGCCGCCTGGTCGTCGGCATCAGCGGCGCCTCCGGGGTGATCCTGGGTGTGCGCCTGTTGGAGCTCCTGCGCGCGCTCGACATCGAGACCCATCTGGTCATGAGCCGGGCGGCGATCTTGACGATCGGCCACGAGCTCGGCCGGCCGCTCGACAGCGTCAAGGCGCTCGCCTCGGTGGTCCACCCACCGAGCGACGTCGGTGCGGCGATCGCCTCGGGCTCCTTCAAGACCGACGGCATGATCGTCGCCCCCTGCTCGATGCGCACGCTCGCCGCGATCGCCACCGGGGTGACCGATACGCTTTTGACGCGGGCGGCCGACGTCGTGCTCAAGGAGCGCCGCCGGCTCGTGCTGTTGCCGCGCGAGACGCCGCTCCACCTCGGCCATCTGCGCAACATGGTGGCGGTCACCGAGATGGGGGCGGTGGTCATGCCGCCCGTTCCGGCCTTCTACGCCGGCACGGGCTCGCTCGAGGCGATCGTCGACCAGATCCTCGGCCGCGCCCTCGATCTCTTCGGGCTCGATTGTCCGGGCGTGGTGCGCTGGCAGGGAGGCCGGCCGTAGCTGCGGCGCGACGGCGGCCCGACCGCGCGACGCTTCGGGATTGACGGAGTGCTCGGGAGCGATCGAGATCGGGCCATCGCCTCGGTCGCGCCACCCCACGTCGGAGATCCGCGCATGCCCCGGGCCCTCGTGACCCGCCGTCGACTCGTCGCGTCCGGCCTCCAGCTCCTGGCGCTCCTCTCGCTTCCCGCGCGCCTCGCCCGCGCCGAGACCGAGAATCTGCGACTCGGCGAGCCGCGCCCGTTCTCTTTCGACTGGCTCGTCGAGCACGCCCGCACGCTCGCCCGCCGCGACTACGTCCCGCCGCCGCGCCCCGAACCCGAGATCGTCGCGCGGATCGACTACGACGCCCACGGCAAGCTGCGCACCCGACCGGACTACGCGCTCTGGAGCCGCTCGGGCGGGGTGTACCCGATCACCTACGTCCACATGGCCCGGTTCTTTCCGAAGACCGTCCGCCTCCACGCGATCGACGGCCCGGAGGCGCGCGAGATCCTCTACGACCGCGCCTATTTCACGATCCCCGAAGATCATGTCGCGGCCAAACTGCCGCCCGACGCCTCGGCCTTCGCCGGCTTCTGGATCCAAGAGAGTCGGCGCGAAGGCTCGTGGTGGAAGCGCGAGCCCTGGGTGACGTTCTCGGGTGCCTCCTACTTCCGGGCGGTGGGCGAACTCGGTCAAGTCGGGCTTTCGGCGCGCGGCATCGCCGTCGACGTCGCGCATCCCGAGGGTCGGCCCGAGGAGTTCCCGGACTTCACCCACTTCTGGTTCGAGCCCTGCCCGCGCGAAGGGGACCCGCAGATCGTCTACGCGCTCCTCGACGGGCCGAGCCTCACGGGCGCCTACCGTTTCGCCATGCACCGCACACGCGCGGTGATCATGGACATCGATTGCCGGCTCTTCCTTCGGCGCGACATCGACCGGCTCGGGATCGCGCCGCTCACGAGCATGTTCTGGTTCGCGGAATACCCCTCGCGCGATCGCTTCGACTGGCGACCCGAGGTCCACGATTCCGATTGTCTCGTGATCTGGAACGGCGCCGGCGAGCGCCTCGTGCGGCCTCTGAACAACCCGCCGCGGACCATCGCCTCGAGCTTCCTCGACGAGAATCCGCGGGGCTACGGGCTCGCCCAACGCGACCGCAACTACGACCATTATCTCGACGGCGTGAACTATCACCACCGGCCGACCGGTTGGGTCGAGCCCAAGGGCGAGTGGGGCCGGGGCGTCGTCCAGTTGATCGAGATCCCGACCGACGACGAGATCCACGACAACGTCGTGGCCTATTGGCTCTCCGAGCGGCCGGCCCGGGCCGGCGACGCGCTCGCTTATTCGTACCGCCTGCATTGGGTCGAGTTCGATCCCTTTTTCCCGATCGTCGATTTCGCCCGGGTGGTGGCCACACGCATGAGTCGTGGCGGCATCCCGGGCCAGCCGCGCCCGCCCGGGATCGTCAAGTTCTGGATCGAGTTCGACGGTGCCATCTTGGGCTCGATCCCCTGGGGCGTGCGGCCCGAGGTCGTGGTCTGGGCTTCACGCGGCGAGGTCTCGATGCGCCGTTCCGAGCCCGTCTGGCACACGCCGCGCTGGTTCGGCACCTTCGATCTCGCGGTCGAGGGCCGCGACCCGATCGAACTCCGCGCCTTCTTGGCCCTCGACGGCAAGCCGATCAGCGAGACCTGGCTCTTCCAGCTCCACCCCGAGCTCCTGCCGCCGCTCGGGCCCTGACCGAGACCGGCCTCGGCCGCCGAGCGGTGGCCGGCCCCGGCGTCCACGGCTCAGATTCGAAAGGCCGGGACGACGGGGCGATCGCGTTCGGCCGCCTCGAGCACGGCGAGCGTCGCGGCGAGTGTCGCGAGCCCGCCGGGCGCGTCGAGGACCGGCGGCTCGCGCCCTGCGACCACCGCGCAGAAGTGGCGCAGCTCGAGTTCCAAGGGGTCGGCCTCGGCGATCGTGCGGCGCAGGCATTCGAAGGGCGCCATCCAGCCGCCGTCGCCCTCGTGCCGCCAGAGCGCGAGGCCGGGGAGCGCGAGCGAGGCGCGGGTCCCGCCGATGCGGTAGCAGGCCTCGCCCGCGCGCGGGAACCAGCGGCTCTCGCCCGAGCCGTGCTCCCAGCTCCAAGGTGAGACTACGCCGTCCGTGACCGAGAGCGTGCCGAGGGCGCCGTTTTCGAAGCGCAGGAGCGCCACGGCCGTGTCCTCGGTCTCGAAGCCGCGCAGCGCGTTCGAGGCCACGGCGCGGACCTCGACGATCTCTCCTACGAGATTGCGCAGATCGTCGATCACGTGGACGAGATTGGTGAGGACCGGCCCGGCGCCTTTGCGGCGCCGCCACTCCGCCGCGAAATAGGGCTCGGGCTTGGCGAACCAGGTGAGCGCGTCGACGAGCAGGATCCGGCCGAGCGTGCCTCGCTCGATCTCCGCTTTGGCCGCCCGGATCCAGGGGCTGTGGCGACGATGGTGGCCGACCAGCACGGGTACCCCCGTGCGCTCCGAGGCCTCGACGATCCGCCGGCCGGCCGCGAGGTCGTGGGCGAGCGGCTTCTCGACCAGAACGGGCAGGCCCGCCTCGAGGCAGGTCACCGCCTGCTCGGCGTGCAGTGCCGTGGGCGTGGCGAGGATCACCGCCTCGGCGACCCGTTCCGCCAGCAATTCCTCGAGGCTCGAGACGACCGGGACGCCACAGTCGGCGGCGGCCGCCGCCGCGCTCGGGTCCGGTTCGACGATCGCCGCGAGCCGGGCCTGCGGCTCCTCGCGAACCCGCCGCACATGCTCCCGGCCGATGAGCCCGAAGCCCACGACCGCGATTCCGATCCGCGCCACGCCCTCCTCCCTCGATCGCGGCCGGTCGCTGGTGCCCGCTGCGGGATTCGAACCCGCACGCCCATCGGGCGAGGGATTTTAAGTCCCTTGCGTCTGCCGGTTCCGCCAAGCGGGCTCGGATCGGGGATGCCCCGGCCCCGCCGCCGGCGCAAGCGGCAGGCTCAGGCCAAAAGCTCCTCGTTCGTCTCGACCCCGGCCGCCCGCATGGCGTCGAGGAACGCTTCGGTCGCGCGGTCGATCGCTGCGGTGTCGGCCGAGCGGAAGACGATCGTCGTGCCGGGGCTGCCCATGCGCATGAAGGGATAGCTGCCGATCTCGACGTCGGGGTGCGCGGTCTGGATCGCGCCCAGCCGCTCGGCGATCTCACCCTCCGGCGCGAAGCAGACGATGCTGCGCGAGCGGATCGGCGGCCCGCCCACGAGGCGGCTTTTGAGCCCGTCGAGCATCGCCTGCATGATCTTCGGCACGCCGGGCAGGACGAACACGTTGCCGATCACGAAGCCCGGGGCGGCCGAGACCGGGTTGTCGATGAGCTCGACGCCCTCCGGCATGTCGGCCATTTTGAGCCGGGCCGGGGTCACCTTGTCGGGCGGATAGTAGGCCCGGAGCCGACGTTCGGCCTCGGCGTTGCGCCCGAACGGGACGCCGAACGCCTTGGCGATGCTCGAAGCCGTGATGTCGTCGTGGGTCGGGCCGATACCGCCCGTGGTGAAGACGTAGCGGTACTTCGCCCGGCATTGGTTCACGGCCTCGACGATCGCCGCCTCCTCGTCGGGCACGACCCGGGCCTCGGCCATCTCGATCCCGAGCTCGGCCAAAAAGCGCGCAATGTGGGCGAGATTGGCGTCCTGGGTCCGGCCGGAAAGGATCTCGTTGCCGATGATGACGAGGCAAGCGGTCAGGGTCTCGGGCATCGCTCCTCCGCGCAGACGCTCCGCCCGCCCGTCCTAGCGGCGGAACGCCGCCCGCGCCATCCCGGGCCCACGGCCTTCCACAATATCGCGCAATGAGCTAACGCACAGACAACATATCAACCTGTGCGAGAGATTGCCCGGCATGGCCGGCGACGCCACGGCACCGCCCACCACCCCCGCCACCGGTTGGGCACCGGATGGCGAGAAGATGCGCTCGTCGGCCGAGCCGGCGGCGGGCGAGTGCCTCGCCCGACTCGGCCTGGTCCTCGAGCCGGCCGCGTCGGGCGGCTTCTTCTTGACGGGCTACACCTTCCACTATCGCGAGGCGATCAAACAGGCGGGTGGGCGCTGGCTCGCCGAGCGACGGGCTTGGCACCTCGCCGACATGTCCGCGGTCGAGGCGCTGGCCCGTCTGTTGCCGGCCGCCGTCCCCGGGCCGGGCCTCGCCGAAGAGGCGCCGGCACCACCGGCCCCGGCGACCGGCCGGGGTGGCAAGCACTATCACGGCCATCGCGAGCGGCTGCGCCAGCGTTTGCTCGAGACGGGGCCGGACAACCTCGCCGATTACGAGCTCTTGGAGCTGCTCCTCTTCTTTTCCGTGTATCGACGCGACACCAAGCCTCTGGCGAAAGAGATGCTCGAGCGCTTCGGTTCCTTGGGTGGGTTGCTCGCGGCCGATCCGGCGCGCTACGCCGAGTGCCTGCCCCTCCGGCCGCTCGCTCCGGGCTCGGACCCCGAGCGGGTCCAGCAGCGCGACGACGATCTGCGCTTCACCCAGGTCCTGTTGAAAGCGGTCCACGCCTTGATGCAGCGCGTGCTCAAGGAGGAGATCCGCGACCGGCCGGTGATCGGCTCCTGGACCGCGCTGCTCGACTATCTGCGGGTCACGCTCGCCCACGAGCCGACCGAGCAGTTCCGCATCCTGTTCCTCGACCGCAAGAACATCTTGATCCGTGACGAACAGCAGAGCCGCGGCACGGTCGACCACACGCCGCTCTATCCGCGCGAAGTGGTCAAGCGCGCATTGGAGCTCGCGGCATCCGCGATCATCATGGTCCACAACCACCCTTCGGGCGACCCCACCCCCTCGCAGCAGGACATCGAGACGACCCGCGCGGTCGTCAAAGCACTCGCGGCTGTCAACATCCTCGTCCACGACCACGTGATCATCGGCAAGAACCGGCATCTGAGCTTCCGCAGTCAGGGGCTGATCTGAGCCCGGCCGAGCCCGCCCGTCGCCCTTGCGCGAAGCTTTCCGGGCGCCCAGCTCCCGGACGATGCAGCCCGCTCCGCTCGCCCTTCCCGAGCTTCCCGTCCGCTCGGTCCTGCCGGGTCTCGCGACCGCCCTCGCACGACACGGAACGGCCGTGCTCGTCGCTCCGCCCGGAGCCGGGAAGAGCACGCTCGTCCCGCTCGCACTCTTGGCCGAGCCCTGGCTTTCGGAGCGGCGGATCCTCCTCCTGGAGCCGCGCCGGCTCGCTGCCCGACTCCTCGCTCGGCGGATGGCGGCACTCCTCGGCGAACCGCCCGGCGAGACGGTCGGCTGGGCGGTCCGCTTCGAGCGGGTGGCGGGCCCGCGGACGCGGATCGAGGTCGTCACCGACGGGCTCCTGCTGCGCCGCCTGCAGGGCGATCCCGCCCTCGAAGGTGTGGGCCTCGTGATCCTCGACGAGCTCCACGAACGGGCGCTCGAAACCGATCTCGCGCTCGCTCTCTTGCTGGAGGTTCGGAGCGCCCTTCGCCCCGACCTCCGGCTCCTCGCCATGTCGGCCACCCTCGAGGCGGAGCGCGTGGCGAAGCTCATGGATGGCGCGCCGGTGCTGCGCGCCGAGGGGCGAAGCTTCCCCGTGGCGACGCTCTGGCGGCCGCAGCCGCGCGGGGCACCACTCGCACCGGCGGTGGTGGCGGCGGTCGAAGAGGCGCTCGAGCGAAGCTCGGGTGACGTCCTCGTCTTTTTGCCGGGAGCGCGCGAGATCCGCGCCGCGGCCGCGGCGCTGGCGGCGCGCCGCCCCGACCTC